>Ga0209384_1000097_pt1 | contig 60691 bp, 70 predicted proteins | sample CoawatmetaG05DNA_FD_187511 | JGI IMG/M metagenome (GOLD analysis project Ga0209384, IMG submission 187511) | Marine microbial communities from the West Antarctic Peninsula - Coastal water metaG058-DNA (SPAdes) (version 2) | ecosystem: Environmental > Aquatic > Marine > Coastal ... | reverse complement strand
ACTCATCATTAAAATATTCTGCTCCATTAATACTTTCTTTTTCAATTATTTTTTTTATTTCGGAATTCATTAATATGTCAAGAATTTTTATTGAAACTGGTGCGTAACTATAATGCCAAGGTTCATAATCAAATCCCTTTCTGTTAGGGTTGTTATTGTAGGTTATATAAAATCCAAATTTTTCAGAATTTAAATCTAACCACTTTTTTACATTGTAAAAGACACCTCCCTTTTCAAATTTACTAGTCATTAAAACGTTTTCTTGATCAGAGTAATTTTCGTCAATTATATCAATATCTGTTCCCCAGTGATGTCTTGAAGTTCCTGGAATTGTAGAGTATCTAATAATTTCTTTAATTGCTTTTAGGGGCTCTAAAGAGTGAGTGTTAGTGAATTTATTGTATTTGTTATTCCAAATATGCTTTTGACGTTCATACCCTCTGTATGCTGATACAATTTTAAGATTAAATCCATCTTTTTTTGCTGCATCTTCCATTTTTTTAAAAGCATAATAAGTATTTCTCTCTAACAAAATACTGTCACCCACTAAATCCGGTTTTTTAATTCCTCTAACTATATTTAAATCCATATTTTTTTGAGAAAAACTAATGCTACAAATAAAAAAAAACATTAGACGTATTCGATATATTCTTAAATTCATTTTAATTTTTTATATAGAAAGGAATGTGTTCCAATTCCTTTAATAAAATAAGTTTCTTCTAAATCCAGATAATTATTTTTTACATAAAAATCAACCGCTTTTTCTCTAGCATTCATCCAAATGTAATTTACATTTAAATTTTCACAAATTTTTTCAGATTTTTCCAGTAGTTTTTGACCAATTCCTTTTTGTTGATAATCATCTAAAACACACATTCCTCTTAACTGATAACAATTTTCTAAATTATTTTTTGTTGATTTGTTTTTTATTAATGAGACTCCACCTATAATAGTGTTTTTTATATAAGCTCCTATGTGAATAGAATCTAAACTTTCATCTCCCTCAAATTTACAAAACTCATAGCTTGAATTGTTTCTTAAAATTTTACTTCTAATAGAAAATAAACTTTTTGAATTAACTTTTTTCAAGACTAAATCCATATAACATAAAATTAATAATATAATTAATAGTTAAAGTAAATAAGTTATAATAATTCATTAATATTATATTTGTATCATTGCGAGAGTAGCTCAGTTGGTAGAGCGTCAGCCTTCCAAGCTGATGGTCGCCGGTTCGAACCCGGTCTCTCGCTCTACTTTTTTTATAAAAATGAAATACGTATTAAAATTTATAATTTTCTTTTTCATCTGCAACTTTTCTTTTGCTCAATCTGATTATAGAACATGGATAAGAGGAAAAGTGTTGTATAGAAACAGTAGTGTAATTGCAGCTAATGTAATTAATAATACATCTCAAGAAGCTACTATTACTAATCAGGATGGTGAATTTGAAATGCAAGTAAAACTTAATGATCGTTTGGTTTTTTCCTCAGTTCAATATCAAATAAGATCACTAGTGATTTCTAAAGAAATTTTACAAAAAAGTAGAATTGTTATTGACGTTAACGAAAAGGTAACTGAATTAGATGAAGTTGTAGTTGGTCCTGAGAATACAGAAAAATTTCTTGATTTAAAAGAGGAAGAATTTAAAATGATTGATTATACTTTTGACAAATCGACTAAAATTGAAAATCAGATATTAAAGGCTGGTAGATTAACAAACGGAATTAATTTCATCAATTTATATAAGTTAATAGCAAATTCTAGTTCTAATGCAGATAATCTTTCAGACTTAAATGCTGTTAACTATAAGCCAAGTAATTTACTTCGAGAAGTTTATGATGATTCCTTTTTTATAAATAATCTTGGGATTCCAAAAGATAAAATTTCAGAATTTTTATTTTATTGTGATGAAAAATTTCCTTCTAAGTTTTTATTTAAGAAAAGTAACGAGTTTCAGTTAATTGATTTTTTAGTTAAACAAAGTGATAGATTTAAAAAAATACTTAAAAGGGGTTAGTTTATTATTGTGTTTTTTTGTTTTTGGAACTCATTTTATTTTTTCTCAAACAAAACAAAACTATAAAATCTTCAAAGGGGAAGTTGTTAATGACTCTTTAAATATAAGCGGCATACATATAATAAATAAAACAAGTGGATCTAGATCAATTACCAATCAAAATGGATTATTTGAAATTGGTGTTAAAAGAAATGATACAATTGTAATATCTTCTATTCAAATAAAGCCACATGTTATAATTATTGAATCTAAAATTTTTGATCAAGATTTGATTAGAGTTTATATAGAGCCTTTTATAAACCAATTAGATAACGTAGTAGTTAAACCACATGATTTGAGTGGAAATATGTTAGATGATATGTTAGATTCTGGAATTAAAGACCCAATAAACTTTGATGATGTTGGGATTCCAGGATTTAAAGGTAAAAGAGCAGAAAAAATTATTTCTGAAAAGACTCTTATTTTACAGACTCTTTTTCTTCCAATATCTGGAGGTCTAGATTTTGAGGCGGTTTACAAACATTTGTCAGGTTATTACAAAACACTTAAAAAGATAAGAGAATTAGACAAACAATATGCTGCTGCTATTGGTGTAATGGAATTTTACGGTCTATTGTTTTTTATGAACAACTATAACTTAGATGAATCGGAAGTATATGAATTTATTTTAGGAGCTTTAGAGAACAGTAATATTGAAAATGATTTTAGGACTTCAGATTACGGTTTAGTCTTAGAGTCATTTGAAAAATTTTATCAATCTATAAATGAAGAAAATTAATTTAATATTTGTATTTCTTATTTTTTGTGGTTTTATAAATCATAAATACTATGTCAGTACAGCTCTATTTAATTTTAATGATTCCAATGCAATTGAGATTACAATTAGAATTTTTAAAGATGATTTAAATTCTTTATTTGAAAAGGAGTATTCAGATCAATATAAATTAAGTTCAGATTTAAATTCTCCAATAATTCAATCTTTAATAAGCAGCTATTTAGAGAATAATATTGGAGTGTATTTTGATAAAATTAAATACCAACCTATTTTTTTAGGATCTGAAGATAAAAATGACTTGATTATTTGTTATTTAGAAATAGAGAAAATTCCTGTTTCAGATTACATTAAAATAGAAAATAACATATTGTTCAATTTATTTTTAGATCAAAAAAACATTATTCATGTTAAAAAAAATAATGAGAAACAAAGTTTTATCTTAACAAAAAAAAGCTCAATTTTTAAATTAGATATTTAGTAACATTTTACTAAATTTAACATTCATCAAAATAAACCTATGAAACCAATAAATATTAAATTAATAATGATTTCTTTGATTTTCTCATTTACGGGAATTTCTCAAGAAGTTTCAGAAGAATCTAAACAAAAAGGACACTTGAATACTAATAAGTTTAGACAAATGTATCAGGAATTTTCTTCACCTAATATGTTTAGAACTGCTGCAGGCGCTCCGGGTCCTGCGTATTACCAACAACAAGCTGATTATAAAATTAACATTGAACTAGATGACCAAAATAAAAGAATATACGGAGATGAAATAGTAACTTATACTAATAATTCCCCAGATAATTTAGAGTATTTATGGGTTCAATTGGATCAAAACATCAGAAAAAAAGACTCTCCTTCTTTGAAGAAAGATGGTAATGGTGCTAGATCGGCTTACTTACCCTCAGGTTTTACAAATGAGTTTATAAACGAACCTTTTGATGGAGGATTTAATATAGAATTTGTTAAAAATGTAAATGGTAAACCTTTAGATTTTTTTATAAATCAAACTATGATGAGAATTGATATGCCAACTTCACTTAAAAGTGGGGAGAGCTTTTCCTTTTCAATTAAGTGGTGGTATAATATTCAAGATCACGTAAATCAAGATGGGAGATCAGGTTATGAAACTTTTAAAAGCGACGGGAATCGATCATACATAATTGCTCAGTTTTTCCCAAGAATGGCCGTATATAATGAAATAGATGGATGGCAGAATTATCAATTTTGGGGTGATGGAGAATTTGCTTTACCTTTTGGGAATTATGAAGTAAAAATCACTGTTCCCTCTGATCATATATTAGATGCTACAGGAAAACTTCAAAATAGAAAAGAAGTTTTTTCAAAAGTTATGTTAAAGCGTTTTAATAAAGCGAAAAAAACATATGATAAACCAGTTATGATTGTAACACAAGCAGAAGCTGAATTAGCAGAAAAAAGTTTTTCTAAGAACAAAAAAACATGGCATTTTATTGCAAAGAATGTTAGAGATTTTGCCTTTGCATCATCAAGAAAATTTATTTGGGATATGATGGCGGTAAAAGTAGGCGATAAAGATGTTATGGCTGTTTCTATGTATCCCAAAGAGGGGAATCCGTTATGGGAAGATTATTCAACGATAGTTGTAGCAGAAACCTTAAAAACTTATTCTAATTATACTTTTGATTATCCATATCATAAAGCTATATCAGTTCATGCCGCTCAAATTGGAATGGAATACCCTATGATTTGCTTTAATTTTGGAAGACCAAATATTGACGGTTCTTATTCTGATCAAGTTAAGTACGGAATGATAGGAGTTATTATTCATGAAGTGGGTCATAATTTTTTCCCAATGATTGTTAATAATGATGAGCGACAATGGGCATGGATGGATGAAGGTATAAACACATTTGTTCAATATATAACTGAACAGAAGCTAGGGAAAGATAAGCCTGAAATTATTTTTCCTTTAAAGGAATATCCGTCAAGAAGAGGAAAAGCTAAAGATATTGTTAATTACATGAGTGTAGATCAGAACTCTCTAGCTCCAATTATGAGTAATCCAGAAAACGTGTTTAGTCTTGGACCGAATGCTTATGGAAAACCAGCAACAGCGTTAAATATTTTAAGAGAAACTATTATGGGTGAAGAACTTTTTGACCATGCTTTTAAAACCTACTCTAAAAGATGGATGTTTAAACATCCTACACCAGAAGATTTTTTTAGAACCATGGAAGATGCTTCTGCTGTAGATTTAGATTGGTTTTGGAGAGGGTGGTTTTACACAACTGACTATGTAGATATAGGAATAAGTGAAGTTAAACAATATTATGTTTCGTCAGAGCCTGGAATAGAAATGAAAAAAATCATGGAAGAACGTGGAATTCCTAGAAATAAATTAAGACCATTAGTTTATTTAGAAGAGTTTGAAAATGATACAAAAAATCAAAAAGAAGGTAATCCTTTAGATAATTCACAATTATTAAACAATTATCTTAACGAAAACTATAGTAAAGAGGAAATCTCTAATTTGAATATTCCGAAATATTTTTATGAAATAGTTTTTAATAAACCAGGAGGTCTTGTTATGCCAATTATTGTAGACTACGAGTATGAAGATGGAACTAAAGAAAGAATTGAGTATCCAGTTCAGGTTTGGAGAAAGAATGATAATACAGTTAGTAAGATGGTTACTTCAAATAAAAAAATTATAAATATTGTTTTGGATCCTGACTTGGAGACAGCAGACATAGATACATCTAATAATTCATGGCCAAAAAAACAAGATAATTCTGATTTTGATAAATTTAAATCTAAAATAAAGGGTTAAAATTTTATAAATGGTCGTTTAAATAATCGACCATTTATTTATATTTGTATTAAATACTATTATATGATTTTTTTTATAAGCGGACCTGAAATTCTTTTTGTAGGCTTAATAGTCTTACTTGTTTTTGGTGCTGATAAAATCCCTGAAATATCAAGAGGACTTGGAAAAGGTATTCGTCAGGTGAAAGATGCAACCGAAGATATAAAGAGTGAAATAAAAAAAAGTGCTGATAAACAAGGTATCGATACAGAATCAATTAAAAAAGAAATTGACGATGTTAAGGGTAAAATGGATGATTTAGGAGGTTCTATTAAAAGAAACTTTTAAACCTTTCTACTTATAGATATTCCATCTCTTATTGGAAGTATAATAGTTTCTATCCTCTTGTCACAATTGATGAAATCATTGTATTCTATTAGAATGTTAGTGACTGTATCTTCTTCGACTGGTTTTTTTAAAACTTTTCCGCTCCAAAGAACATTATCTGTGATTATTAATCCGTTAGTATTTAATTTATCGATAACAAGGTTGAAATAATTGAGATAATTTTCTTTATCAGCATCAATAAAAATTAGATCAAAATTTTCATTAATTGTAGGGATGATTTCTAAAGCATTCCCAACATATTGAAAAAAAACATTTCCATTTTTAGTTTTATCAAAATATTTTCTTTGAATATTAAATAACTCTTCATTTTTATCAATTGTATGAATTGTGCCATTTAAATCTAAACCTTCAGAAATACAAATAGCGGAGTATCCAGTATAAGTGCCTATTTCTAAAACCTTTTTTGGTTTTAATAATTTAGATATCATAGAAAGAACTCTTCCTTGATAAGCTCCACTTAACATTCTTGGGTTTAGAACTTTTAAATTAGTTTCTCTATTTAATTCTTTTAAAATATCAGGCTCTTTTTGAGAAAATAACTCAACATAGTCTAGTATTTCTTTATTTATAAAATCATTCATCTTTTCGTTTGGCATATTTAAATCGATCTAGAAGAGATGGAAGAGCGTAACCATCTAATCCATTTATTGTTACGGTTTTGGCTTTATCAAGACTTAACCATCCGTCATCTTGAATGATATTTTTGTCATAATAAATATCATTAATTTCTGCAACCATTAGTAAGGTATTATTTTCTTTAATTTCATATTTATTGATAAACTTACAGCCTAGTTTTATTTTAGAACTTTTGACATACGGGGCTTTAAAATCATCAATAAATTCTTTTTCTAAAGAAGTCATGTCAAATTCTGATATAGCTGATGGATATCTAGCAGATGTGTGATGAGCGTCTTTAATGTCATCGAAATACACATGATTCACAGTGAATATTCCATTATCAATTATATTTTTAAAAGTATCTCTAGGGACTGTAGTTGGACGTACAATAAAACTTAATAAAGCTGGATCACTTCCTAAGTGAGTTATTGAGCTAAAAATTGCAACATTGTATACCCCTTTATCAGAAACAGTTCCAATCAAGTTAGCCGATTTATATCCTGTACAACTGTTGACAAGGTTTAATCTGTAGATCTTGTCCATTTCATTTATTTGAGATTTCGAAAAGTGTTCCATTTATAATAAATTTAATATTTAAAAATATGATAATTTAATTCGTTTTACTTAAATTATTATATTTAATAAAATAATTATTTAGTGTAACTAATCTCTAAGAAAATTTTATCAAAAAACTCCAAAAATATAGATTAACCATTTTACTTTTTTTAATAAGTTTAATTTGTTATATATCTTTTTTTATTGTTGGAAGTGAGATTGATCAAAATGGATACTTGAAAGAACCTTTTGGATTAATCCCAATAGGTGCTCTTTTCTTTTTTGCTTCTGTAATGAGTTTTGCTTGGATTAAAATAAAAAAGTAGACCTCTTTAAAAGTCTACTTTTTTTATGATTTTTAATTTTGTCTGAACTTAATTTTTCTTTCTCTCTCCTTTACAAGAAGCCATAGCTGATTTTAATTCTTCTTGAGATTCTAATTTCTTTTTTACTATGCTCTTATCATCATCAAATGTTAATATTGTTATAGGAAAAACTAATTGAGGTTTTGTCCTAGTTTTTTCATTGATTACATACCAACTCTTCATTGCTATACATATTTCTTTTCTATCATTTCCACTAATGATTGAACCATCTGGCATAGAGTATGAAAGAGGGTATTCAAATTTAAAGCATAAACCTTTTCTCTTGCCTTTTCCTTTTTTTCCTTTTGAACTGTTCAGTTTTCTTCCCTTTGTTGTGAAATAAAGTTCATCATTTCTTTCGTATTCTATTTCAAGTTTTATAAAATCAAAACTTTTCATTTCAATTTCATAACCAAGCTCTGGAGCTAGAGTTGCTTCATCAATAAAATCATTAGGCATTTCAAAATTTATTGAAGAAATAGCTGAACTTGGTAGATCAGATTTAGAAATTAGAATTTTATTTTCAGAATCAATAATTGCTTGAATTAATTCATCATCTGACATTTCATCTCCTTCAATATCACAGGAAATAAAAAGTAAAGGGCAAATAAGGGCAAATAATAATAAATATTTTTTCATAATTTTTAAAATAATTAAATCAATTATACCTCCAATTTATATATTATTTTCAATTTTAACAAATTTTAACAAATTTTACTTTTCTAAAATCATTCATTAAATATTATAATTAACTTGCGCACTATGAGAAAAAATATAATTATGTTTTTGTTTATTACTCTATTTCAATTCACTTTTAGTCAAGAATCCCAGCTGGTTCAAGATGAGGAATTTCCTGTTTTTCCAATATGCAGTTTGGTTCCTTCATCAATGCAAAATATTTGTTTTGAAGAGACTATTTCAGAACACATTGCTAATAATTTTGTGTATCCAAAAGCTGCAATGGATTTAGAACTTCAGGCAGTTGTAAAAGTTTTTTTTGAAATTGATAAAAACGGAAAAGTTGATAAATTATTTGCAAAAGCCTCTTTAGTAGGTGTGAAGTTTAATGAAAAAGAAGCTTTATTAGAAGCTAATCAAATTTTTGAACAAGCATCTATTGATATAATGAACAAACTTCCTTTAATGAAGCCAGGAAAAATAAATGGAGAAGTTTCCTCTTTTCCATTTGATATTCCTATAATCTATAGATTGCCAAGTTCTACAAATGATTTTACTAAAGTTTACCCTTTAGACAGCGTAGAGTGGGCTCCTTTATTTCCTGAGACCAAGAACATATCACCAGAAGAATCTAAAATTTATTTCAAAAAAAGAATAGCAGATCATATTAAAAAATATTTAAGATTTCCACGAAAATCAAAAAACCTAAATGATCAGGTTATAGTTTTTGTTGAAATAATAGTTGAAAATGATGGAAATATTTATGAAATTACAGCTTTTGGTAATGAAGAATTTAGAAAAGAAGCAGAAAGAGTCATTAAAAAAATACCATCATTAGAACCTGGATTAATTAATGATTATCCCGTAGCAATTTCTTATACCGTTCCAATTACATTTAATAGAAAAAAATGATTAAAAAAGTAATTAACCATAGAGGCTGGCTAAAATCATTTTTATTTATACCTCTTCTTGTTTTTTCTCAAATTTTTGGAGCATTAGTTTTGTTATTGCTAGGTTATGATTTAACGGAAATTTCATCTAACGTAATGAATGAAAGTGTTATGATCGTTTTCGAATACTCAGGGTTAGTTATTGTTATGATTTTGATTTGGCTATTTATGAAATTTATAGACAAACAACCTTTAATAGAAATAGGATTTCAAACTCAAGGAAGATCAAAAGAGATTAACTATGGGATTTTATTTGGACTATTTATTATGGCTTTCGCATTTGTTTTTTTATCTGCAATTGGTGAAATAGTTTTTTTAAGTTATTCTTTAGATTTTAATCAAATTTTGTTATCAATAGCACTTTTTATTGGAGTTTCTTTTTTTGAAGAGATTATTTTTAGAGGCTATATGCTCAAAAATTTATTAGAATCCTTTAACCCATTTGTAGCTCTTTTAATTTCGTCTTTGTTTTTTTCATTGATTCATGCTTCAAATCCAAATGTAACTTCACTTGGATTATGTAATATATTTTTAGCTGGAATTTTCTTAGGAGTATCATACGTCTTTACTAAAAACTTATGGTTTCCTATTGCTCTTCATTTTAGTTGGAATTTTTTTCAAGCTATGTTTGGTTTTAAAGTTAGTGGTCTAGATTCTTATTCTATTATTGAATTTATGATTCCAGATAATAATATGATTAACGGAGGAGAATTTGGATTTGAAAGTTCTATATTATCAATAATAGTTCTCTTTGTTGGTACTATTATGATTTGGAATTATTTTAAAAAATATGGTATACAAAAACACTAATTTTACTTGTGTTTAACAAAGGGTCATTAACTCAGTTGGTTCAGAGTGTTACCTTGACAGGGTAGAAGTCACTGGTTCGAATCCAGTATGACCCACATAAAATACCTCAAATTGTGAGGTTTTTTTATTTTATCATAAATTTTATTCAACTTGTTTGATTGTTAATTTCGATAATAAAAAAGAAATATTAGTTCAGTGTTTTATTATAGACTTTGAAATTATATTATATAATTTTTAAAACTTACTTGATTAAAAAGTAGTATTTTAATTTTTTTTTTGTGAAATTTAGTATTCAAAAGTTTAAAATTATGATTAAAAAAATATACTTATTTTTTCTTTTTACTTCATTCATTTCATTTTCTCAAAAGTTTGACAAAAAAATATCTGATTTAATCTCTGGTTATGAAAATGAGGTTATTGAATTAAGGCATTGGTTTCATGAAAATGCAGAACTAAGTAATAGAGAATTTAAAACCTCTGAAAGAATAGCTGACGAATTAAGGAAAATTGGTTTAGAGCCTCAAACTGGTATAGCAAAAACTGGGGTTGTGGCTGTGTTAAAAGGTGGAAAACCTGGTCCTGTTGTGGCATTAAGAGCTGATATTGACGGACTTCCTGTTAAAGAAAGAGCTGATTTGACTTGGGCTTCTAAAATGATTGGCGAATATAATGGAGAAGAAGTTCCAGTTATGCATGCTTGTGGACATGATACTCATACTGCAATATTATTAGGAGTTGCTAAAGTGTTATATGACATTAAAGATCAGATTCCAGGTTCTATAAAGTTTATTTTTCAACCTGCTGAAGAAGGAGCTCCTGCAGGAGAGCAAGGAGGAGCTGAATTAATGGTAAAGGAAGGTGTGTTGAAAAACCCTGATGTCGATGCTATTTTTGGTCTTCATATTTGGTCTCAAATTAGTGCAGGAAAAGTTTACGTTAGACCAAAGGGAATAATGGCGGCTGTTAATGAGTTTAGAATTGATATTGAAGGAGTGCAAACTCATGGGTCAACTCCTTGGACAGGTGTGGATCCAATTGTTACAGCTTCTCAGATGATCAACTCTATTCAAACTATAGTTAGTAGAAGTATGCCTTTGACTGAAGCAGCAGCAGTAGTAACGATTGGTAGTATTCACGGAGGCGTTAGAAGTAATATAATTCCTGAAAGTCTTTATATGTTAGGAACAATTCGAACTCTCGATGAAAACATGAAAAAAACAGTTTTAAAAAGACTGGAAAAGATAGTTTATAATATAGCTGAAGCTAACAATGCAAAAGCCAAAATCACATATTTAGTTAGCTATCCCATTACTTACAATGATCCTGAATTGTATAATCAAATGTTACCATCTTTAAAAAGAATTAATGGCTCTGAGAATGTTAACTCTATGAATGCTATTACTGGAGCTGAAGATTTTTCTTTTTTTCAAGAAAAAATTCCAGGCATCTATTTTTTTATTGGTGGTGCTAAAAAAGGAACTGATCCCTCAAAAGCAGCACCTCATCACACACCTGATTTTTATGTTGATGATTCAGCAATGTTAACAGGAATGAAGTCTATGACGACTTTAACTTTAGATTATTTAAAAAACAATAAATAATCTATGTCTATTGTAGTTTATAATAAAGAAGTTCAAGCTTCAGGAAGTTTTAATAATGGAGAAATTTTAGAAAAAAAACCCATAGGGTTTCCTCAAGATGGGGGAGAATTAAAACCCTATTCTAATTTATTCTACTGGGCTAACGCATGGACCCCTAATCACAAAAGTACTATTGGATTACACCCTCACCAAGGGTTTGAAATATGTAGTTTTGTTATTAAGGGAGGGATAAAACACTACGATTCGAAACAACAAAAATGGATTTCTCTAAATAAAGGAGATGTTCAAATCATTAGAGCAGGAAGTGGAATTTCGCATGCTGAAGAAATACTTGACAAGTCGGAAATATTTCAAATTTGGTTTGATCCTGATGTGTCAAAAACTTTAGAGAATCCTGCCACTTATAATGATTATAAAAAAAAAGATTTTCCAGTTACTGTTTTAAATAAAATCAAAACTACTACAATTAAAGGTGACAAATCTCATTTTGAAATGGACTCAGAGGGGGTAGAAATAAAAGAATATGATTTTGATAAAGGCATCTTTACTTTAGAATTAGATGATAAATTTATTTATTCTTTTTTCTTAATTAATGGTTCAATTAGCATAGAAAATGATAAAGCTTTAAAGGGAGCTTTTATAAAAATTCAAGAAAGAAAACAGATTACTTTAGATGTTTGTGAAAAAAGTCTAATTTTTGAAGTTAAAAGCCCAAAACTTTTGACTTTTTCAACTTATTTTGAAAGATTCATGAGTTAATTAGAAGGAGGTATTCTATAATTAGTTTCTTTTTCAAAGGCATAACCTAGTTTATATAATTTTCCTTCGCTGAAGGATGGGCCAATGAATGTTAAATTTGAAGGTAAACCATTTTCTCTGTAGCCCATAGGGATTGTTAAGCAAGGGTAATAAGCTCCAGCAGCATATGATGCATGGTAATTGTTTATTGAGAGAATGGCATCTAAATCATATTTACTTATAGCTTCATCAAAGTATCTTTTACCTTCAATTTTTATTCTGTTTTTGATCTCCGAAATTTCTAAATCTGTAGTATTATTTGACACAATACTTTTAAAAATCCCTTGACCATATGGAGCTCTTTTTAAAGAATCTTTAAGGTTAAAGTCTATTATTTCTTTTATATTTTTTATTGAATTTTTAGAATATTTATTAAGGTATTTAGGTAAATCATTTTTCATGTCTACGTCTAAAATTTCTCTAAATCCGCTATAATTAATTTCAGGAGGAGTGAATTCAAATATTAGACCACCTTCTTTTTTTATTTTTTCAATAGCCTTAGCATATAGTGGTTCATTTAAAAGATTTTTAAACACACCAAATCTTTTATTTTTTAATGTTGAACTTATAATTGACTCTATTTCAATTTTATCTTTATTAACTGAGAAGCTATCTTCTTTGTCAATCCCAATTATAGCATTGAAAACTATAATATTATCAATTACATTTTTTGTCATTGGACCTGAAGTATCTAAAGTACTAGAGATTGGAACAATTCCAGTTCTACTTACTAACCCAATAGTGGGTTTTAAGCCTACTATTGAGTTTAATGATGCTGGTGATAATATAGACCCTGAAGTTTCTGAACCTAAGGCAACTGATGAAAAATTTGAAGAAATGGCTACACCACTTCCTGAACTAGAGCCTCCAGATTCAAATTTTTTTCTTCCGTAAGGGTTTAAAGTTTGCCCTCCAATTGCACTGTAACCAAGAGGACAGTCGTTGCAGAAATAATAAGCCCACTCACTCAAGTTTGTTTTTCCTAGAATAATTGCTCCATCTGCTTTTAATTTTTTCACAACATACGCGTCGTCTGCATTATTATCCATTAATGCTACAGAACCTGCAGTTGTAGGGATTCCTTTATAGTTAATATTATCTTTTAATAGTATTGGAATACCATATAAAGAATAAATAGATTTTGGTTTTTTATTGTCTTTTTCTCTAGCTTGATTTAATATATCTGGGTTTAAAGATATTATAGAGTTAAGATATTGATCTTTATTAAATTCAATTTTTTTAATTCTATATAAGTAAAATAGAGTTAATTCTTCATAGGTTAATCTTCCTGAAATAATGAATTTTTGAATAGTTGGTATATCTTTCTCTATTATTAGTTCTTTCAAATTGGTGTAATCCTTTTCTGTGAAACTCTTTAGTTCTTGTTCAAATGGCTTAAACCATGTATTCTTGTCATTATGCTTTGATTGAATGAGTTTGAATTGCATTCTGTCAATACTATGCTTTTTGTTGTCAGAAATTTCGACTGACTCATCATAAGGATTCCAGTCACTAGTTATTGTAGTTTGACAACTTATAAAAGCAAAAAGACTAGTAAAAATTAAAAAAGTATTTTTCATAATTATAATTTTATTATCATTAACCTATTGATTAAATAGTTAAAACATTTTAACTATTTCTTCCATTTTCATCCCTCTAGATCCTTTAATTAGAATATTATTTTCTTTAATATCGTTTGATTTTAAATATTTTTCAAAATCATATTTAGTTTCAAAAAATAATAATTTCGATTCTTTATTTCGCACTTTATAAAATTCGTTTCCTACTAAAAAAACTTTATTTATTTTATTCTTAATACAATACTCAACAATTTCAAGATGTAAGTTATTTGACTCTTTCCCTAATTCAAACATATCTCCTAATATTGCAGCTTTTGAGCCTTTGAAATTTGTAAATGAGTCTATAGCGGCCAACATACTACTTGGGTTGGAGTTATAGGCATCTAAAATTATTTTTTGATTATAATTATTTATTATTTGAGATCTGTTGTTTTGAGGGATGTATGATTCTATTGATTTTTTGATATTTTGAATAGGAATTTTGAAGTATAAACCAAGTGCTATTGCTGCACCTATATTTGAAAAATTATAATCACCTATTAATTTACTGTTTACTTTAGTGTCTTTATAATTTATTGACAAATAATCACCTGTTTTTGATTTACTAAAAATATAGTCAGATTTTACCTTGTTACTAAAAGTAATAGAATTCTTATTTTTAAATTTAAATTGTATTTCATCATCAACATTAATTAGTATTGGTTTATTGTTTTGTATTAACCAGTCAAACAACTCTGTTTTCCCCTTAATCACACCTTTTAAACCTCCAAATCCTTCTAGATGTGCTTTTCCAAAGTTTGTAATATATCCTAAGTCAGGTTTAATTAAACTTGTTAAAAAAGAAATTTCTTTTAAATGATTTGCTCCCATTTCAACTATAGCAAATTCAGTTGTCTTTTTAATTGTTAAAAGAGTTAATGGAACCCCAATATGATTATTCAGATTCCCGATAGTTGAAGTTGTATTGTTTTTAAAGCTTAGTACGGAATTCATTAATTCCTTAGTAGTTGTTTTACCATTGCTTCCAGTTATTGCTAAAATAGTAGTATTGTTTAATTGTAATCTGTGATATGCAGAAAGGTCTTGCAATGATTTTAAAACATTTTTAACTTTAATTAATCTAGAGTTGATTAATTTTGAATCATCTACAACAGCATACTTAGCTCCTTTTCTTATAGCCTCCAAAGCATATTTGTTGCCATTAAAATTGTCCCCCTTTAGCGCAAAAAAAAGACTGTTTTTTTTTACAGATCTTGAATCAGTAGAAACATTTTCACATTCAAGAAAGTAATTATATAATTCGTTAACCTTCATTTTCTAAATTTAATGAAATAAGAATAAGCTAATAAATCTGTAAAAAATAAAAGTTGATTTATCTTTTTCTAGGCTTCGATTTTGATCTTGATTCACCTAAATAAGACATTGCACATCTGAATCCAATAAAATTAGTAGTCATATTTTCGGAAAGAAACCTTCTTTGAGCAGGATCTAAGTAATAAGCTCTATCTAGCCATGAACCTCCTTTATAAACCCTAGCTTCATCGTTAATTAGTGTGGTTCTTTCTTCGGAATTATCATCTTGTGTTGGAGAATTGTACATTGAAGAAGTTTCACCCTCTAAACTAAAGTTTCTAACAGATTTTCTGTCTCCATCATTATAATTTCTATTATCCCCTGTTGTGTAATTTACCCTGTCGATTGAGTCTTCACTTTCAACTTCTTCTTTTAAAGAACCAGGTAAATTATCAAAAGTTGCGCTTTCGGGATCTATAGTTAATGCTTTTCCGTTTTCATCAATAGAAGGTGAATAAAATACATTTCCTCTGTAGTAATTGAAATCATTAGCTTCTTCATCAATTATTGGTCTATAAACATCAGCCACCCATTCTGCAACATTACCAGCCATACCATATAATCCAAAATCATTTGGAGGATATGATCTTACCGCTGTGGTGATTCCAGAACCAGTTTCGGACCATCCAGCTATACCACCATAATCTCCGGCAGAAAGTTTGAAATTAGCTAATTGGTCTCCTAAAGATTTTTTCTTTCCTGATCTAGTATACTCTCCATCCCAAGGAAATTTTTTCTTTCCTCTATATACGTTTCCATCCCTAATTTCACCCAAAGCTAAAGCCGCATACTCCCATTCTGTTTCAGTTGGCAATCTGTATTCAGGTAATAGTACACCACTTTCTCTTGTAGCGTAATTTATTTTTTCTTCTCCATCTTCATTAATTTCTTTTTGTTTATCTCCTGCTATTTCATTCATTCTTCCACCATAAGATTGAGATGGATCAAGAAAATAAGCTTTAGTATTGAACGAGTAACCGTTACTTAAACTATCTGGAATTATAGCTCCAGGCCTTATGTATCCTTTAGAAACTAGAATTTGTTCATTTACTCTGTCTGTTCTCCACTTAGCATAATTATTTGCTTGTCTCCATGTCACGCCAACAACTGGATGGTTTTGAAAAGCTGGATGTCTTAGATAATTATTTACCATATCTTCATTAAAACCCAATGGATTTCTCCAAACCAATGTATCTGGAAGAGCAGCCTTATATATTTCTGGATATTCTTCTGTGAATACTCTTCTCATCCAATATAAATATTCAACATACATTACGTTTGTAACTTCTGTTTGGTCTATAAAAAAAGATCTTACATATTGTTGGCTTGGTGTATTATTCCAGTCGTGCATAACATTATCTTGTACATTTCCTTTAGTGAATGTTCCACCTTCAACAAATACAAGTCCTGGACCGGCAGGCTGACCCTTATATTTATTATTATATTTAAAACCTCCATCTTTGGAATTCATTTTCCAGCCAGTGGCTTGAGAAACGTTTTTTCCGCTCTTGAATGAACTATTACTCCTGTTACATCCAACTAATAAAAGAACAGTTATCATTAAAGAAAAAATCTTAAAAACGGTTTTATTGATCATGTAAGTTTAATTTTACTATTTTATTTATCTTGCAAGATAGTAAATTGTTTAAAAAAAAAATTAATTTAAATAAATCAGTGTAAAAATAATATTTCTATATATTTAACGTTTTAAATTTATGTATCAAAAATATATTTTAATTTTAACTTTTATTTTTATAGTAAAATCTAATTATTCTCAAGACAGAAGAGTTATTACCACTGCTGTTCCTTTTTTAATGATTTCAGCTGATGCTAGAGCTTCTGGTCTTGGTGAACAAGGAGTTGCTACAACTCCAGATGCATTTTCTCAGCATTGGAATCCATCAAAATATGTTTTTTCAGAAAACCGTTCAGGATTTGGCGTAAGTTATACACCTTACCTAAGTAAGTTAGTCAGTGATGTTTTTTTAGCTAATATTAATTATTTTGAAATTATTAACGAAAGGAGTTCATGGTCTGCCAGTTTTAAATATTTTAGTTTGGGTGATATTGATATTATTCAAAACCCTCAAGATATTCCAATTCTTGAAAATCCAAACGAATTCACCTTGGATGCTTCTTATACCTTAAAACTTAGTGATTATTTTTCAATGGCAGTTTCTGGAAGGTTTTTAATGTCAGATGTCAAATTACAATCTGTAGATTCTGATTCTGATTCTGCTAGTTCTTTTGCTGTTGATATTTCTGGGTTTTATCAATCTGATGAACAAGCATACCAAAACTTTAATGGTATTTGGAGGGCTGGGTTTAATCTTTCAAATTTAGGTCCAAGAATGAAATATGAAGAACTTGGAAAAAAGAACTTCATTCCTACTAATTTAAAATTTGGAACAGCTTTTGATTTCATTTTTGATTCCTCTAACAAAGTTTCACTAAATCTGGAATTAAATAAATTATTAGTACCCACTCCAAGCATACCTATTTATAATTCAAATGATCAAATAATTGGTTACAATCAAGCAGATGTTAATTTTTTATCTGGAATTTTCAAATCTTTTGGTGATGCCCCAAATGGTTTTAGTGAAGAGTTACAGGAGTTGACAATAGCTTTAGGGTTAGAATACTTGTATGATGATTCATTTGCTATTAGATTAGGTTATTTTAATGAGCACGAAAACAAAGGAGCTAGAAAATACATAACATTTGGTACAGGATTTAAGCTTAATGAAATAAATTTAGATCTTTCTTATCTTTTGTCAACTTCAAACGTTATTAGTCCATTAGAAAACACACTCAGGTTTTCCTTCACATATAACTTTAATTAATTATATTATTTTCAATATATCTTTAAAGAATTGTTTAGATATGTTAACTTTGTAATGCTACATTAATAAAATTATATTTTTATATTTTAATAATTATTTCAAATTCTAATGAAAGAAATCAATAAAGAAACTTATTTAAAATGGTATGAAGATATGCTGTTTTGGAGAAAATTTGAAGACAAATTAGCTGCAGTATATATTCAACAAAAAGTAAGAGGTTTCCTTCATTTGTATAACGGTCAAGAAGCGATTTTAGCTGGTGCTCTTCATGTTATGGATCTTGGGAAAGATAGAATGATTACAGCTTACCGAAATCATGTAATGCCTATAGGAATGGGAGTTGATCCTAAAAGAGTTATGGCAGAGCTATATGGTAAATCAACAGGAACATCAATGGGATTAGGTGGGTCAATGCATATTTTTTCAAAAGAGTATAGGTTCCACGGAGGGCACGGCATAGTTGGCGGTCAAATTCCTTTAGGAGCTGGAATGGCATTTGGTGATAAATACTTTAATAGAGGAGCTGTGACTCTTTGCTTTATGGGTGATGGTGCTGTTCGTCAAGGGTCCCTTCACGAAACATTAAACTTAGCAATGCTATGGAAATTACCTGTAGTATTTGTTGTTGAAAATAATGGTTACGCTATGGGAACATCTGTAGAAAGAACATCCAGTCATTCAGATATTTGGAAACTAGGTTTAGGGTATGAAATGCCGTGTGGTCCGGTCGATGGTATGAATCCAATTAAGGTAGCAGAAGCCCTGGATGAAGCTATTTCTAGAGCTAGAAGTGGTGATGGTCCAAGTTTTTTAGAAATGAAAACCTACAGATACAGAGGGCATTCTATGTCTGATGCCCAGAAATATAGAACGAAAGATGAAGTTAATGAATACAGAAAGATAGATCCAATAAGTCAAGTGAAAAAAATTATATTAGAAAATGAATTTGCTTCTGAAGATGAAATTTCTACAATCGATCAATCTATCAAATCTAAAGTTTTGGAATGCGAGAAATTTGCTGAAGAATCTCCTTATCCAGATAAAAGTGTGATGTATGATGCAGTTTATGAACAAGAAGACTATAACTTTATTTCTCATAAATTAAAATAATGGCACAAATAATAAATATGCCCAGATTAAGTGATACCATGGAAGAAGGTGTCGTAGCTAAATGGCTTATCAATATTGGAGATCAAATTCAAGAGGGCGATATATTAGCTGAAATAGAAACTGATAAGGCTACAATGGAGTTTGAATCATTTCATGAGGGAACTCTTTTGCATATTGGAGTCAATGAAGGAGAAACAGCAGCTGTAGATACTTTATTGGCTATAATTGGAGAAAAAGACGAAGATATTTCTTCGTTACTTATAGTTGAAAAACCTACTAATGGTCAGTTAGACTTAGTTGATCAAATCGAACAAACCGAAAGTTTAGATAAAAATCTTGAACTAAATGAAGGAAATACTGACCTTAATTATAAAGTAGTCACTATGCCTAGGTTAAGTGACACTATGGAAGAAGGTACAGTGTCTTCTTGGTTAGTTAATATTGGAGATAAAGTAGAGGAAGGTGATATTTTAGCCGAAATTGAGACTGATAAGGCTACCATGGAGTTTGAATCATTTCAAGAGGGTACATTATTATATATTGGTGTAAAACAAGGAGAAACAGCCGTAGTTGACAGTTTACTTGCAATTATCGGAGATGAAGGTGTTGATTTTCAATCTGAAATTAAAAAATATGAATTTAGCGAGTTAGATGATTCTGAAAATAATATAGAACAAGAAATTATAGTTGACAATAAAGTTGAAGTTCCTCAACCCATAATAGTTGAAAATAAAACTGAAGCTCATCATGATAGAGTTTTAGCATCTCCTCTAGCTAAAAAAATAGCTAAAGAAAAAAATATTGATTTAATGTCTTTGAAAGGTTCTGGCGATAACGGCAGAATAGTAAAAGAAGATGTAGAAAACTTCGTTCCTTCAAAAATAGATGTTTCGATAAAAGATATTCAAATTAGTCCAGTTGGAAGCGAAAGTTTTGAAGAAATAGAAAATTCTCAAATGAGAAAAGCTATAGCTAGAAGGTTAAAAGAATCTAAGTTTTCGGCTCCTCATTACTATTTAAGTGTTGAGTTTGATATGGATAATGCAATTGCCTTTAGAAAACAATATAATACTATGCCTGAAACTAAAATATCCTTTAATGATATTATAGTTAAAGCATGTGCTATTTCATTAAAGCAGCATCCAAAAGTTAATTCCCAATGGTTTGAAGATAAAATTAGATTAAATCATCATGTTCATGTAGGAGTTGCTGTTGGAGTTTCTGATGGTTTAGTAGTTCCTGTTATCCGTTTTGCAGATAAAAAATCTCTTCCAGAAATTGGATCTATGGTAAAAGATTACGCTGTAAAATCTAGAGATAAGAAACTTACACCTGATCAAATGTTAGGCAGTACTTTTACAGTTTCCAATTTAGGTATGTTTGGAATACAAGAATTTACATCAATAATTAATCAGCCAAATTCAGCAATTTTATCTGTTGGAAGTATTGTTCAAAAACCAGTTGTTAAAGACGATAAAATTCAAATCGGTAATACCATGAAGCTTACCTTGGCTTGTGACCATAGGACAGTGGATGGAGTTACGGGATCTTTATTTTTAGAAACACTTAAAGGCTATATTGAAAATCCAGTAACTATGCTAGTTTAAATATTTTTATGAAAAATGTAATTATTACTGGAGCAAGTAGAGGAATAGGATTTGAATTAACAAAGTTATTTAGCGCTAAAGGTTTTAAGGTTATTGCCTTGTCTAGGAATGTTTCTAAATTAAACCTTCCAAATGTTACAGCTTTTCAGTTAGATATTTCCTCAGAAAAATCAATTTCAAAAATTGTAAAATTAATTTTAAACGATTTTAACAAAGTAGATATTTTAATAAATAACGCTGGAAGTTTAATTAATAAACCGTTTTCTCAAACTTCATTTAATGATTTTGAATCAATTTATAAAGTCAATGTATTTGGATTGGCTGAACTTATCAGATTACTCTTGCCATGTTTCCATAAAAGTAGCCATGTTGTCAATATAAGTAGTATTGGCGGAATTGGAGGGTCTAGTAAATTTTCAGGTCTTTCGGCTTACTCAAGCAGTAAGGGAGCTTTAAATATTTTAACTGAAATGCTTAGCGAAGAGTTTAAGGATTCTGGTCCAAGCTTTAATTGTTTGGCTCTAGGAGCTGTTCAAACCGAAATGTTAGAAGAGGCATTTCCAGGTTTTAAAGCAATGATAAGTCCTTTAGAAATGGCAAACTATATTTATAATTTTTCCTTGGAGGGAAATAAGTTTTTTAACGGAAAAACTATTCCGGTTTCTACTTCTAACCCATGATTGCATTTAACTTATTTGATCTAATACCTGATGAATCATGTGAACTAGTTAAACCTTTAGTATCTAAAGATTCCCTTGAGATTAAAGTAGTTAATGTTAGAAAAACTAAGCACGGAGATTTTAAAAAATTAAAAAATGGTTTTAATCAGATTACTTTAAACCATATTAACAATAAATACCGTTTCTTAATAACATTAATTCACGAATTAGCTCATTTTAAAGTTTACAGTAATATTAAAAAAAGAGTTAACCCACACGGTATCGAATGGAAGAGTGCTTACAAGTTAATGATGCTTCCTTTTTTAAATAATCGAATTTTTCCAGATGAAATCCTTTCAAGATTAGCAATCCATATTAAAAACCCACCCGCAACTACAGATTCTGATATAAATTTAGTTGTTGCATTAAATAAATATGATTATTTTAATGATAATAAGATTCTTTTAAATGATCTTTTAGAAGGTTGTTTATTTGAATATGGTCAAGGCAAAGTTTTTTTAGTCAAACGTAAATTAAGAAAAAGATATATTTGTAAAGAATTGTCCTCAGGAAAAGAATACTTGTTCTCACCTGTAGCAAGGGTTAAATCAATAGAAAAATGAAAACAGTAGCAGTTAGTGGTTATTTTGATCCAATTCATGTTGGACATTTAGAATATTTAAAATTATCAAAAAAATTAGGAGATAAGTTAATTGTTATTGTCAACAATAATCATCAATGTGTTTTAAAAAAAGGAAAACCATTTATGGATGAGAAGGATAGAGTAGAAATTGTTAAAGCACTTAAAGTAGTAGATGAAGTTTTTTTATCAATTGACAAGGATAAAACAGTGTGTGCTTCACTAGAAGCTATTAATCCTGATATTTTTGCTAATGGTGGAGATAGGAGCACTGGTGAAGTTCCTGAATCTTTTATTTGTAAAAAATACAATATTGAAATGACAGATGGTTTAGGCGATAAGATTAGAAGTTCATCAGAATTAACTGGTCTTAAGCAAAAGTAATTTTATGGAAACTAAATTTAATTTTTCAGATGAAGAGTCAAATGTAAATTTAGAAAATAAATCCATTTCTAAAAATGCTAAAGGATTGTTCTTTTCTTTATTTTCTTTTTTAAAAGAGGTTTTAGATTTTAGAAAAGATACAGATAAAGAGGCTACGTTGATTTCTATAAAAAATGATATTTCAATTAAAGGTCCTACTGCATGGATATTGATTTGTTCGATTTTTGTTGCATCAGTTGGGTTAAATGCTAACTCCATTCCAGTTGTGATTGGAGCGATGTTGATTTCTCCACTAATGGGTCCAATATTAGGTTTTGGAATGTCTATTGCTATAAATGATCTAGAGACTTTAAAAAAATCATTGATAAATTTTACAGTGATGGTTGTTTTAAGTGTACTTACTGCTTATTTGTTTTTTGCTTTTTTCCCACTTAGAGAAGAGTCCTCTGAATTGTTATCCAGAACAAAGCCAGACATTAGAGATGTTTTAATTGCTTTTTTTGGAGGACTAGCGCTTATTATAGCAAGAACTAAAAAGGGACCAATTTCCTCTGTAGTTTTTGGAGTAGCAATAGCAACTGCACTGATGCCTCCACTTTGTACTGTAGGATTTGGTTTAGCTACTGGAAAACCTTCTTTTGCATTAGGAGCTATGTACTTATTTATGATTAATACTCTCTACATAGTGTTAGCTACCTATGTCGTAGTTAAACTATTGAGGTTTCCGATGATAAATTATGCTAATTCAAAAAGAAGAACTACAATCGCTCGTTTAGTTACTATCTTTTCAGTTTTGATGCTTATTCCAGCTTTCTTTACTTTTTCTGGAGTTCTTAATGAAAGTAAATTTAAAAATTCAGCTAATGATTTTTTAAGAATTGAGTTAGATGGATTAAAGAATAATGATTATTTAGAAAAAACAGCTGTCATTAATTATAATTACAATAACATGTCATCTAATTTTGTTTGGCCATGGCTAGATAAAAAATCTAAAATTGTATTAAATACTTTTGGATTAGAGCCTATTTCCATTGAAACAATAGCTCTTCTTAAAGCTAAATTAAAGAAGTACCCTAATTTATCATTAACTGACCTTGTTTTTAATCAACAAGAAATTCAGAACGATTTTAAAGAACAAAAACGTTTTTTAAGCGAATTAAAATCTAGAGACTCATTAGATTTAATAAATAAGTCAAATCAAATTGAAATTTTAACAAATAAATTAAATAGACTTGAAAAATTAGAAAATAATAATCTTTTTTATCAATCTATTTTGAATGAAGTGAAATTCAATCACGAGTTAATTCAACGTGTTAATTATAGCTTTTTAATCTCACTTAATGATACCATTACAGTTTTCACAACTAAATGGAAGGATGGTTTTTCTTATGAAGAAATAAACTCAGAAGAAATTAAGTTAAAAAAATGGCTAAAATTTAAATTAGATAATCAATTATTTGAATTAAAAAGAGAAGAATAATTATAAAAACTTTCTTACTTTTTTAAGTAATTCAGAAGAGTATACAAAATCTGAAATAGATTGATTGTTCGTTTTGAAAATCTCTTTGTTACTTCCTTCCCATTCTTTTTCCCCATCAACTAAAAAAAGAATCTTTTCACCAATTTCCATAACGGAGTTCATGTCATGTGTGTTTATAATAGTAGTTATATTAAACTCTTTAGTAATTTCTTGAATTAGCTTATCTATTATAATGGATGTTCTAGGATCTAAACCTGAATTGGGTTCATCACAAAATAAATATTTAGGATTCATAACTATAGCCCTAGCTATTGCTACTCTCTTTTGCATCCCGCCAGATAGTTCAGATGGTAATTTCTGATGAGCTTTATCTAATTCTACCCTTTGAATAGCAATTTCTGCTTTTTGTCTAATTTCCTCATCATTTTTGTTGGAAAGCATTGTTAAAGGGAACATTACGTTCTCTATAACTGACATTGAATCAAACAGTGCACTTCCTTGAAATACCATACCCATTTCTCTTCTTAATAAAGTTTTACTATTGTCATTCATCTTTTTATTTGATACACCATCATAAATTATTTCTCCAGAATTTGGAATATGTAATCCTAATAAACATTTTAATAGAACAGTTTTTCCAGAACCACTTTGTCCTATAATTAAGTTTGTTTTTCCTTTATCAAAAGTAGTAGACACATTATTTACAATTGTATTTTCTCCGAAAGTCTTTATTATATTTTTTATTTCTATCATTAGCTTAATAATAATTGAGTTATAATAAAGTTCACCACTATTATTATTATAGATGTCCAAACAAAAGATAGAGTGCTTGCTCTACCAACTTCTAAAGCACCGCCTTTCATGTAGAATCCATGATATGATGGTACAGTAGCTAGTATTATAGCAAATAAAAAAGTTTTGATGTAAGCATATATTATATGGAAGGGTTCAAATTCCATTTGTATTCCTGAAATGAAAGCCTCACTTGGAACTCCAGCAAAAGTCATAGCAAGAAAACCTCCGAAAATTGCAACAAACATTGAGATAGTAATTACAAATGGATAAAATAATAAAGCTATAATTTTTGGAAATACAAGGTAGTTTAGGGGGTTAATTCCCATTACTTCTAAGGCATCTATTTGTTCTGTTACTCTCATTGTCCCTATGCTTGATGTAATATAAGATCCAACTTTTCCAGCCATTATTATTGACATGAAAGTTGGAGCAAATTCAAGAATTACAGATTGCCTTGTCGCAAAACCAATTAATGATTTTTCTAAAAAAGGGCTACTAAGGTTCATTGCAGTTTGAATTGATATTACTGCTCCAATAAAAAATGATAGAATTGCAACTATAGGAATAGATTCAATTATTAAATCGTTGATTTCTTTAAAAATCAACTTCTTCAATATCTTCCATTTACTGGGTTTGAAAAATGACATTTTGATCATTATAAAGTATTTTCCAATGTCACTTAAATAAAACATAGTAAATATTAATTATTTAAAGTTATGAATATTGAGTTTAAAAAAGATTAAATGAAATATAATTTATTGAGTATTATATTTGATATGTAATTGCATTTACATTCATACCTGCTCCTACACTTCCAAATAAAACTATATCACCTTTTTTAAGAGAATGATTTTCTATCTTGTTATTTTTAACCAAATCAAAAAGAGTGGGAATAGTAGCTACTGAACTATTACCTAGCTTTCCAATAGACATAGGCATTACATTTTCGGGTCTAGGTATATCATAAAGTTTATAAAACCGATCTACCATAGCATCATCCATTTTTTCATTTGCTTGATGTAGGAATATTTTTTTAACATCATTTACTGATTTACCACTTAATTCTAAGCAATCTTTCAGAGCTTGAGGAACTTTGGTGATAGCAAATTCATAAATCTTATGTCCATACATTTTTATGTATTTATCTTTTGACTTAAAATTGGTATCAAATGAATCACCTAAAAATAAATCAAAAGTATTTTCGGTCGAAAACGTACAGCTTTTATGAGATAAAATTCCTTGATTGGGGTTTTTATCTTTTTTTTCTACAATTGTTGCACCTGCTCCATCTGAAAATATCATAGAATCTCTATCACTTGTATCGACAGTTCTTGATAAAGTTTCGGCTCCAATAACTAAACATTTTTTAGCAATTCCAGCTTTAATAAAAGCATTGGCTTGAATTACGCCTTCAATCCATCCGGGACATCCGAATATCAGATCGTAGCAAACACATTCCGGATTTTTTATTCCTAGTTTGTACTTAACTCTACTAGCTACGCTGGGAAGTTGATCAATTTGTTTTGTTCCGTGTTTTATATCTCCAAAATTATGTCCTACTATAATGTAATCTAAAGTTTCTGGATCGATTTTAATATCATTTATAGCTTTCTTAGCTGCAAAAACAGCTAAATCTGATGTGTCAAATTGATTTTTTGCATACCTGCGTTCTTCAATACCCGTAATTGCTTTAAACTTTTTAATTATAATTTCATTAGTCACTTTGAATTCAGATCCATCAGAATTTAAAAATCTGTTATTTAAAAAATCTTCATTTTTTTTAACTGTTTTTGGAATATAAGATCCGGTTCCTGTAATGCAAATAGACATTTGTGACTGTTTAGTATTCTAAATTAGAAAAATTAATATAATTAACCTACATCTGTGTATGTATCTATTGGAGCACAAGTACACATTAAATTTCTGTCTCCATATGCTTCATCTACCCTTCTAACAGATGGCCAAAATTTATTTTCTAAAGAATTAGGTGTTGGAAATGCTGCTTTATCTCTTGAATATGGATAATTCCAATTCTCAGAGCTAATCATTTTCATAGTATGTGGCGCATTACAAAGTAGATTGTTTTTGTTATCAATCGAGCATTGGTCAATTTCATTTTTAATTGAAATCATAGCTTCACAAAATCTGTCAATTTCTTCTAAATTTTCACTCTCCGTAGGCTCTATCATCATTGTTCCTGGAACTGGAAAAGAAACAGTTGGAGCGTGAAAACCATAGTCGATTAATCTTTTCGCAATATCCATTACTTCAATCCCATTTGATTTAAATGGACGGCAATCAATTATTAGTTCATGCGCTGCTCTTCCACCTTCTCCTTTATATAAAATATCGTAATGATTTTCAATTCTATATTTGATATAATTAGCATTTAAAATAGCATATTCTGTAGAGGCCTTTAAACCTTTAGATCCTAGCATACAGATGTATCCGTATGAGATTACACATGCTAAAGCTGACCCCCAAGGTGCAGCAGAAATAGAATCTACACTTTCTTTAGAGCTAACATTAATGATTGGATTATTAGGTAGAAATGGAACTAAATGTTTAGCTACACATATAGGTCCAACACCTGGTCCTCCTCCTCCGTGCGGAATAGCAAAAGTTTTATGAAGGTTTAAGTGGCAAACATCTGCTCCAATTATATATGGATTAGTTAATCCTACTTGAGCATTCATGTTAGCGCCATCCATATATACTTGTCCTCCATATTTATGAATAGTTTTTGAGACTTCTTGAATAGAGGACTCAAACACTCCGTGAGTTGATGGGTATGTAATCATCAAAGCTGCTAGGTTATCTTCGTGTAATTTGGCCTTTTCTTTTAGTTCGTCTACATTGATGTTTCCGTATTTATCTGTACCAATAACAACCACTTTCATTCCTGCCATTACAGCAGATGCAGGATTTGTTCCGTGGGCAGATGAGGGAATTAAACAAATATTTCTATGACCTTGTTTTATACTTTTAAGATAAGCTCTAATTACCATTAATCCAGCATATTCACCTTGAGCTCCTGAATTTGGTTGAAGAGAAGTGCCCGCAAAACCAGTTATAACATTAAGTTGGTTTTCTAATTTTTTTAGTAATTTTTTATACCCTTTAGCTTGATTTAAAGGAGCAAAAGGATGAATGTTATTCCATTTAGACCAACTAATTGGAATCATCTCTGAAGCAGCATTTAATTTCATAGTACAGGAACCAAGAGATATCATGGAATGAGTTAATGACAAATCTTTTCTTTCAAGATTTTTAATATATCTCATTAAACTAGTTTCGGAGTGATGAATATTAAAAATATTAGCTTGTAAAAAATCAGATTCTCTTAAAAAATCTGATGATATTTTTATTACGTCTGTTGATGGTTCTGTTTTGTAAGTTTCGTTATTAGTTGCATTAGAAATTAGATCTATTATTAATTGAATATCATTAATTGACGTGGTTTCATTTAATGAAATAGAAAAAAGATTATCACTTATGTAGTTAAAATTAATTTTATTTTTTTCAGCTATTAATTTTATTTGCTTAGATGGACCTTCGAATAGTAAAGTATCAAAGTAGTTTTCGTTTAACTGTTTAATACCAATTTTATTTAAAGCATTTTCTAGTAAAACAGCTAACTCATGAATTCTTTGAGCTATTTTTTTTAATCCATTTGGACCGTGGAAAACTCCATACATGCTAGCCATAACTGCAAGTAAAACTTGAGAAGTACAAATATTAGAGGTAGCCCTATCTCTTTTTATATGTTGTTCTCTTGTTTGCAAGGCCATTCTTAGCGCAGGATTCTGGTCAATATCTTTAGAAACTCCAATAATTCTTCCAGGAATTGATCTTTTGTATTCTTCTTTAGTAGCAAAAAAAGCTGCATGAGGTCCGCCGTAACCTAACGGAATTCCAAACCTTTGCGAAGTTCCGACAACTACATCTGCACCATAACTAGCCGGTTCTTTTAGTATGCATAATGAAAGTAAATCAGCAGAAACTACAATTTTAAGTCCTTTTGATTTAGCAATTTCACAATATTTGGCAAGATCTTTAATCTCTCCATGTATGCCTGGGTATTGAATCAAACAGCCATAAAATTCTTGATCAAACTCAAACTCATCAATTTTCCCTAATACTACACTAATTCCTAAAGGACGTGCTCTTGTTTTTAAGAGTGAAATAGTTTGAGAAAGAGTGTCATCAGAAACAAAAAATTTACTTACTGAATTCTTTTTTTGTTCTTTAGTTCTTAAGCTAAAAAGCATAGTCATTGCCTCTGCGGCGGATGTGCTTTCATCTAAAAGTGAAGCATTTGCTAATTCCATTCCCGTTAAATCGCAAATAATTGTTTGATAATTTAATAAAGCTTGCATTCTTCCTTGAGCTATTTCTGCTTGGTAGGGAGTGTAAGCTGTATACCAACTTGGATTCTCTAGAATATTTCTTTTTATTACAGAGGGAATAATGGCTTCATTGTAACCTAGTCCTATGTAAGATTTAAAAACTTTATTTTTTTTTGAAAGTTTTTCTATATGATTTAAATAGTCGTATTCACTTAAAGCTGGATCAAGATCCATTTCATTTTTAAGTCTAATATTTTTGGGTATTGTTTCGGAAATTAATTGTTCTACGCTGTCTACACTTAAACAGTCTAACATTGTTTTTTTATCTAATGAATTAATACCAATATGTCTTTTTGAAAATCCTTCCATTTATTACAAATAATTAAAAAGTAAAATTAGTGATTAAGTACAATATATTTATTTATTTTTTCAATTTATAGTGAAAGTTTTTAACTTAAAAACTATCGATTGTTAACACTTTTGTAATTTCAATTTGTGAGAAAATTAATTTCAATTTTTGAGTTCTATATAAAATCTAGTTTACACTTAGCTTTTTGTGTTTTGTCTCTGATGTTAATTACCTGTTTAAGGTTTGATTTAGATTTTAGTTATACTTTATTTGTTTGTGTCTTTTGTGCATCAATAATAGTCTATAATTTTATAAAGTATGCTTCTACTTTGCCATATTACTTTTACACTAAAAATGCACCATTAAAAAAAATTCAATTTTTAAGTTTTATAGCGGGATTTTTTTTATTTAGTTCAGCTATATTTCTTAAGACTAATACTATTTTATTAGCACTTATTCTTTTTGTATTATGCTTGACCTATGTGATTCCTTTCAACAGATCCAATATTAATATAAGGAATTACAGTAAAATCAAAATATTTGTTGTTGCGTTATGTTGGTCAGGTGCCACCGTTTTAATGCCATTTTATGAATATGGAATTATATATTCATGGGAGACAGTTTGGCTATTTGTTCAAAGATTTATTTTTGTTTTCGTGTACACATTACCCTTTGAGATTAGAGATTTACATTATGATTCTATAAACCTTAAAACTATCCCTCAGGTTATTGGAATAAACAAAACAAAAGTTTTAGCATATATACTTTTGATCTTATTTTGTTTTATCAGTTTCTTTATTCAAACATCTAAAATTCAATTTATTTTTTCTGATATAATTATAGCAATTTCCACTGCTATCTTTATATTTAAGACTAAAGAAAAACAGTCTAGATATTTTACAAGTTTTTTTGTTGAAGGAATTCCTATTTTTTGGTTACTTGTTATTGTGGTTATAGAGAGAATTTAGATTAAGGAATCTTTAATTACTTTTTCTTTTAAATCGGATTTATATTCAATTATTTTATTTTGAATTTTTTCATCGCTAGATCCAATTATTGAAGCCGCTAATATTCCTGCATTTTTTGCACCATTTAAAGCTACTGTAGCAACTGGAACACCTCCAGGCATTTGTAGTATTGATAAAATTGAATCCCATCCATCAATAGAATTTCTAGATTTGATAGGTACTCCTATCACTGGCAAAGGAGTCAATGAAGCTATCATTCCGGGCAGATGAGCTGCTCCACCAGCACCAGCAATTATTACAGTAATCCCTCTATGATGAGCATTTTTACCATACTCCATCATTTTATCAGGAGTTCTATGAGCAGAGACAATATCTACTTCATTTAATATGCCAAATTCATTTAAAGCATCTACAGCTTCTTGCATTACAGGAAGATCTGACTTGCTTCCCATGATAATTCCAACTTTTGCCATAATTATTTTGTTTTAATTTGAATCAGTTTTTTAACTTCTTTAGCTTTTCTTAGCCCTTCGGATAAATCAGTATCAGTAATTGTCGCATGTCCCATTTTTCTATTGGGTTTAGTTTGTTTTTTTCCGTATAAATGAATTTTCACATTATCAATTTTCATAGCCTCTTCTATTCCTTGGTAACATACTTTACCTGATGAACCTTCACTTCCTACTAAGTTAGCCATTATTGCATAAATATTTGATTTAGAACTACCCAAAGGTAAGTTCAGTATGGAATTTATGTGTTGATCAAATTGAGAGCTAGAACAAGCTTCAATAGAGTAGTGAGCACTGTTGTGTGGCCTTGGAGCTACTTCATTTACTAAAATAGCATCATCTTTTGTTAAAAACATTTCTACAGCTAATAACCCGATGTGATTAAATGATTTTGAAACTTTTAGTGCTATTTCTTTTGCTTTAGTAAGTAACTCATCACTTATTTGAGCTGGACAAATAACATACTCTACTTGGTTGGATACTTCATTAAAATCCATTTCTACAATTGGAAATACTTCAATTTGGCCTGATTTATTTCGAGCAATTGTAGTTGCAAGTTCTTTCTTGAAAGGGATTAATTCTTCAATGATAAACTCTTCATTTGGTAACTCATCAAATTCAGCTTTCGAATTAATTATTTTCACTCCATAACCATCATATCCAAATTTTGTTTTTTTCCACATACATGGAAATTTAATATCATTTTTTTCCAAGGATGTTTTAAAATGTTCTAAAGATTTAAAATAATAAAACTGAGCAGTAGGAATTTTATTATCAATAAAAAATTGTTTTTGTATGGATTTATCTTGAATTATTTTTAAGGTTTTTGAGCTTGGATATACTGTAACACCTTCTTTTTCAAGCTTTTCTAATGCTTCAATATTTACGTGTTCAATTTCATAAGTAACTAAGTCACAATTTTTCCCAAATTCGTAAACAGAATTAAAATCCATCAAGTTGCCTAGTGAGAACTCGTTGCATAATTTTTTACAAGGGGAGTCGTTGCTAGGATCAAGAATATTGGTTTTGATACTCAACCTTGATGTTACAGCAAGTAACATTTTTCCAAGTTGACCGCCGCCAAGTATTCCTAATGTAAATTTTGAAGAGAAATAATTCATAATAAATTATTTTGTCAAAAATACATTAAAATGTAATTAACTATAAAATAATTTAACTATTGATTTTGGTATATTTGCTTTTTGTTAATTTTGACTTAACTATGATCAACTTAATTTTATTTGGAAAACCTGGTTCTGGAAAAGGAACACAAGCTGAATTTGTTAAAAAAAAATATGAACTAATTCATATTTCTACAGGTGATATTTTTAGATATAATATTTCTCAAAAAACAGACCTTGGCATACTTGCAAAATCTTACATGGAGAAGGGAGATCTAGTTCCTGACAATGTTACAATTCAAATGTTAGAAGCAGAAGTGAATAAAACACCTAATGCAAACGGATTTATTTTTGATGGATTTCCTAGAACTACTCTACAGGCAGAAATGTTAGATGAGTTTTTAAAAAATAAAAAATTGAAAATATCGATGACTATCGCTTTAGAAGTGGATGAAAACATATTAATAGATAGACTTATTAGCAGAGGAAAAGATAGTGGCAGGGTCGATGACCAAGATAGGTCTAAAATTCAAAATCGATTTGAAGAGTATAATAAAAAAACTTCAACATTAATAAATTACTACAGATCTCAAAACAAATTTTTTGAGATTCAGGGGACAGGTGAGATAAGCGAGATAAGCGAGAGAATATTTAACGTTATTGATTCAAATATATAATGACTGAAGGAAACTTTGTAGATTATGTTAAAGTAGATGTTTTTTCTGGTAATGGAGGTAAAGGATCGGCACATTTTCATAGGGAAAAATACATAACAAAAGGAGGGCCTGACGGCGGTGACGGGGGCAGAGGAGGTCATATTATAGTTATTGCAGATAAGTCATTGTGGACTCTCCATCATTTTAAATTTAAAAGACACTTTAGATCTGGTCATGGAGGAGATGGAAGTGGAAGTAGAAGTTCTGGAGCAGATGGTACAGACATCTATATACGAGTTCCTCTTGGAACTGTTGTAAAAGATTCCTTAACAAACAAAGTATTGTTTGAAACAATAGATGATGGTGATGAGAAAATAATTTTGGATGGGGGAATGGGAGGTTTAGGTAATTGGAATTTCAGATCATCTACCAATCAGGCTCCTCGATATTCTCAACCTGGAATAAAAGGAAAAGAAATACAGATAACTCTTGAACTTAAGGTTTTGGCAGATGTTGGGTTAGTTGGTTTTCCAAATGCAGGAAAATCTACTTTGTTAAAAACCGTTACATCGGCAAAGCCTAAAATAGGCAATTACGAATTCACTACTCTAAAACCTAACTTAGGTATTGTTGAATACAGAGATTATAGATCTTTTATTATTGCAGATATTCCTGGAATTATCGAAGGTGCTTCTGAAGGAAAAGGATTAGGTCATCATTTTTTAAGACATATAGAGCGAAACTCTATTTTACTTTTTTTAATTTCTTGTGAATCTGAAAAAGTAGTTGATCAGTATAATATTTTAATTAATGAGTTAAGAAAGTATAATCCAGAATTATTGGATAAAGAAAGGATGATTGTAGTCTCTAAATCTGATTTAATTGATCAAAAAAGAAAAGATAAAATCAGTTTAGAAATTTCTAAAAAAATTAAAAATGTTACTTTTGATTTCATATCATCAGTTTCAAACCAGGGGCTTGTAAAGTTAAAAGATGATTTATGGAAATTATTAAATCCATAACTACAATAAATTCCTTTATGGTAGAGAATCTATTTATTAATAAATTAGTTGTCTATTTTAGTTTAATAATTCTATGAGAATTCATTTTATAGCAGTGGGAGGGAGTGCAATGCATAATTTAGCAATTGCCCTACATTTAAAAGACTACCGAGTCACTGGAAGTGATGATCACATTTTTGAACCTTCTAAATCTAGATTAAATAAGCACGGTTTACTTCCCGAAAGTTTTGGTTGGGATACTTCTAGGATATCGGGAGACATAGATTTTGTTGTTCTAGGAATGCATGCGAAATCTAATAATCCTGAACTTTTAGAAGCTAAAAAAAAGGAACTTAAAATAGTTTCTTACCCTGAGTTTATTTACGAAATGTCTAAAAATAAAACAAGGGTAGTGATTGGAGGAAGTCATGGAAAAACTTCGATCACCGCAATGATTTTACATGTTTTAAATGATAACGGAAAAGAAGTGGATTTTATGGTTGGAGCTCAGCTCGAAGGATTTGAAACTATGGTTCATTTAACTGATCGTAATGATTTTATTTTATTAGAAGGAGATGAGTACTTGTCTTCTGCTTTAGATAGAAGACCTAAATTTCATCTTTATAAACCTAATATTGCACTTTTAAGTGGAATTTCTTGGGATCATATTAATGTTTTTCCAACTAAAGAAATCTATTTAAAACAATTTGAGCTTTTTTTAGAGACTATAGTTTCGGGAGGAGTTTTGGTTTATAATAAGTTAGATAATCAAGTCAATCAAATTACTGAAAATTGTGGCAGACCTATAAGGAAGTTAGAGTACTCTATGCCTAATTATTTTATCAAAAATGATATTTCTTTCCTAAAAACAGATGAGGGTGACTTGCCTTTAAAGATTTTTGGGGAACATAATTTAAGTAATTTATCTGGAGCTAAGCTTATATGTCAGTTGATGGGAGTTCAAGAAGAAGAGTTTAATCACTCCATTACTTCTTTTAAAGGGGCTGACAAGCGTTTGGAGTCAATTCTTAATATGGAAGACCGTACTGTCTTTAAAGACTTCGCTCACTCTCCTAGTAAAGTCATAGCAACGACTAAAGCTTTAAAAAATCAATACAAGAACAGGAAACTTATAGCTTTACTTGAATTACATACTTTTAGTAGCTTAAATGAAGAGTTTATAGTGGAATACAAAGACAGTTTAAAAAGTGCAGATGTGGCTATTTTATTTTATGATCCAAAAGCTATAAAAAATAAAGGATTGGAAGAGTTGAAGGACGTAAATATCAAAAAAGCTTTTAACGACGATACGTTGAATGTTTTTTCAGATTCAGATGCTCTTAAAGATTTTTTATTTTCTCAATCTTATGCAAATACAAATTTACTTTTTATGAGTTCTGGAAATTACGCTTCTCTAGATCTAGATCAACTTATGAGTAAAATTCAAATAAGTCAATAATTATAAATACTATGAATCAGATTAAACATATATTTTTTGACCTGGATCACACCTTGTGGGATTTTAAAAAAAATTCATCTTTAACCTTTAAGTTTTTATTAGAAAAATACAACATCTCTATTGGACTTAACAGATTTTTAGAAATTTACATGCCAATCAATTTTTCTTTATGGAAACTTTATAGAGATGAAAAAATATCCAAAGAGTATTTGAGACACAACAGATTGAAGTCTGCTTTTGAAAAATTAGATTTGGATATATCAGCGGAAACAATTGATATGATGGCAGACGACTATGTGACTCACTTACCTGATCACAATTTTTTAGTTAAAGGTACTTTACCAGTCTTAGACTACTTGACAACGAAGTACGAATTACATATAATAACTAATGGATTTACTGAAGTTCAAAAGAAAAAAATATCAAATTCTAATCTTGATAAATACTTTTCATGTATTATTGATTCAGAAACAGTGGGAGTGAAAAAGCCTAACTCTAAAGTATTTAAATATGCTTTAAAAGCAGCTGGGGCAACTCAAAATGAAAGTTTAATGATTGGAGATAATTTAGAAGCAGATATTATTGGAGCTTTAGATGCTGGATTTAGTGCTATTCATTTTAATAACAACAATGAACCCTTACATTCACACTGCAAAATAATAACGGACTTAAAATCGTTAAGTTCTATATTGTAGTTAATAGTTTTTTTGTCGTACTATTTCATATAAAATTGTTCCACAAGCTACAGATACATTTAATGATTCAATTTTACCTAGCATAGGGATTTTAATAAGGTGATCACATAAATTAATCACTGAACTAGACAATCCTTTACCTTCGGAACCCATCACTACAGCTTGTGATTTTTTGAAGCTAGTTTCATAGATTGTTTTTTCAGCTTTTTCAGTAGCACCATAAATAGGAACTTCAAATTGTTGTAGAAGAAACAGAGCATCTTTTATATGCCCAACTTTACATATGGGGACATTAAATACAGCACCTGAAGAAGTTTTAATGGTATCTCCATTAACAGGAGCACTTCCACTAGATTGAATTACTATACAGTCAACTGCTGCACATTCAGCAGTTCTAACGATTCCTCCAAAATTTCTTACATCTGAAAGTTGATCTAAAATTAAGATAGAAGCAGAATCTTTTTTGGTTTCTAATATTTCACTTAAATCATCAATAGATAAAAATTTAATGGGAGCTATGGTAGCTACAACACCCTGATGATTTTTTGGAGTTAATCTGTTTAATTTCTCTACTGGAACATAGGAAATTTCTATAGATTTTTTTTTTAATGTTTTCATTAATTCATAGGCTGAAGCTCCAGTCAGACCTCTTTGTATAAAGACTCTGTTTATAGATTCATCAGAATCTATCGCTTCCATAACAGATCTTATTCCATAAATTTGTGTTGTTTCTTTTTCCATTTATATATTTATGGTTGAATTGAATTTAAATATGTAACAAAATCCTTTAAACTTTCTTTGTTCTTAAGGTTGAGTCTATTTGCTTTTCTATATTTTTTGTATGCTTTTCCATCTAAAAGATTGAGTGCTTGCATTTTTTTATGTGACGAAGGAACTATGTAAGATTTATTATTATTTAATATCAAAAACACACTATTGTCTACCCATTTCGGACTTGGTGGTTTTGTGAAACCAGTTGCTGGAGCACTAACATTTGGTTTTATTGGCATTTCAATTTTTTTCTGAGGAAAATAATATAATCCATAACTCTCAAGTTTTGAAATTTCTTCTAATATTGCAATTGTATTTTCTGGTTTATTAAATTTAAACGAAAACAGTTTGTAGATTTCATCTTCAATTTTAATTGTCACAGTTTGATCTATATCTATAGCACTAGCTTTTTTATTTTGATTGTTTCTTATTTCAAATTTTTGTTCTGAAATATTCAATCTTATTTGTGCATTATACTTTTTTCCATTCCCAAAAATAATTTCTCCTGTTTTAAATTTTTCATCCAAATATGGATACCCTTTTACCTTTGTATCATATTCTTTTAATTTATATAAATTCACATTACCATTAATAAAGAAGTTTGCTGTAGGATCTGCAAATTGCGAAACAGCAAATTGTGAAATTAGTATAGTAAATAGTAGAATTATTTTTTTCATTTATATAATTTTTGTGTAAATATAACTAAATCCACCTTTAAGGAGGTGGTTCATAATTATAATTCAATAAGCAACTTATCAATTACCTCCACATAGTTATAATACAGATTTATTTTTAAAATTTTCAAGAAATATATGTAATACTACTTGAATCTTATATGCATAAAAAAAGCACCCAATAGGGTGCTTTTTTTATTATTAAATGTATTGGTACTAATTATTTAGTATCCCACCACATTTTCGAATCTTGACTGTATCCAGAAATTTTTGCAACTGCAGCATCGTGATTTGCTTTGTTTGCACTTGCAGTAGTAGCACCATATCCTAATCTTACAGGAATTCCAGTACCAGTTAAAGCATCAGTAGCACGAGCTAATACAGGAAAATCTAATCTTCTGTGTTCTGCCCATGCTTCTTCACCCATCATGTATAAAGCTTTCCATTTTTCAGTAGCTATAGTTTCTACTGTAGCAGCACCAACACCGGCAACATAAGTTGCAGCATCAGCTGAACTTACACCCCATTGAGCCATAGAAGCATTGATACCTATTTCGTACCATTGTTGTTTTGTACCTGCGCTAGCTGGAATCCATCCTCTGTGAGCAGCTTCAGAATAACAAAAAGCAATTTGTGCGTAATTGTATAACATTCCACCTTGTCTTGCTGCACTTTCACGTATCACTGAATCAGGAAGATAAGATACCCAAGATTGTAGGATACCTGGAGTTAAAACACCGTAAGGCATTCCTCCATAATTTTTTCCGTCAACAAGTTGATAGTTAACTGCAACTTTTGCAGATCCACCAGCACCACCACCAGCCGTAACAACAGGCTTCATGAATTTGTGTACTCTTGGGTCAATATTTACACCACCATTATAAAGGTGATTAAACATTATATCACTTGCAGCAAAATCATCTCTTGATTGGAATCTATCTTGCCAAGGAGCATCATTAGCATCAGCTTCAGTGTAAGGATAGTGAATATCTCCACCTGAACCAATTACACCACCATTGTGAGCTTCTAAAAATTTAGCTTGAGCTGTTGCAGCATCAGCGTCTGCAATTCTTAAGGCCATTACCATTTTCATAGTATTACCAAATTTTTTCCATGACGTTGCATTTCCGTTAAACATATAGTCTCCACTTAAACCACCACCATCTAACATACCTAAAGCAGCATCTATTTGAGCAAACATCCCCATATAAACGTCTTTTTGGTCATCAAATTTAGGCTTTAAGTTATCTACACCTTTAAGAGCTTCAGAGTAAGGAATTGCTCCCCATCTATCAGTCATCTTTTGGTACATGAAAACTTGTAATAAATGAGCAACACCCATTTGCATACCAGCTGAACCTGAACTTGAGTAACTAGCAGGATCTGCAGTGTTTAAATCTATTACAGTTTGAAGATCCATAAGTGGACCAGTATAGAAACCATCAAAGTTCCATTGAATTGTTTCATAACAAGAATCATCATTATAAGTAATTTCAGAAACTTGTTGTGTTAACAACAAAGGGTTTACATTGCTTACAAGGCTAGGAATATTTCTCATAGCTCCTGTTATTAATGCACCAGTATTGGCTTTTGAAACGGAGTTTGGATTAAGATTTTCATCTCCAAAGTCAACAGTTTCGCAGGATACAAACAGTAAGCTACTTACTGCTAATAATCCGATTATTTTTTGAATTTGTTTTTTCATTTTATATATGATTACTAATTAAAATTTCATGCTTAAGTTAAGACCAAATGATCTTGCTGAAGGCAATTGTCCACCTTCACTAGCAAACTGTCCACCTGACCATCCTGCTCCTAATTCTGAAGGGTCTAAACCAGGATTCTTAGTTCCTCTATAGTCACCCCAATCAGTTGTTTCTGATAAGATAGCTAGATTTGTTCCAATTACTGCTAAACTAATAGAAGAGAAAGGAGTTTTTGATACTTGATCAGCATCAAATGTATATCCTAATCTTACTTGTCTTAGCTTAACAAAAGAAGCGTCAACTAACCAAAGATCATCTCTTGTCCAGTTACCCCAAGCCCAATCATTTGGATTTCTGTAGATATCAGCAACAGAACCATCAGCGTAAACACCTACTTGGTGAATTCCACCTCCAGCACTAACTGCATCTCTTTTTGGATTTCCTTTATCATTTAAACCTGCTGTATACTCATGAAGACCAGCTCCCATTGAGAACATATCTGTAACAGAATGGTACAAACCTCCGTCTTGGAAATCAATATTAACTGCTAAGTCCCAATTTTTATAAACTAAGTTAGAATTCACACCACCAGTAAAGTTTGGCATAATGTTTCCAAGTAATTGGTTGTTATCAAAGGCATGGTTTCCACCTGATTGATATATCCAATTTCCTTGAGCATCTGTTTGTCTTTTTCTTCCATAAAGCATTCCCCATTCTTCACCAACGATTTCTTGAAGATCCATACTAGACCATGATAACCATGATTGTAAAATGTTTCTTTCTATACCTTCATAAATAAAATCAACTGTTTTCTTAACAGTAGCGAAGTTTACAGAAACATCCCATCTTAAATCATCAGTCATTACAGGTGTACCTGAAATCATTAATTCAACACCGGCAGATGACGTGATTTTTGAATTTACATTTAATCCAGTATATCCTGTACTTCCAGCAGCAGAAATTGCTACAGGTAAGTTAGAATCTTCTCTGTCAAAATATGTTAAGTCAAGTCCTAATCTGTTATTTAAAAATTTCATTTCAATTCCGTACTCTAATTCAGTTCTCATACCCCCAGTTAAAAGTGGGTTAGCAAGAGTGTTTGGTACAGCTAAAGAAGCTAACGAACCATAAGAAGTTCCTGACCCATAAGTAGGACTCGTTTGGTAAGTTCCAGGAAATATAGGAGCTTCAGAATATCCAGCTCTAAGTTTTCCAAATGTGATAGCATCTACATTGATTAAGTTATCAAATAAGAAACTTCCAGAAACACTAAATGTTTCAATTCTGTTTGCAGTAGCTGCAGCAGTTGAACCCCAGTCAAATCTGTAAGAACCGTCTAAGTATAACATGCTTTTGTATCCTAAAGATAGAAGTCCGTAAGCAGATACCCTTTTGTTACTTGTTCTAGAAGTACTGTAGTTAGGTTTATCAACTGAATTCGCTACTACATAAAAATCAGGGATCGCTAGACCACCAGATGTACTTGCGTAAGTATCAGTCCATATTCTTTGTCCTGTACCGTATCCTAAAATTGCACTTAGATCAAAATCTGACGTTATTTTCGTGTCGTAGTTTAATCTAGCAGCAAATTCATTGTTTTCAGTTGCATAAGCACCTTCACCATAACTCGCTTGAGTACTTAGTGTGTTTTGACCTATATAACCTCTACTCCATCTATTTGAATTATAAGCTCTTCTTTTAACTTCAACGTTAGCAGAAAGACCATCCATGATTTCATAGTTTAAACCAAAGTTTCCAGAATAAGTTGAGTTTTTGTTGTTGTTAGTATTTTGGTACTGCTCATAGTGAGGAGCATCCCAATACTGTGGACGAGCATTTCTAGCCGATCTTCTGTTCCAAGTGTAAAATACACCATCAACATGATAGCTTTCTTTTAGTCTGTCCATATCTAATTGTCTTTGCCACCACTGGCTAAAGTTAGATTGTAAACTTCCGTATCCACTTGATACATAATTATCTGTAGCTTGAATTTTTGCGTTTAAAGTTGCATATACAGTTAATTTATCAGTTGCGTTTAATGAAGTGTTGATGTTTACATCGTAAACATCTCTTCCAGCATTAGGAACAGGTAATGTACTGGTTGTAGCACGTCCTGTTGCTCTAAAGCTAAAATCTTCTCCACCTTTAGCAAATGATAAACTTGTACTTGAACTCATACCAGTTTCAAAGAAGTTTTTAATGTTGTTTGGATTTGGAGACCAAGCTCTAGTTTGTCCAAAGTCTTTGTGACCAGGAATCCATGAATCCCAGTGTCTTGCCTGAGTACCATCCATTTTTGGTCCCCAAGACTCATCTGCTGCATAATATGGAATGTTTTGTCCATTAAATGAAGCCCATGAAGCTGGATCCGTTGCAGGATTGTAAGCAAATTGATCCCAGGTTTCAGAATAACCACCACCATACTCATTTTGGTATGGGTGAAGTCTACTAATGTTGCTAATTACTGTATTGTGATCAACAGAAATATATGATTCACCAGCTTTAGCTTTTTTAGACGTTAATACAATTACACCACTTTTTGCTTCAGACCCATAAAGAGCAGTTGCAGCAGCACCCTTAAGTACTGTGATGTTATCTATATTGTCAGTGTTGATGTCTACTGCTGATACTTTAATACCATCCATTACATATAAGATGTCTGTTTCACCTCTTAAACGGATTGCACTTGGCTCGTAAGTTGAGCTAGTTCCAGATATTACCTGTACACCAGCTACTTTACCTGCAAGAGCAGTTCTAAAGTCCATTTCTTTTGTTTTAGTTAAAGCTTCACCGCTAACTGCTTGTTGAGCATAACCAAGAGATTTCGCTTCCCTTGTAATACCAAGTGCAGTAACAACTACTTCTTCTAAAGTATTGTCAGACATTAATGTAACATCAATTGTTGCAGAGGCTCCAACCGTTACGCTTTGTGAAGTAAACCCAACGTAGCTTATTGAAAGAACATCTCCTTCATTAGCTGATATTGTGTAAACTCCGTCAAAGTCAGTAGTTACACCATTAGATGAACCTACTACAATAACAGTAGCACCCGGAAGTGGTACACCTGTGCCGTCGGAAACTGTTCCGCTAACACTTTTCTGTGCAAAACTCCATTGAAACATTATCATAAACGATAACGTTAAAAACTTGAATAAATTTGTTTTCATATTAGTTTTAAATTATTATTTGATTTGCTAAAATGTTAATAATAAGTTAATAAAACAACATATATTTAACTTATATCTAATAATTGTCAATTTCTCCTCATATAAAAATTTTTAACTTTTTAATCGTAATATTTATTGATTTTTATTGCCGTATTCGTAAAATACCACCGTTATTTTATACTAAATACTAGCAAATTCCTCATATTGTTGCATTAACAACTTTAAATATTATCAGCAAAATGTTAATTTTTATAAATTATACTGTAATTGTGTTGTTTTAATAATTTTTAAATTTTATTAGTTTTTATAATTTTAAGTTTATTGTAGTGTTTTATTTAAGTATACATATAATGTAATAATATAATAACCAAATACATATATAAACAGATCTTGTCATATATATATATACTCCATTGTGGAGTTTATCATTTATTTCTATATATTTTTTTAAATTCCATTTGATTAGTTCTAAAATTAATTTACATTTGCACGCCCAAATAGGGGAAAAAATAATTATTTAAGATAGTATATGCCTACAATATCACAGCTGGTTCGAAAAGGAAGAGTTAAGATTACTAAAAAAAGTAAATCTGCCGCCTTGGTTTCATGTCCTCAGAAAAGAGGGGTTTGCACAAGAGTATATACTACTACTCCTAAGAAACCTAATTCTGCTATGAGAAAAGTTGCAAGGGTTAGATTAACTAATGGAACGGAAATTAATGCATACATTCCTGGAGAAGGTCACAATCTTCAAGAGCATTCAATTGTTTTGGTAAGAGGAGGAAGAGTTAAAGATTTACCTGGTGTAAGATACCATATTGTTAGAGGTGCATTGGATACTGCTGGTGTTGAAGGAAGACTACAAAGAAGATCGAAGTATGGCGCAAAGCGTCCTAAAAAATAAATTTAATTGATGACGTTCAAATTTAATTTTGAACCTCTCTAAAACTAAAATAAATGAGAAAAAGTAAGGCAAAGAAAAGACCATTACTACCTGATTCAAGGTTTAATGATCAATTAGTTACTAGATTTGTCAACAACCTAATGTGGAGCGGTAAAAAATCCACAGCTTTCGCACTTTTTTATGATGCTATTGATATCATCGAAGAAAAAAAGCAAAATGAAGAAAAAACTTCCCTACAAGTTTGGAAAGATGGTTTGTCAAATGTTATGCCCCACGTTGAAGTAAGAAGTAGACGTGTTGGTGGTGCTACCTTCCAAATACCCATGCCGATAAGACCAGACAGAAAAATTTCCATGGCTATGAAATGGTTAATTACTGCTGCAAGAAAACGTAACGAAAAGTCGATGGCATTAAAATTAGCTTCTGAAATCTTAGCTGCTGAAAAAGAAGAAGGAGCCGCTGTTAAAAAGAGAACGGATGTCCACAAAATGGCTGAAGCAAATAAAGCATTTTCACATTTTAGATTTTAATATATAATGGCAAGAGATTTAAAATTCACTCGTAATATAGGTATCGCTGCTCACATTGATGCAGGGAAAACTACAACAACTGAACGTATATTGTTCTATACTGGAGTTAGTCATAAAATTGGTGAGGTTCACGATGGTGCTGCCACTATGGACTGGATGGAACAAGAACAAGAGAGAGGTATTACAATTACTTCTGCAGCGACTACTTGTACTTGGAATTTCCCAACCAATCAAGGAGAAAAAAATGATGAGTCTAAACCTTATCACTTTAATATTATAGACACGCCGGGTCACGTTGATTTCACTGTTGAGGTTAATAGATCTTTAAGAGTTTTAGATGGTTTAGTTTTCTTGTTTAGTGCTGTTGATGGTGTTGAGCCTCAATCTGAAACTAACTGGAGATTAGCTGACAATTATAAAGTTCCAAGAATGGGCTTTGTAAATAAAATGGATAGACAAGGTTCAAACTTTTTAAATGTTTGTAATCAAATTAAGTCCATGTTAAAATCTAATGCTGTCCCAATTGTACTACCAATTGGAGATGAGGATAATTTTAAAGGCATTGTTGATTTAGTTAAAAATCAAGCAATTGTATGGCATGAAGATAAGATGGGTGCAACATTTGATGTTGTTGACATTCCTGAAGATATGAAAGAGGAAGTTCATGAGTATAGAGCTAACTTAATTGAAGCTGTAGCTGAATATGATGACGCTTTACTTGAGAAATTTTTCGAAGATCCTGATTCTATTTCTGAAGATGAAGTTCATGAAGCGTTGAGAAAAGCTACTCAAGACATGAGTATTATTCCAATGATTTGTGGTTCAGCTTTTAAAAATAAAGGAGTTCAGTTTCTTTTAGATGCTGTTTGTAGATACTTACCTTCTCCACTGGATAAGGAAGCTATAATTGGAATTGATCCTAAAACAGATTTAGAAATTGAAAGAAAACCTAATGTTTCTGAACCATTTTCTGCTTTAGCTTTTAAAATTGCTACTGATCCTTTTGTAGGAAGGTTAGCATTTTTTAGAGTTTATTCTGGTAGATTAGATGCTGGTTCGTACATATTAAATAATAGATCTGGAAATAAAGAAAGAATTTCTAGAATTTTTCAAATGCATGCTGACAAGCAAAATTCAGTCCCTTTTATTGAAGCGGGTGATATTGGTGCTGCTGTTGGATTTAAAGATATCAAGACTGGAGATACACTGACTACGGAAAAGCATCCTATCGTTTTAGAAAGTATGAATTTCCCTGATCCAGTAATTGGTATTGCAGTTGAGCCTAAAACGAAAGCAGATGTTGATAAATTAGGAATGGCTCTAGGTAAATTAGCCGAAGAGGATCCTACTTTTCAAGTAAAAACTGATGAGGCTTCTGGCCAAACAATAATTTCTGGTATGGGTGAACTTCACTTGGATATTCTTGTAGATAGATTAAGAAGAGAATTTAAAGTTGAAGTAAATCAAGGCCAACCACAAGTTGAATATAAAGAAGCTATTACTCAAGTTGCTGATCATCGTGAAATTTATAAAAAACAATCTGGAGGTAGAGGTAAATTTGCAGATATTTCTTTTACTATGGAGCCTGCTGAAGAAGGAAAAGTTGGTTTAGAGTTTGTTAATAAGATTAAAGGTGGTAATGTTCCTAGAGAATTTATTCCATCTGTAGAGAAAGGTTTTAAAGAAGCTATGAAAAATGGTCCTTTAGCCGGTTTTGAAATGGATGCTATGAAAGTTACCTTAAAAGATGGTTCTTTTCATGCTGTCGATTCAGATTCTCTATCATTTGAACTTGCTGCTAAGCTTGGATATAAGAATGCTGCTAAGTTGGCTAAGTCTGTTATAATGGAACCAATAATGAAACTAGAAGTTTTAACACCTGAAGCTAATATGGGTGATGTTGTTGGTGATCTTAACAGAAGACGAGGATTAGTAAATAATATGGATGATAGAGCTGGCGCTAAAGTTGTTAAAGGTTTAGTTCCATTATCAGAAATGTTTGGTTACGTAACTTCACTTAGAACTTTAAGTTCTGGTAGAGCTACATCAACTATGGAATTTGATCACTATGCTGCAACACCTAAAAATGTTTCAGAAGAAGTGATAGCATCAATAAACGGAACAAAAGATTAATACCAATAAAATGAGTCAAAAAATTAGAATAAAATTAAAATCTTACGACTTCAATTTGGTTGATAAGTCTGCAGAGAAAATTGTTAAGACTGTCAAAACAACTGGGGCGATAATTACAGGACCAATTCCTTTACCAACACACAAAAAAATATTTACTGTGTTGAGATCTCCTCACGTAAATAAAAAATCAAGAGAACAGTTTCAGTTATCTTCTTATAAAAGATTATTGGATATATACAGTTCTTCATCAAAAACAATTGACGCTTTAATGAAACTTGAGCTACCTAGTGGAGTTGAAGTTGAGATTAAAGTATAATTAATTTAAAATTAGAAAATAATGTCTGGGTTGATCGGAAAAAAAATAGGTATGACGAGCATATATGATGAAAATGGTAAAAATTTGCCATGTACAGTCATTGAAGCAGGTCCTTGTGTTGTTACTCAGATTAAATCTGATGAGGTTGACGGTTACAGTGCAATCCAATTAGGTTTTAATGATAAAAATGAAAAACACACAACTAATGCTGAAGCGGGTCATTTTAAGAAATCTAAATCTTCTGCTAAGTATAAATTAGTTGAATTTCAAAATTTTGAACAAGATGTAAATCTAGGTGATTCAATTTCAGTGGAACATTTTACAGAAGGTGAGTTTGTTGACGTTTCTGGAACTTCAAAAGGAAAAGGTTTTCAAGGAGTTGTTAAAAGACATGGTTTTGCTGGAGTTGGGCAAGCTACACATGGTCAACATAATAGATTAAGAGCACCTGGTTCTATTGGAGCTGCTTCTTATCCTGCAAGAGTATTTAAGGGAATGAGAATGGCTGGTAGAATGGGTAATGAAACAATTACTGTTCAAAATCTTAAGGTTATTAAAGTTGTTGCTGAAAAAAACATACTTGTTGTTAAAGGTTGTGTTCCAGGACACAAAAACTCATACGTAATAATTAGAAAATAATGAAAGTATCTGTTTTAAATATAAAAGGTAAGGATACGGGAAGATCGGTAGAACTTTCTAAATCTATTTTTGAGGTTACCCCTAATGATCATTCTATTTATCTTGATGTAAAAAGATTTTTAGCAAATAATCGTCAGGGAACTAATAAAACTAAAGAAAGAGCTGAAATTACTGGAAGTACTAGAAAAATTAAAAAACAAAAGGGTACTGGTACTGCAAGAGCAGGTAGTATTAAGAATCCTCTTTTTAGAGGTGGTGGTACTATTTTTGGCCCTAGAGTAAGATCTTATTCTCAAAAACTTAACAAAAATGTTAAGCGTTTAGCTAGAAGATCGGCTCTAAGTTTAAAATTAAAAGCTAAAGCTGTTTCAGTTATTGAAGATTTTGATTTTGAATCGCCTAAGACTAAGTCATTTACAGATATTATTAATGCTTTAGATCTTCAGGGTAAAAAGTCTCTTTTTATCTTGGGTGGGATTAATAAAAATGTATATTTGTCCGCACGTAATTTAGAGCGTAGTAAAGTTGTAACTAACTCAGAAATAAGTACTTACGGCATAATGAATGCTCAACATATAGTTTTTTTAGAGAGCTCATTAGAACAAATTGAATCAAATTTAAGTTAATATGGATATTTTACTTAAACCAGTTATTACAGAAAAAGCTACTGCTGATAGTGAGCTTAAAAATAGATTTACTTTTTTAGTAAATACTAATGCTAACAAAGTTCAAATCAAAAAAGCTGTAGAAAGCACTTACGGTGTTTCTGTTGATAAGGTTAGAACTATGAGGTATGGTGCGGAAAGAAGAACTAGGTATACAAAAACTGGAATTCAAAGAGGAAAATCTGTGACTACCAAAAAAGCAATAGTTCAGATTTCAGAAGGAGATACAATCGATTTTTATAATAAACTTTAAAATATAAACAATGTCAGTTAAAGCACTAAAACCTATCACACCTGGACAAAGAGGAAGAGTTGTCAATGGTTTTGATGCCATTACAACAGATAAGCCTGAAAAAAGTTTACTTTCTTCAAAGAAAAGATCTGGTGGTAGAAATAGTCAAGGTAAAATGACTATGAAATTTATTGGTGGTGGACATAAAAAAAGATATAGAACAATTGATTTTAAAAGAGATAGACACGATGACACTTGTGAAGTAATGTCTATTGAATATGATCCTAATAGAACAGCTTTTATAGCTCTTACTAAATTTGACGATAATGAGAAGCGTTACATTATTGCATTAAAAGGTTTAAAAGTTGGTCAAAAAATTGTTTCTGGTTCTAAGAAATCTCCAGATATTGGTAATTGTATGCCATTGTCTGATATTCCTTTAGGAACAATTGTTTCTTCAATAGAAATGCAACCTGGTAAAGGTGCTGCTATTGCAAGAAGTGCTGGTTCTTTTGCTCAGTTAATGGCAAGAGACGGTAAGTTTGCTACTGTTAAATTACCATCTGGAGAAACTAGATTGATTTTATCAGTGTGTTATGCTACAATTGGTTCAGTTTCTAATTCAGATCACCAATTAACTGTTCATGGTAAGGCTGGTTCTAAACGTTGGTTAGGAAGAAGACCTAGAACACGTCCTGTTGCAATGAATCCTGTAGATCATCCAATGGGTGGTGGAGAAGGTCGTGCATCTGGTGGACATCCTAGATCTAAGAATGGAATTCCTGCAAAAGGATTTAAAACACGAGACAAGAAGAAAGCGAGTAACAAATATATAATTGAAAGAAAAAAGAAGTAAATAAATGGCACGTTCACTAAAAAAAGGACCTTACGTTCATTACAGTTTAATTAAAAAAGTTCAAACGAATTTGGACTCCAAAAAAAAGGCTGTTATTAAAACTTGGTCGAGAGCTTCAATGATAATTCCAGATTTTGTTGGACAAACTATAGCCGTTCACAATGGACGTCAGTTTGTTCCGGTTTATATAACTGAAAACATGGTTGGTCATAAATTGGGAGAATTTTCTCCAACACGCTCATTCCGTGGTCATGCTGGTGCGAAAAATAAAGGTAGAAAATAATTTAATTTGCAATGGGATTAAGAAAAAGACAAAGTGCTGAAAAAATTAAGGAAGCTAAAAAAAGCATTGCTTTTGCTAAACTTAATAATTGCCCAACATCTCCTCGTAAAATGAGAATTGTTGCTGACTCTGTTAGAGGTAAGAAAGTAGACATGGCTTTAACTATATTAAAGTTTAGCCAAAAAGAAGCTTCAGGTAGACTTGAAAAACTTTTAATGTCAGCTATTTCTAATTGGCAAGCAAAAAATGAGGATGCCGACGTAGAGCAAGCTAATTTATTTGTAAAAGAAATTAGAGTTGATGGTGGAAGTATGTTAAAAAGACTTAGACCTGCTCCACAAGGAAGAGCGCATAGGATAAGAAAACGTTCTAATCACGTTACTATAGTGTTAGGATCAAAAACAATAGACAGTTAATATGGGACAAAAAACAAATCCAGTAGGGATTAGATTAGGTATTATTAGAGGTTGGGAGTCTAATTGGTATGGTGGAAGAGATTATGGTGATAAGTTAGCTGAAGACTATAAATTAAGAAAATATATTTTTGCGCGTTTAGCAAAAGCCAGTGTTTCTAGAGTAATTATAGAGAGAACATTAAAACTAGTTACTCTAACAATTACTACAGCAAGACCGGGAATCATTATTGGTAAAGCTGGTCAGGAAGTTGATAAATTAAAAGAAGAATTAAAGAAATTGTCTGGAAAAGAAGTTCAATTAAATATCATTGAAATTAAAAGACCTGAACTTGAAGCTCAGTTAGTTGGTTCAAGTATTGCTAGACAAATTGAAAGTAGAATTTCATATAGAAGAGCTATTAAAATGGCAATCGCTGCCTCAATGAGAATGAATGCTGAAGGAATAAAAATTCAAATATCTGGTCGTTTAAATGGAGCTGAAATGGCGAGATCAGAGATGTATAAAGAAGGGAGAATTCCATTATCAACCTTTAGAGCTGATATAGATTATGCTTTAGTTGAAGCTCAAACTACCTACGGTAAATTAGGTATCAAAGTTTGGATAATGAAAGGTGAGGTTTATGGAAAGCGTGAATTATCTCCACTTGTTGGAATGAGCTTAAGCTCATCTAAAAATAAAGGCGGAGGAGGTCCATCAAAAGGAAGAAAACAAAGAAGAAGATAATTAAATATATATTTTAGATGTTATCACCGAAAAAAACAAAATTTAGGAAAATGCAGAAAGGCCGTATGAAAGGTCTTTCACAAAGAGGAAATATCCTATCTAACGGAATGTTTGGAATTAAGTCATTAGACTCTAGTTTTTTAACATCAAGACAAATTGAAGCAGCTCGTGTTGCAGCAACAAGATACATGAAGCGAGAAGGTCAGTTATGGATTAAGATTTTTCCCGATAAGCCAATTACTAAAAAGCCATTAGAAGTTAGGATGGGTAAAGGTAAGGGTGCTCCAGAATATTTTGTAGCTGTTGTTAAGCCAGGGAGAATTATGTTTGAAGTTGCTGGTGTTCCAATTGAAGTAGCAAAAGAAGCTTTGAGACTTGCAGCTCAAAAACTTCCAGTTAAAACTAAGTTTATTATTGCAAGAGATTTTGAAGCATAAATTTATATAATGAAACAAAAAGAAGTAAAAGAATTATCGATTGAAGAATTAGGCGAGAAATTGCAGTCTTTTAAAAAAGAATTGTCAGAAATGAAAATGACTCATGCTATTTCACCTATTGAGAACCCTATGCAAATTAAAAATTTAAGAAAGACTGTTGCAAGGATAAATACTGAATTAACCTTAAGGTCTGTTCAAGAATAATATTATTTATTAATGGAAACAAGAAATTTAAGAAAAGAAAGAATAGGAATTGTTACTAGCAATAAAATGGAGAAATCTATTGTTGTTGCTGAAGTTAACAAAGTAAAGCATCCCATGTATGGTAAATTCGTTTTAAAGACTAAGAAATATGTTGCGCATGATCAAGAAAACGAATGCAATATTGGAGATACAGTTAAAATAATGGAAACAAGACCTTTAAGCAAATCAAAATGCTGGAGACTTGTTCAAATTTTAGAAAGAGCTAAATAATTATGTTACAACAAGAATCAAGATTATCAGTAGCGGATAACACAGGGGCGAAAGAGGTGTTAACTATAAGAGTATTAGGTGGAACTAAAAGAAGGTATGCTTCTGTTGGTGACAAAATAGTTATTACAGTTAAGCATTCCACTCCAAATGGTACTGTTAAAAAAGGACAAGTTTCTACTGCTGTAGTAGTTAGAACTAAAAAAGAAGTTAGAAGAAAAGACGGTTCATACATTAGATTTGATGATAATGCATGTGTTTTGTTAGATGCAGCTGGGGAAATGAGAGGTACAAGAGTTTTTGGACCTGTTGCTAGAGAGTTAAGAGATAAAAAATTTATGAAAATTGTTTCACTAGCACCTGAAGTTTTATAATTTACAATTATGACTAAAATTAAAATAAAAACAGGAGATCAAGTAAAAGTTTTAGCTGGAGATCATAAAGGATCTGAAGGTAAAGTTGTAAAGCTTTTTAGATCTAAAAGACTAGCAATTGTGGAAGGAGTTAATTTGGTAAAAAAACACAATAAGCCTAGTTCTGAAAATCCTAAAGGAGGAATAATAGAGAAAGAAGCTCCATTACATATTTCTAATTTATCGTTGTTAACATCTAAAGGTGAAACAACAAGAATTGGATTTAAAACAATTGATGGTAAAAAAAGTAGAATTGCATTAAAATCCGATGAAATAATTTAATTATGAGTTACCTGCCTAGATTAAAAAAAGAGTTTAATGAAAGAATAGTTCCTGCTTTAAAGGAGGAGTATTCTTACAAGAACGTAATGATGGTTCCTAAGCTTCAGAAAATTGTGATTAGCAAAGGAGTTGGAGGAGCAGTTGCTGATAAAAAGTTAATAGATCATGCTGTTGATGAATTATCAACTATTTCAGGTCAGAAAGCTATTCAAACAATTTCTAAAAAAGATGTTGCCAATTTTAAATTAAGAAAAGGTGTTCCTATTGGTGCAAAGGTTACTCTTAGATCTGAAAGAATGTTTGAGTTTTTAGATAGATTAATAACATCAGCTCTTCCAAGAGTTCGTGATTTTCAAGGGATTAAAGCTTCTGGTTTCGATGGAAGAGGAAATTATAATTTGGGAGTTACTGAGCAAATTATATTTCCAGAAATTGATATTGATAAGGTAAATAAAATATCAGGAATGGATATAACATTTGTAACAAGTGCAAATACTGATAAGGAAGCTAAATCGTTATTAACTGAGTTAGGTTTACCATTTAAAAAGAATTAATATGGCTAAAGAATCAATGAAGGCCCGTGAGGTCAAAAGAGCAAAATTATGTGCTAAGTATGCGGACAAAAGAAAGGCTTTGAAAAAAGCTGGTGATTATGAAGCGTTACAAAAGCTTCCTAAAAACTCTTCACCTGTAAGAGCTCATAATAGGTGTAAATTAACAGGAAGACCAAAGGGATATATAAGACAATTTGGTATTTCTAGGGTAATGTTTAGAGAAATGGCTAATCAAGGTTTAATACCAGGAGTTAGAAAAGCTAGCTGGTAATTTAATTAAAAACATACAATGAATACAGATCCAATTGCAGATTATTTAACAAGAATTAGAAACGCCAATAGTGCTGGTCACAAGGTTGTTGTAATTCCATCATCTAATGTTAAAAAAGAAATGACTAAAATTCTTTTTGACCAGGGATATATCTTAAGCTATAAATTTGAGGAAGATTCAGTTCAAGGAACAATCAAAATTGCCCTTAAATACGATTCTTTTACTAAAGATCCTGTGATTAAAAAACTTGATAGAATTAGTAAGCCAGGTTTAAGAAAATATTCTAGATCTGAAAGTTTACCTAGAGTTTTAAACGGTTTAGGAGTTGCTATAGTTTCAACTTCAAAAGGACTTATGACTGGTAAAAAAGCGAAACAATCAAATATTGGCGGAGAAGTTCTCTGTTATGTGCATTAAAAAAGAATTTAAAAATGTCTAGAATAGGTAAAAATCCAATATCAATCCCAGAAGGAGTTTCAGTTGAAATTCAATCTAATCTTGTGGTAGTTAAAGGTAAGTTAGGTGAATTATCTCAGTCTTTTGATACTGTTACAGTTGAAAAAGTTGAAAATACTTTAGTAGTTTCAAGATCATCTGATTCTAAACCAATGAAAGCAAAACACGGTTTATATCGTTCTTTATTTTCAAATATGATTTTAGGAGTTAGTACTGGTTGGACTAAAGATTTAGAATTAGTTGGAGTTGGGTATAGAGCATCTAATCAAGGACAAAAACTTGAGTTAGCATTAGGTTTTTCTCATAATATAGTATTTATGATACCTAGTGAAGTCAAAGTAGAGGCTATTGCTGAAAAGGGTAAGAATCCTATCATTAAATTAAATTCCTTTGATAAGCAATTAATTGGTTCAATTGCGGCAAAAATTAGAGGATTTAGAAAGCCGGAGCCTTATAAAGGTAAAGGAGTTAGATATGTTGGAGAAGAAATTCGTAGAAAAGCAGGTAAATCTGCATAAATAAAGCAAAATGAGTTTATCAAAAGTAAATAAGAGAAATAAAATTAAAAGAAGAATCAGAAAACACGTTCTTGGAATCGAAGGTCGTCCAAGATTGTCTGTCTTTAGAAGCAATAAAGAAATTTATGCTCAACTAGTAGATGATGTTTCTGGTAAAACACTAGTTTCAGCTTCATCTAGAGATAAAGATGTTGCAGACAATTCTAAAACAAGAATTGAATTATCAAAATTAGTTGGTGCTTCTATTGGTAAAAAGGCAGTAGATGCTGGTATAGATAAAATTGGCTTTGATAGAAGTGGTTATTTATATCACGGTAGAGTAAAATCATTAGCAGAAGGTGCTAGAGAAGCAGGACTTAAATTTTAATTATGAAGAACAATAAGAACGAGTTTGTTAAACCTGGAGGACTAGATTTAAAAGATAAATTAGTTAGTATCCAAAGAGTAACAAAAGTTACAAAAGGTGGTAGGGCTTTTGGTTTTACTGCTATAGTAATAGTTGGTGATGAGAATGGTACTGTTGGACATGGCTTAGGTAAATCTAAAGATGTTGCTACATCGATTGCTAAAGCTGTTGAGGATGCTAAAAAGAATTTAGTTAAAATTCCTTTATACAAAGGAACTCTTCCTCATGAGCAGAAAGGTAAGCATGGTGGAGCAAAAGTGTTTATGAAACCTGCATCTCAAGGTACAGGTGTTATTGCAGGTGGAGCAGTTAGAGCTGTATTAGAGTCTTTGGGTGTTCAAGATGTGTTATCAAAATCTCAAGGATCTTCAAATCCTCATAATGTAGTTAAAGCTACTTTTGATGCATTATTAAGATTAAGAAATGCTAACACGGTAGCTAGTGAAAGAGGAATAACATTAGAAAAAGTTTTTAACGGATAATATAATGGCACTAATTAAAATAAAAAAAGTCAGAAGCGAAATTAAAAGACCTGCAAATCAAAAGAAAACTCTTTTGGCATTAGGTCTAAAAAAGATAGGTCAGGTTGTAGAACATCAAGACACACCTAGTATCGTCGGAATGATTAATAAAGTAAAACATTTAGTTACTGTTATTAAATAAATATAAATATGAATTTAAGTAATTTAAAACCTGAAGAAGGATCTATTCATAACCCTAAAAAAAGAATTGGTAGAGGTCAAGGCTCCGGTAAAGGTGGAACAGCTACAAGAGGTCACAATGGACAAAAATCTCGTTCTGGATATTCTAAAAAATTAGGATTTGAGGGTGGACAGATGCCACTTCAAAGAAGAGTTCCAAAATTTGGTTTTACAAATATCAACAGAATTGAATATCAAGCTGTTAATTTAGATACTATTCAATCATTGATTGATAATAAAAAGGTTAAAGGTTCTATGGATGTTCAATCATTTGTAGATAATGGTTTAGCCAAAAAAAAGGATTTAGTTAAAATATTAGCAACTGGTAAAATTAATTCTCCAATTAAAATAACTGCTCATAAATTTTCAGCTTCTGCTAAAGCAGCAATTGAAAAGAGTGGAGGAGAAGCTATAACATTATAAGTTTATGTATAAGTTTATTGAAACATTAAAGAATATCTGGAATATTGAAGAGCTAAGAAATAGAATTTTTTTAACTCTTTTCTTTCTTGCTATATATCGTCTTGGAGCTCAAGTGGTTCTTCCGGGTATTGATTCTGTTCAATTAGCTGAATTATCAAACAGAACTCAAGGAGGTGGCCTTTTGGGTATTTTAAATGCATTTACAGGAGGAGCCTTTGCTAATGCTTCAGTTTTTGCTTTAGGAATAATGCCTTATATCTCTGCTTCAATTGTTGTTCAATTAATGGGGATAGCAATTCCTTATCTACAAAAACTTCAAAAAGAAGGTGAAAGTGGAAGAAAAACAATTAATCAAATAACAAGGTGGTTAACTATTCTTATATGTGTAGTTCAAGCTCCCGCTTATTTATATAGTCTAGGCGCTTTAGGAGTTCCTGACAGTGCATTTATAATGGGTAAAGGCTTTGGTTTTATTGCCCCATCTGTAATTATTTTAGTTACAGGCTGTATTTTCGCCATGTGGTTAGGAGAGAAAATTACTGATAGGGGAATTGGAAATGGAATTTCTTTATTAATTACTGTTGGTATTATTGCATCTCTTCCTGGTTCTTTTGCTCAAGAGTTTGCTTCAAGAGTAACTGAGAGTAACGGAGGAATGATATTAATATTAATGGAACTAGTTATTTGGGTTGTAGTTATAGCTCTTTCAGTACTATTAGTTCTTGCTGTGAGGCAAATTCCAGTTCAATATGCTAGAAGAACAGCTTCTGGAGGTTTTGATAAAAACCAAGCTGGAACCAGACAATATATTCCATTAAGATTAAATGCTTCTGGAGTAATGCCAATTATTTTTGCTCAAGCAATTATGTTTGCACCAGCATATCTAGGTCAGTTAATGGGTAGTGATTCAAGTGTTGGTCAATGGATGCAAGCATCTTTTTCGGACATGTTTGGTCTTTGGTACAATATATTATTTGGGTTCTTAATAATTGTATTTACTTATTTCTATACGGCTATTACAGTTCCTACTAATAAAATGTCAGATGACTTAAAAAGAAGTGGAGGTTTTGTTCCAGGAATAAGACCTGGAAGTGAAACTTCAGAGTTTTTAGATAAAATCATGTCTTTAATTACTTTTCCAGGTTCTATATTTTTAGCAGCTCTTTCAGTTTTACCTGCGATTGTAGTACAAATTATTGGAATGCAACAAGGTTGGGCATTATTTTATGGTGGTACTTCACTTCTAATTATGGTTGGAGTGGCAATTGATACAATACAACAAATCAATGCCTATTTATTAAATAGACATTATGATGGACTAATGAAAACTGGTAAAAAAAGAAAATTAGTATAGTATGGCAAAACAAGCAGCTATAGAGCAAGACGGAACTATTATTGAGGCGCTATCTAATGCAATGTTTAGAGTAGAGCTTCAAAATGGTCATGTTGTAACTGCCCATATTTCAGGAAAAATGAGAATGCATTATATTAAATTATTACCCGGTGATAAAGTTAAATTAGAAATGAGTCCATATGATTTAACAAAAGCAAGAATAACTTATAGACATTAAAATTATGAAAGTTAGAGCATCAGTAAAAAAAAGAAGTCCCGAATGTAAAATAGTAAGACGAAAGGGTACTCTTTATGTAATTAACAAAAAGAATCCTAGATTCAAACAAAGACAAGGATAAATTATGGCAAGAATTTCAGGGGTAGATATACCTAAACAAAAAAGAGGCGTAATTGCTTTAACCTATATCTTCGGAATAGGAAGAACACGTGCAAAAAAAATATTGGAATTAGCTAAGGTTAGTGAAGATAAAAAGGTTTCTGATTGGAACGACGATGATACAGCTAAAGTAAGGGATGCTGTTGGTAGTTTTAAAATTGAAGGTGAACTAAGGTCGGAAAATCAATTAAACATCAAAAGACTGATGGATATTGGTTGTTATAGAGGAATTAGACATAGATCTGGGTTACCTCTTAGAGGACAAAGGACTAAAAATAATTCTAGAACTAGAAAAGGTAAAAGAAAAACTGTTGCTAACAAGAAAAAAGTAACTAAATAATTTATAGTATGGCTAAAGCAGTATCTAAAAAAAGAAAAGTAATTATTGACTCTTATGGTGAAGTTCATATTAACGCTTCATTTAACAATATAATAATTTCACTTACTAATAAAAAAGGTGAAGTTATTTCTTGGTCATCGGCTGGGAAAATGGGGTTCAGAGGTTCTAAAAAAAACACACCTTATGCAGCTCAGTTGGCCGCAGAAGAAGCAGTAAAAGTTGCTCATGATGCAGGGATGCGTAAAGCAAAAGTTTACGTTAAGGGTCCTGGTAATGGAAGAGAGTCCGCTATTAGAACTATTCATAATAATGGAGTTGAGGTTACAGAAATATTTGATGTAACTCCTATGCCTCATAATGGATGTCGACCACCTAAAAGAAGAAGAGTTTAATTAATATAATTTTTGTCGAAGGACAGACCTTAATTCACAAAAATTTAATAAAAAAATATAATTATGGCAAGATATACCGGTCCAAAAACCAAAATAGCTAGAAAGTTTGGTGAAGCAATCTTCGGAGAAGATAAATCTTTTGAAAAGAAAAATTATCCTCCTGGACAGCATGGAAATAATAGAAGAAGAGGTAAAAAATCTGAGTATGCTGTTCAGCTTATGGAAAAGCAAAAAGCAAAATATACTTACGGAATCCTTGAGCGTCAATTTAGAAATTTATTTAAAAAAGCTAATCAAAGTAAAGGTGTTACTGGAGAAGTTTTATTACAGTTGTGTGAATCTCGTTTAGACAATATAGTTTACAGAATGGGAATAGCATCTTCAAGAAGTGCTGCAAGACAATTAGTGAGTCACAGACATATTACTGTTAATGGTGAATTATGTAATATTCCATCTAGACTAATGAAAGCAGGTGAAGTAATCGGAGTTCGTGAAAAATCTAAAACTATTTCATCTATCGAAACTTCATTATCCAATAGTTCTACTGTTTTTGAGTGGATGTCTTGGAATAGTGATAGAATGGAAGGTGTATTTGTTTCTGTTCCAGAAAGAGAAAACATTCCAGAAAACATTAAAGAACAATTAATCGTCGAATTATATTCGAAATAAAAAAACAAAGTAATTATGGCAGTATTTAATTTTCAAAAACCAGATAAAGTAATAATGATAGATTCTTCTGAATTCGAAGGTAAATTCGAATTTAGACCTCTTGAACCCGGCTATGGTTTAACTGTAGGTAATGCTTTAAGAAGAGTATTATTATCTTCTTTAGAAGGGTTTGCTTTTACATCTGTAAGAATAGATAATATAGAACATGAATTTTCTTCTCTTCCAGGTATCGTTGAAGATGTAACCGAAATTGTTTTGAATTTAAAACAAGTTTGTCTTAAAAGACAAATTGACTCTGTTGATAACGAAAATGTTACGTTATCAATCTTAGGTCAGGAGCAAATTTTAGCGGGAGATTTACAAAAATTTATTTCTGGATTTCAAGTTTTAAACCCAGATTTAGTTATCTGTAATTTAGAAAAAAACATCAGTCTAAATATGGAGTTAACTATTGATAAGGGTAGAGGTTATGTTCCTGCTGAAGAGAATAAAAAATCAGGTTCTCCAATAGGAACAATTTTTATTGATTCTATTTTTACACCTATCAAAAATGTAAAATATACAATTGAAAACTTTAGAGTTGAACAAAAAACTGATTATGAAAAATTAATTTTTGAAATAGTAACTGATGGTTCAATTCATCCAAAAGATGCTTTAACAGAAGGAGCTAAAACATTAATTCATCATTTTATGTTATTCTCTGATGAACGAATTACTTTAGAAGCTGATGAGATCGCTCAAACTGAAACATATGATGAAGAATCTTTACATATGAGACAACTTTTAAAAACTCGTTTAATTGATATGGATCTTTCAGTAAGAGCTTTAAATTGTTTGAAAGCTGCTGAAGTAGATACTTTAGGAGATTTAGTCTCTTTTAATAAAAGTGATTTAATGAAATTTAGAAATTTCGGAAAGAAATCTTTAACTGAATTAGAAGAATTAGTAATAGTTAAAGGTTTAAACTTTGGTATGGATTTATCTAAGTACAAATTAGATAAAGATTAATTTATAAATATGAGACACGGAAAAAAAATAGCGCATTTAGGCAGAAAAACTGCGCATAGAAGTTATATGTTGGCTAATATGGCTTGTTCTTTAATTGAACATAAGTCAATTAATACAACGGTAACAAAAGCTAAAGCTTTAAAAAGGTATATAGAACCTTTAATTACAAAATCTAAGACGGACTCTACTCATAACAGAAGAATTGTTTTCAGTTATTTAAAAAACAAGTACGCAGTTACTGAACTTTTTAGAGATATTTCAGTTAAAATTGGTGAACGACCTGGTGGATATACAAGAGTAATTAAGTTAGGTAATAGGCTTGGAGATAATGCTAGTATGGCAATGATTGAATTAGTCGATTATAATACTATTTATAATTCAAGTAGTGATACTTCTAAGAAAACAAGAAAAAGAAAAAAATCAAGTTCCAAGTCTGATTCTGTAATTGAAGATGCTGTTATTGTAGACGAAACTTTAGCTGTTGAAGAAACTGTTGTTGAAATAGCGCCGGTTATTGAAACTACTTCTAAGGCTGTCACAGAAGAAAAAACTCCTGTTGTTAAAGAAACTAATAGTTCTGATGCATCAAATGTTGAAAACAATGAATCTAAATCTTCAAATACTGAAGAAAAGTAATTAGATTCATCGAGATATTAAATTTTTTATAAATTTCATCAATTCAAGGGGTAAACATAATGTTTATCCTTTTTTTTGTATTAATTTTGAATTAAATGAATGATTATTCTATTCGTAGTAAAGCGCTTATTCTTTTACAAGATGGTACTATTTTTTATGGTAAATCTTTAGGTGTTAAAGGGGATGCCTATGGAGAGCTTTGCTTTAATACAGGAATGACAGGATATCAAGAAATATTTACTGATCCCTCTTATTATGGCCAATTAATGGTTACAACTAACGCTCATATTGGTAATTACGGAGTTAATAATGACGATGTTGAATCTGATAGTCCAAAAATTTCAGGATTGATTTGTAAAAATTTTAATGAAACTTTTTCTAGACCAGGAGCTAATGATTCACTTCAAAATTTTTTCACAAATCACAGTATTGTGGCTATTTCTGATGTAGATACTAGAGCACTTGTTTCTTATATTAGAGATAACGGAGCTATGAATGCTGTAATCTCAACTGACGTTGATTCAATTGACGAATTAAAAAAGAATCTTCTTAAAACTCCATCAATGGAAGGTTTAGATTTAGCTTCTAAAGTTTCAACTAAAGAGCAGTTTTTTTATGGTGATCCTAACTCTAAAATTAAAATTGCTGTTTTAGATTTAGGTATTAAAAAAAACATTTTAAGAAACTTATCTAAAAGAGAAGCATACATTAAAGTTTTTCCACATAACTCCACTTTCAAAGAAATGAGTGATTGGAACCCAGACGGATATTTTATTTCAAATGGTCCTGGTGATCCAGAACCGTTAAAAGATGCTGTCGAGCTAGCAAAAGATATTTTAAAAACTAAATCACCTCTTTTTGGGATTTGTTTAGGTCATCAAGTTATAGCTTTAGCTAATGGAATATCGACCTACAAAATGCATAATGGTCATAGAGGGATTAATCATCCCATACTAAATTTAAGTACTGGAAAAGGTGAAATAACATCTCAAAATCATGGTTTTGCAATTAATAGAGAAGAAACTGAATTAAATG
>Ga0209384_1000096_pt1 | contig 60724 bp, 62 predicted proteins | sample CoawatmetaG05DNA_FD_187511 | JGI IMG/M metagenome (GOLD analysis project Ga0209384, IMG submission 187511) | Marine microbial communities from the West Antarctic Peninsula - Coastal water metaG058-DNA (SPAdes) (version 2) | ecosystem: Environmental > Aquatic > Marine > Coastal ... | reverse complement strand
ATGTAGTTGAAAATTTAATCAAATCTTCATTACCATCTAATTTTCCTCTATGAGCCAAACCTCTAGTCCAAGCAAAAATTGATGCAATTGGATTTGTAGAAGTTTCTTTACCTTCTTGATGCATTCTGTAGTGTCTAGTTACAGTCCCATGAGCAGCTTCTGCTTCCATAGTCTTTCCATCAGGTGCAAGAAGAACACTTGTCATTAACCCTAATGATCCATAACCTTGAGCAACTGTATCTGACTGAACATCACCATCATAATTTTTACAAGCCCAAATATATTTACCACTCCATTTCATTGCGCAAGCAACCATGTCATCAATTAGTCTATGTTCATAAGTAATGTTAAGTTTATCAAAATCAGATTTGAATTCTTTATCAAAAATATCTTGGAAGATATCTTTGAACCTACCATCATAAACTTTTAAAATAGTATTTTTAGTAGAAAGATAAACAGGCCATTTTTTGATTATTCCATAGTTAAAGCAAGATCTTGCAAAGTCTTCTATAGATTTATCCAAATTGTACATAGATAAAGCAATTCCTGGTCCAGGAAAATTAAAGACCTCATATTTAATTTCATCACTACCATCTTCTGCGGTCCATTTAATTTCCATTTTACCTCTACCGGGTACTTTAAAATCCGTTGCTCTATATTGATCGCCAAAAGCATGTCTTCCAATAATTAAGGGGTCTGTCCAAGTTGGAACAAGTTTTGGAATATTTTTACAAATTATGGGCTCTCTAAAAACTGTACCACCAAGAATATTTCGGATAGTTCCATTTGGAGATCTCCACATTTTTTTTAGCTTAAACTCTTCAACACGAGCTTCATCTGGTGTGATTGTTGCACATTTTATACCAACGTTATGTTCTTTAATTGCATTAGCAGAATCTATTGTTATTTGATCATCTGTATCGTCACGACTTTTCATGCCAAGATCGTAGTATTTAATATCCAAATCTAAATAAGGCAAAATCAGTTTACTTTTGATGAATTCCCAAATGACTCTAGTCATCTCATCACCGTCTAGTTCAACAATTGGATTTTTAACGTTTATTTTTGCCATAAATGAATAATATATATTAGTAATTGTAATTTAGTGCTTTATATACATATTAATAAAAAATTATCAAATAGAAGCTTATGTTAGAGAAAATTTTCCCAAAAATTCATTCTGAAGGATACAAATTTTTAGCAATAGCTATTATTGTAACAATATTTTTATATTTTCTGAGCACTTTTTTAGGATTAATTGGTCTAGTATTATCTATATGGGTTTATTATTTTTTTAGAGACCCTGAGCGTATTTCAATAAATGATGAAAACTATCTAACAAGTCCTGCTGATGGTGAAGTTTTAATGGTTCATGAAGTAGATGGACCAAAAGAACTAGGTTTAGAAGATAGAAAATTTACTAAGATTAGTATTTTTATGAACGTATTTGATTGTCACGTAAATCGAACTCCTTGTGAAGGTAAAATTTCAGAAATACTTTATAAGCCTGGAAAATTTTTAAATGCATCACTTGATAAAGCAAGTGAAGACAATGAAAGAAATTATTACAAGATAACGAATAGCCATGGAGAAGAAATAATAGTTGTTCAGATCGCTGGTTTAATTGCAAGAAGAATTGTTTGTGAGTCTTCAAAGGATCAGCAATTGCAACAAGGTGAAAGAATTGGAATGATTAGATTTGGGAGTAGAGCGGATGTTTATTTTGAAAATTATAAAACGTTAGTTAAAGTTGGACAAAAAACAATTGCTGGTGAAACACTATTAGCTAAAAAGTAGCTTATGGAACAGCCTAAAAATAATTTTAAAATAGTATCAGATAAAAAAGCTAGAATGCTTTTACCTAATGCACTGACATTAATTAATGTGTGTATTGGGTTAAGTTCTATTAAATTTGCATTAGATCAAAAGTTTGAATTATCTATTATAGCTATTATTTTTGCAGCAATTTTTGATACATTAGATGGCAGAGTTGCAAGGATGTTAAAAGGAACTTCTTTAGTTGGAAAAGAATTAGACTCATTAGCAGATTTAATTAGTTTTGGTGTAGCACCAGCATTTATAATGTATTTTTGGTCTTTAAATAATTTAGGTAAATTTGGCTGGTTACTCACAATGATTTTTGTTGTTTGTGTTGCACTTAGACTTGCACGATTCAATGTAAGTTCAAATTCAGAACCATCATGGAAAGATAATTACTTTGAGGGTGTACCATCTCCTGCAGGTGGAATTTTAGTATTGATGCCATTGATATTAAGTCTAAGTGAGATAAATTTAATAAAGATTAACTACAATATAGTAGTACCAACATCCTTTATTATGATTTCATTTTTATTGATCAGTAAAGTTCCAACATTTGCTTTTAAAAAGATTTCCATACCACGTCGTATGACAATTTTTGCATTATTTGGAGTTGTCTTATTTTTTGGACTTTTATTAATATATACATTCAAAGTTTTAGTTATTTGTGGATTAATCTATATTTGTTTAATTCCAGTTGGATATTTTAGTTATCAAAAAATTTATAAACAAAAAATTTTAACTGATGAAAATCATGATAATGAAGACCTTGAAGACATATTGTAAATGAAAAAAAATGTAATTATATCCCTTGCTGATTCAAATTACTTTGAATTACTTAATGAATTAGTCGATTCTATAGCAAGTTTTGAAGAAAGAAAAAATGTTGCAATCTGTATTTTAGATGCTGGTTTGACTGAGCAACAAAGAGATATATTATCTAAAAAAGTTGATGAAATTAAATCAGCAGAATGGGATATCGATGTTTCAACATTCAAAGTAAAAGGAAGAGAGTGGTTAAAGAGTCAAGTATCTAGAGCATTTTTACCAAAATATTTTCCAAACTATGAGAAGTATTTGTGGATAGATGCAGATGCATGGGTTAACTCGTGGGAAGCTATTGAATTATATTTTAAAGGGTGCGAAAATGACAAACTTTCAATATCAACTTCTGCAGATAGAGCTTATGGGAGAGTTCTAAGGGCAGATTGGGTTTTTGGAAGTTTTGCAAGAATAAAATCTCAAAATTATAAGCATGCCAAATCATCTGGTTTTTCAGAAAAAATTGCAAGAGAAGTAGCTCTTAAACCTCATTTAAATATTGGAGTATTTGCCTTAGAGGCAAATGCCTCGCATTGGAGTGTGTGGCAAAAAAATTTGAAACTGGCATTAAAAAAAGGAAGAATTTGGGGTTCTGAACAAATTGCAATGAATATAACAATTTACTCTGACAATCTATCAGTGGAAATACTTCCAGCATATTGTAACTGGACTCATATTGGCCATGGAGGTTTTAAATTTGATAAAGAAAGAAATACACTGGTAGAACCATATTTACCTAATCATGAAATTGGAATTGTGCATTTTGCTGGAAAACATAATGATAAAATTAGGAATGACAAAAATTTTGTTTCTAAAATTGAAACAGTAGATGGTGAAATAATTAATAAAAAATTAAGATTTAGTAAGTAATTGAAAAAAAATAGAATTTCCAAAAACTGGATCAACAAACAAAAAAGAGATATATACGTTCGCCAATCTCAAGTAGATGGTTATAGAGCTAGATCTGCATATAAACTAATAGAAATAGATGAAAAATTTAAGATATTAAAAAACGGAATATCTGTAATAGATTTAGGTGCATCACCTGGTAGCTGGTCTCAATATATTTCAAGAACAGTAAAAAGCGGGAGATTGGTTTCAATTGATATAAAAGGTATGGAAGAAATTGAGAATACAATTCAAATCAAAGGTGATTTTACTGATTTAGATTCTCAAGAAAAAATAAAAGGATTATTCAAATCAAAAGTTGATGTTGTGGTGTCTGATATGGCTGTTAATACAACAGGTATAAAAGATATAGATGCAATTTATACAGGGGAACTTGCAATGGAGGCCATGAATTTTTCTAAAGAAATGTTGGTTAAAGAAGGGCGATTTGTCTCTAAAATTTTTCTAGGTTCATCATTTAATGAAATTGTTGCTTTAGGTAAAAAATTATTCAAAGAAGTGAAGGTATTTAAACCCAAGTCTAGCAGAAAAGAATCTAAGGAAAGTTTTATTATTTGTAAAATCTTAAGATAGAGACTTTTTTTTTGAGAGGAATCATATATAAATGATTATGGATCCTATAAAAGAAGCTCTCACGTTTGATGATGTTACAATGGCACCAAAATACTCAGAAGTTCTACCTTCTGAAGTTGATACCAGCACTAAATTATCACCTAATTTAACACTAAAAATACCTTTATTATCCTCTGCAATGGATACGGTTACTGAGAGCAAAATGGCTATAGCAATAGCTAAAGCTGGCGGCATTGGTGTAATTCACAGAAATCTTGATATTAAAAAACAAGTTGAAGAAATTAAAAAAGTTAAAAAATTAAACTTATTAGTTGGTGCAGCAGTTGGAGCTGGTCCTTTAGAGCTTAAAAGAGCAGAAGCAATTTTAAAAGAAAAGGTGGATTTAATTGTTGTTGATACAGCACATGGACATAGCAAAAAAGTTGCTGAAATTATTAAAGCTATAAAGAAATTAAAAACAAACAAAACAACACTGTGTGCTGGAAATATAGCAACAGCTGAAGCTGCAAAATTTTTAATAAAATTAGGAGTAGATATTGTCAAAGTTGGGATTGGGCCAGGATCAATTTGTACAACTAGACTAGTTGCAGGTATTGGTGTGCCACAGTTAAGTGCAATACTTGCTGTTAAACAAGGTGTTAAAAATAATAAAGTAAAAATAATTTCAGATGGTGGAATTAAATATTCAGGTGATTTAGCTAAAGCATTGTCTGCAGGTGCCGATGCTATAATGATTGGCTCTCTATTTGCAGGAAGCTTAGAAACACCTGGAAAACTAATTAAAAAAAATGGTAAGTTATTTAAAAGTTTTAGAGGAATGGGATCTGTTGGTGCAATGAATAAAGGATCAGCTGATAGATATTTTCAAATCAAACAAAAAGATATATCTAAATACGTGCCAGAAGGAGTAGAAGGTTTTGTGAAATATAAAGGTGATGTTAAAAGTATAATTTATAAACTAATTGGAGGGTTAAAATCATCTATGGGATATCTAGGTGCAAAAAAAGTTCAAAATCTTAAAAATAAACCGAATTTTGTAAAAATAACTAAAGCTGGTTTTTATGAAAGCATGGTTCATAATGTTGATCAAGTTAAAAATGAAAGCAAGTATTAATGAAAAAAATAAATAAATTAATAATTTTGTTATTTATGCTTACAAATATTGGAAGCTATTCTTTCGCTAACGATAATTTTTTTGAAAAAGGAAAAAGTAAATATGACGAACAAAAATATGAAGAATCTAAATTTTTATTTCAAAGAAGTATCGTATTTAATCCAAAGGATGAAAAATCATATTTATATTTAGCAAAGATTTATAACTTTGAAGAAAATAAAAAAGAAGAACAAAAAAATATAGATACAGTGTTATTACTTGATCCAAAAAATGAAGAAGCAAACTATATGCTAATGGAGTTAGAGTTAAAAAGATCTAATTATTCAAAAGTAAAAGACTTAGCGGATAATTTTTCCAAAATTTGCAATAAGTTGTGTGATAAAAAAAATTCTATTTTAGAATCCTTAAAGAATTTGGAACCTAAAAATGAGTCTTAATAATAATTTAAGTAAAATTTTAATAATTGATTTTGGCTCTCAATTTACACAATTAATCGCTAGAAGAGTAAGAGAATTAGGGGTTTTTTCAGAAATTGTAAGTCACAAAAAAATAAAGATAACCCAAATTTCAAAAGATAATACTGCTGGAATAATACTGTCTGGTGGCCCTCTTAATGTTTATGAAAATGAAAAATTTAAATTTGATAAGAAGATTTTAAAACTTGGAGTTCCAATCCTAGGTATATGTTTTGGGCATCAAATATTGTCAAAACTATTAGGTGGCAAAGTTAAAAAATCAAAACATAGAGAGTTTGGCCTAGCCACAATAAGTAAAGTATCCAATAGTATTTTAACTAAAAATTTTTTTAATAAAAATAATAGAAGTGATGTTTGGATGAGCCATGCTGATCAAGTATCAAAAATGCCAAAAAATTTTAAAATTATAGCTTCTACAAAAAACTCTAAATTAACAATCATTGAAAATATTAAAGAAAATTTTTATGGTGTACAGTTTCATCCTGAAGTAACGCACACTAATAAAGGCAATATTTTATTAAGAAATTTTGTTTTTCTTATTTGTAAAATTAAAAAAAACTGGTCTTCAAGAGATCAGAAATTAAAATTGATTAATGAAATTAAAGAACAGGTAGGTAACAACAAAGTAATTTGTGGATTGTCAGGAGGAGTTGATAGTAGTGTGGTGGCACAATTATTAAGTAAAGCAATTGGAAAAAATTTAACTTGTATTTTTGTTAACAATGGCCTTTTAAGAAAAAATGAAGAAACGCAAGTAGTCAATACATTTAAAAAAAAATTAAAGATGAATTTGATTTATGTTAATGCAGAAAAGGAATTTATTAGAAAATTAACAAATGTATCTGATCCTGAAAAAAAAAGAAAAATTATTGGAAATCTATTTATTAAAATATTTGAAAGATATGCTAACAAAATTAAAAATGTTAAATTTCTTGCTCAGGGTACTCTTTATCCAGACTTAATTGAAAGTAAATCTGTAACTGGCAGTCAAACTTCAAAAATAAAATCACATCATAATGTGGGTGGCCTTCCTAAAAGAATGAAATTAAAATTAGTTGAACCTCTTAAATTTTTATTTAAAGATGAAGTTAGAAAGTTAGGATTAGAACTTAATTTATCTAATGACATAATTTCAAGACATCCATTTCCTGGTCCGGGTTTAGCAATAAGAATGCCTGGTATTATAACCAATGAAAAAATTAAAATTTTAAAAGAAGCAGACTTCTATTTTGTTAAAGCTTTAAAAGATCATGGATTATACCATAAAATTTGGCAAGCATATGCTGCACTACTACCGGTAAAAACTGTGGGTGTTATGGGAGATAATCGAACCTATGAACATATTTGTTTGTTAAGAGCAATTACATCTGAAGATGGAATGACTGCTGATTTTTTTGATTTTCCTAAAGGTTTTATGCAATCAATTTCCAATCAAATTATTAACAATATTAGAGGTATTAATAGAGTAGTTTATGATGTTACCTCTAAACCACCAAGTACCATTGAATTAGAGTAATATCTTACTGTAGAGTACAAGTTATTATGAAATATTTACATACCATGATCAGAATTTCAGACGTAGAGAAATCATTAGATTTCTACTGCAAGGGATTAGGTTTAATTGAGACTAGAAGAATGGAGAATGAGCAGGGTAGATTTACCCTAATTTTTTTAGCAGCACCTGATGATGAAAAGGCCGAATTAGAGCTAACCTACAATTGGGATGGCGACAAGTTAGGTGATGGATCTCGTAATTTTGGTCACTTGGCATATCGAGTTGAAAATATTTATCAAACATGTGAGAGGCTTAAAGATATGGGTTACACAATTAATAGACCTCCTAGAGATGGTCATATGGCTTTTGTGAGATCTCCTGACAATATTTCTATAGAAATCTTACAAGATGGTAATTTAGAGATTAAAGAACCGTGGGCATCAATGAAAAATGATGGTGTTTGGTAAAAAATGAATAACAAAATTATTAATTTTATTAAAAAAAAAAATAAATCTAAAATTATAAGCCTTACTGCTTACTCTAAAAATATTGCATCAATAATAGATAGACACTGTGATCTTGTCTTGGTAGGCGACTCCCTTGGTTCTGTACTTTATAGCTTTTCTTCTACAAAAAAAGTGACATTGGATATGATGATTGAGCATTCTAAAAGCGTAAGAATGGGCGTTAAAAAAAGTTTAATGGTAGTAGACATGCCTCATAACACTTACAGAAACCCAAAAGAAGCCTTAAGTAATGCAAAAAAAATAATCTCTAAAACGAAATGCGATGCTATCAAGCTTGAAGGGGGTAAAAAAGTTGTTCAAATAATTAAAACTTTAATTAAGAATAAAATTCCAGTAATGGGACATCTTGGTGTTCTTCCACAATCTGCAAAAAATTTTAAATTTAAAGGAAAAGAAATAGCAGAAAGAAAAATTATTTTAAGAGATTCTAAACTTTTAGAAGATGCCGGTGTATTTTCAATTGTTTTAGAGTGTATTGAAAGCTCATTGGCAAAAGAAATTACTAAAACTGTTAAAGTTCCTACAATTGGTATTGGAGCATCAGTACACTGTGATGGGCAAGTTTTAGTTACTGATGATCTAATAGGATTAAATAAGATTAATGCTAGATTTGTTAAAAGGTATTCAAATATTGAAAAGCAGATAAATGATGCTGTACTAAAGTTTAAGAAAGATGTGGTTACAAGTAAGTTTCCTACTAAAAAACATTCATACTAACTTAAAAATATTGTTTAAACGTTTCGTTAATTGACAAAACACCATAATCATTTAATCCACCAATTATTAATTGTAGTGCCACAATTAAAATAAATCCTAATCCTACATAGGCTATCCATAAGTGTTTTTGAATATAATTAGCTAAATAAGTGGCTAATGCTCCAGTTAATACCACAGATAAAACAAGACCAAATATCATGAAACCAAAATATCCTTTTGCAGCACCGACCACTCCAATAACGTTATCAAAGCTTATTGTAATATCTGCAAATAAAACTTTATAAATACTTTTTACAAATGAAGGCTCTGTTGATTTTTTTACTGGTGATTTAATCTTATTCTTCATTTCAACTAAATCTTTCCTTAAATCATTAACAATCCAAATTAGAAGTAGTCCACCTAAAATTTTAATATAATAAAATTCAAATAGGTAGGTAGCAAAAAGAGCAAAAATAATTTTAAAAACTAAAGCTCCAGCAACACCCCAGAGAATTATTTGTTTTCTATTTTTTGGTACAAAGTTAGCAGCAATTAATCCAATAATAATAGCGTTATCAGCAGCTAAGATGATGTCTATAAATATAATTTGGATTAATATAATTGATTCTTCTAACACTTTGTAATTCTTATATATGATAATTTCTTTAATTTAAATAAAAGCTTGAGTTAAAACTAGTATAGCACTTACAAAACATATTATCAGTATAAGTTTTTTAAGATTAAAACTTACATAATCCTTAACAATTTTTTGTCTACCTAGTATTATGCCAACCAAAATACCAGGAGTTAATAGTAAGCTCCTCATCACTTCTCTTAAATTAATTAAATCTATATAAATTAATATCAACACTGAAAATAATGCCCCAATACCAAAAAACATATTTAAAGTAGCCACAACATTCTTAGACGAACTATTTTGATAAACTATAGCCATTGGTGGCCCACCAACACCAGTTAGCGTCCCCATGAAGCCTGAACAAACACCAGCAATAGTAACATTTTTTTTTGTTGCTATCACATTCCATTTTTTTGCACTTAAAAATACTGTAATTAATAATAATACACCAAAGATTATTAAAAAACTTTTTGTACCAATGGTTAAAGTAATCAAAGGTATAGAAATTAAAGTTCCAACAACTCTTCCAGAGAATGAATATGCAAGATCTTCGGTAATTATATCTTTTAAACTAAGAAAAGCATTGCTAAATGCTAAGAATGTTCCCATTAAAACTATACAACTTGGGACCATTGTTGGTTCTAAAAGAACCAAAAAACATGCTGGTATACCAAAACCTATTCCAATGGCACTTTGAGTTATTGCTCCGATAATTATCAAAAACATTACTAAATAATAAAACTCCATGGAGGAAAAGTAATCGAGAATGTAAAGCACTTTTATTTTCTAGAATCATCGTGATCAGGATTAAACCTTGTTGGAAGCAATCCTGATTGAAACCACTCTATAAAAGTATAAATATTAAACACTGGAATCCCAAATTTTTTTCTAATATCTGCAGCAAATGGGCTCATATTAGTACATTCCATAACTATCGCTCCAACATTAGAATTAGTTTTTAACAGTTCTTCTGCAGCGTCTAAATGATCTTGTCTTGCTAACTCTACATCCATCTCTTTTTCGTCATTTATAATAACTCTAGTAAATTCTTTTCCATTTTCAGTTCCTACTATTGGAGTATTTAGAGGAACATTAGCTGCTTTAAGATGTTCTTCTTTTAAAGAAGGTTTGTGAATAGTTAAAATTCCTACTTTCTTATTTTTTGGCAACAAACTCTGAACCATTTGAACCTGCATTAAAGATGAAGTGGCAACAGGTACATTTACTGCTTCTGCCATTTTTTCTTGAAATAAAGATAAAAAACCACAATTTGTGGTAATACCATCAGCACCCATTCTTACTAGTTCTTTTGCAGCATCTATAAAGCCATCTAATATTTCTTTTCCACCATCATAAACAGCTTGTTTTGGTGTAGCTCCTGGAACTACTCTATAGTGAACCGGAACACTCCAAGTTCTTGCATTAGCTATATCTCCATGGATTCTAGGAAATTGGGTATCAAGCATACATACTCCAACCGTTCCTCCATAAACAGTTTTACCACCAACTGCTATATTTTTTTTGTTAGCTCCCATTTTATTATTAAAGTTAATTTTTATTATAAGTTAAATCAAGGAAATTATTGACAACTCTTAAATTTTTTAATTAAGTAAACTTATGAATAGCAATTTAAGACCTAATCATTTAAATGGTGCAGAAGCACTAGTAAAATTGTTAGATGCACATGAAGTTAAATATATTTTTGGACTTTGTGGAGATACAACTTTACCTTTTTATGATGCGCTATACAGGTTGAATCACTCAATAAAACATATTTTAACTAGAGACGAAAGAAGCGCCAGTTATATGGCTGATGGTTATGCTAGAGTTACAGGTAAAGTTGGAATTTGTGAAGGGCCAAGTGGCGGTGGAGCTACCTATATTATTCCAGGAGTTGTGGAGGCTAATGAGTCGTCTATATCAGTAATAGCAATTACAAGTGATGTACCCACTACTTCGGTTGGCCATTTTCCTTTAACAGAATTAAATCAAAAGGAACTATTCAAACCTCTAACTAAATGGAATGAAAAAATAGATAAAGCAAAAGACCTAGGAAAAATAATAAGAAAATTGTTTAAAGAAAGTACATCGGGCAGACCAGGAGCTTGCCATCTTTGTTTCCCATTTGACATCCAAAAAGCAGAAGTCTCAGAAGAAGATGTTTGGGTTAATAAAGAATTCACCAGATTCCCAGCCAAACCCAAAGCACCAGATCCATTAAAAGTTGATCAGATTGTCAAAGAAATATCAAAATCAAAAAAACCAATGATTATTTGTGGTGGTGCTATTAAAAATTCATTTGCAGAAAAAGAATTACAAGAACTGGTTGAAAAAACTAATATTGTATTGGCAACAAGTGTTACAGGCAAAGGAACGCTTGCAGATACTCATCCAAATTGTTTAGGAGTGGTTGGAAGCAATGGTGGTTCAATACATACTCGAGAAATTACAAAAAATTCTGATTTAATAATCTTTATTGGCTGTCGTGCTGGTTCAGTAACTACAGAAAAATGGCAATACCCTAATAAAAAAACTAAAATCATTCACATAGATATAGATTCAAAAGTTATAGGGGCGAATTATAAAACACATATATCTTTAATTGCTGACGCAAAGCTTACATTAATAGAGTTAAATAAAAAAATTAAAAAAATTAATTTTGAAGGAAATAAAATAGTTAAAGAAGTTAAAAAAAAAAAATTTAAAGAATTCAATAAACTTTGTAATGAAGATAATGGCTTAATAAAACCTGAGCGTATTGTTAAAGAGCTTAATGATGCTCTTCCAGAAGACACATATATAGTTCTCGACCCCGGTACACCATGTCCATACTTTGCTGCTTATTATAATTTTGCTAAAGCAGGAAGGTATTTTTTAAGTAATCGTGCTCATGGAGCACTTGGTTATTCTTTATCAGCGTCTATAGGAGTTCAAATTGGACAACCAAAAAATAAAGTTGTTGCCGTAATGGGAGATGGAAGCTTTGGATTTACTGTTGGTGAGTTAGAGACAGCAACTAGACTTAATTTACCAATTATATTTATTGTAATTTCAAATAGTGTGTATGGTTGGATAAAAGCAGGACAAAAATCAAGCTTTGATAAAAGATATTATTCAGTAGATTTTACAAGAACAGATCATGCGAAAGTAGCTTCTGCTTATGGACTTAAAACGTGGACAGTCAAAAAACCAAAAGACTTAAAAAAAATAATTTCTCAAGCACTTAAGCAAAAAGGACCATGTCTCATAGATATTATAAGTCAACCTTTGCAGGATGCGAATGCACCTGTTAGTGAATGGATTGCATAATTTATAAATGAGCAATCTAAAAAGAAAAATAACAATTGTTGGTGCTGGCATAATGGGAATCTCTTCTGCATTGAACTTAATTAGAAGAGGTTGTAATGTAACTATAATAGAGAAAGAAATAGATGGTGAGCCTGCTTCTTTTGGAAATGCTTCGTGGTTATCTGCTCCATCCATTACACCAGTATTAACACCCGGTGCTATTTATAAAATTCCCAAAATGTTATTTTCATCAAATGGACCTCTATTTTTAAGATTTCCAGGTGTAATTAAAATTTTACCTTGGTTACTTAAATACTTAACTTATTCAACTGAAAAAAAAGTTAACCATATAGCAAAACATTTAGAGCCATTGCTTAGAAACAGTATAGAAGAACATAAGAAATTAGCAGATGGAACAAAAGCTTTGCGGTGGATTAAAGAAGCGCCATATTTATACTTATATAAAAACCAACAGGACTATAAAAAAGATTCTTTTATTTGGAATATCAGAAAAAATTATGGCTTTAATCTAATAAATGTTGAGAGAGATGAACTTCAAGAATTAGTTCCGGGCCTTTCCAAAGAATATACATTTGCAATTAAAATAGAAAACCAAGGTTATATAGTTAATACCAAAGACTATTTGAAAGATTTACTTGAAGGTTTTAAAGAATTAGGAGGCAATATTATTGAAGAAGAGGTTGTAGACATTATTTCTAATGAAAAAAATATTAAGATTAAAACCAATAAAAGTGAAATTATATCGGATGATGTTGTTATAGCTGCGGGAGTTTTTTCAGATACATTATCTAAAAAATTTGGAGCCAATGTTCCGTTACAGTCTGAAAGGGGTTATCATTTAGAGTTAAAAAAAACTAATATAGAGCTTAAATATCCTTTGTTTAATGGTTATTTAAAACTAGCAATTGCACCTAAACCAAGTGGAATAAGGTTTGCTGGTCTTGTTGAATTTGGAAGTCTAAACTCAAAACCAAACCCAAAAGCATATGATTTACTTTTAAAAAATGCAGAGTCTATGTTTCCTGGAATTTCATATGGAGAAAAAAGTGAGTGGTCTGGGCACAGACCAGCAACCATAGACAGCCTTCCATTAATTGGAAAATCACCAATAGATAAAAAAGTTTTTTTTGCTTATGGACATCATCATATAGGTTTAACTGCAGGGCCAAAAACTGGTGAGCTTTTAACTAAATATATTTTAAGAGATAATAATCAAAAAGATCTCTTACCTTACAATCCAAATAGATATTAATACAATTTTTAGTTGAAATAAATTATTTTTATACAGCAATTATATCTATAATTTTATTTGTATTCAGTTTTTATTCATGATCTGATTACGAATAATTAAATAATAGAGAGGAAAACTGATGATTAAAAATATAATTAAGTTATTTTTAACGGTGTTATTTTCTACTGTATTGACATTAAATGCTCAAGCAGTTGAAAAATGGGATATGCCAATGGCATACTCTGCAACAAATTTCCATAGTCAAAATGGAGTAATGTTTGCTGATGCTGTTAGAATTGCAACTGGTGGAGAAATTGATATTACAGTTCATGCTGGTGGGTCACTATTCAAAGGTGGTGAAATTAAAAAAGCAATCCAAACTGGACAAGTTCCTATTGGAGAAAGATTGTTATCTGGGCACCAAAATGAAAGTTTAATTTTTGGAACAGATTCAATTCCATTTCTTGCCACATCGTATGAAGATTCAGATAAACTTTGGAAACACTTAAAACCAGAGTTAATCAAAATATTAGATGAGCAAAATTTAGTATTGCTATATGGTGTGCCATGGCCTTCTCAAGGTTTATATTTCAAAAAAGAAATTAAATCTGTGGCTGATAGTAAAGGTGTTAAGTTTAGATCTTACAATAATTCTACAGCAAGAATAGCTGAGCTAATGGGTATGTTGCCAGTTCAAGTTGAAGCTGCTGAATTATCTCAAGCTTTAGCAACTGGTGTTGCCGACTCATTTGTATCATCTGGTGCAACTGGATATGATAGAAAAGTTTGGGAACATTTAACTCACTTTTATGAAGTAAACGCATGGTTACCAAGAAATTATGTAATGGTTAACAAAAAAGCTTGGAAAAAAATTGGTAAAAAAAACCAAGATATCATTATGGGTGTTGCGGCAATGGCTGAAGCAGCTGGTACTGCAAGATCAGAGCAACTTTCTGGTTGGTATTTAACACAATTAGCAGCAAATGGAATGACAGTTACTGCAGCAAAAGGTCAACTAAGAACTGACCTTGAATCTATTGGTAAAACAATGTCTGATGAATGGATGGCTAATTCAGGTTCTGTTGGTAAAAAAATTATCGACGGATTCAATTCAGAAAAATAATAGTTAAATAAATAATTTAAACTAAGCCCAATTAATTTTGGGCTTAGTTATTTAATAATTTTTATGGAACAAAAAAAATTTTCATTGAGATCTTTTTTAGATAAACTGTATTTAGGTGCGGCTTATATTGCTGCCTTTGGATTACTTATGATACTGCTGATCATTGTATATAATATGGTTGCTAGATGGACAGGAGGCACCGCAATGGGTGCAACAGCTTATGCAGGTTATGCAATGGCTACTTCAGCTTTTTTTGCAATGGCTTATACACTTAATCAAGATGGACACATAAGAGTAAAAATGCTTTTAAGTAAATTAGGCAAATACAGAAAATGGGGTGAGAGATGGTGTTATGGAATGGGCTCGCTTCTTAGTATCTACTATTTTTATTATGCAGCTAGAGGTGCTCATTTTTCATACATATTAAATGATATATCACAACAAGACGATGCTTGGCCAATGTGGATTCCTCAAATGACCATGGTTATAGGAACATTAATTCTAGCAATAGCTTTTGTAGATAGATTTTATCAAGTCATTTTTTTTGACTTTGATGAACTAGAAGTAAAATGGGAAGTAAAAGATGAAAAAGCCATTGAAGACATAACGTCAACTCAGAATTATCATCAAGGAGAAAAATAAAAATATATGGAACATTTATATTTAACAGTTATTTTTTTATTTACTCTTTTTTTTCTTCTAGGAAGTGGTGTCTGGATTGGTTTAGCATTAATGGGTGTTGCGTATGTTGGAATAGAAATGTTTACTGTTCGTCCAGCAGGAGATGCGATGATTACAACAATATGGACCACATCTTCAAGTTGGTCGTTAACAGCCTTACCTCTGTTTATATGGATGGGTGAAATACTTTATAGGACAAAATTATCAGAAGATTTATTTAAAGGACTTGCACCTTGGATGAATAACTTACCAGGAAGGTTATTACATACCAACATAGTAGGATGCACTTTTTTTGCAGCAGTTTCAGGTTCTTCAGCAGCAACCTTGACGACAGTGGGTAAGATGTCGATTCCAGAATTAAGAAAAAGAGGATATCCAGAAAAAATGACAATAGGAACATTGGCAGGGTCAGCTACTTTAGGTTTAATGATACCTCCATCCTTAACTTTAATTGTTTATGGAGTTACAATTAATGAATCAATTGTACAATTATTTATGGCTGGGATATTTCCAGGAATAGTATTGGCCTTTTTATTCATGGGATATGTAGCAATTTGGGCAACATTTAATAAAGATAAAATGCCGCCAAAAGACTCTCAGATTAGCTTAATTGATAAAATCAAAAGTTCCAGGTTCTTAATTCCAATATTTTCTTTAATTATTTTTGTGATTGGGTCAATGTATATGGGGTGGACGACACCAACAGAAGCTGCATCTTTTGGAGTTATTGGAGGATTGATACTTGCAGCGTTACAAGGATCATTAACTATGAAAACATTTCTAGCAAGTTTAATGGGGGCTACGAAAACGTCATGTATGATAGCTTTTATTTTGGCTGGAGGAGCATTTCTAACTATGTCTATGGGTTTTACAGGATTACCTAGATCAGTAGCAGAATGGATAGCATCAATAGGATTATCAAATTTACAATTATTATTATGTTTGATGGTTTTTTATATTGTACTTGGTTGCTTTTTAGATGGTATTTCCTCAATAGTCTTAACAATGGCTGTCGTTGAGCCCATGATAAGAGATGCTGGCATTAATGTAATTTGGTTTGGAATATATTTAACAATCTTAGTTGAAATGGCACAAATAACACCACCAGTGGGCTTTAACTTATTTGTTTTACAAGGAATGACCAAACACGAAATGCTATTTCTTGCAAAAGCAGCATTTCCGATGTTTTTGGTAATGGTAGTTATGGTTTTTATAATGATAAATTTTCCTGAGCTTGCTACATATCTACCTAGTACAGTACGATCAGCAGGTGCTGGCTAAAAATTATGGGAAAGTCCATCATTTTTGAAGAAACAAAGAAAATAGGAATAATCACACTAAATAGAGAGCAGGTTTTAAATGCATGGAATAAAGATATGCGTTTACAAATTTGTGATATTTTTAAAAAAATAAAAAAAGAAAAAAAATTAAGGGCTGTTATTTTAACAGGAGCTGGAAAGAAAGCTTTTTGTGCTGGGCAAGACTTAAATGAATTAAAAAATTTTAAACCTAATCAAATAGACTCCTGGATAGATGAATTTAAAGAAGTCTATACAGCAATTAGGTCAGCAGAAATACCAACAATTTCATGTATTAATGGGGTTGCAGTTGGATCTGGGTTTCAATTATCCCTATTAACAGACATAAGGATTTCACATAAAAATACTAAAATGGGGCAAGTCGAGATAAATTCAGGCATTGTAAGTGTAACAGGCCCCTGGATTATTAAAAAAGTTTTGAATTTTTCAACTTCGGTTGAACTTACTTTAACAGGAAAATTGGTTAACGGTAAACAAGCATTAGATATGGGAATAATTCATCATTTAACAAATAGTAATAATCTTATGAAACTTTCTATGAAAGTTGCAAAAAAATTAGCTGAAAAACCAGAGAATGCCATGAGAATTACAAAAAGAAGATTTTGGGAGGTATTTAAAATAGGGATGGATGAGGCTTTTCAAAGTGCAAAAAAATATCACAAGATATCATTCGAGTCAGGTGAACCTCAACAAACAACTAAAAATTTTCTAAAAAAATAATAGTTTTTATGAGGCTCCATTCATTACCTAATAAAAATATTTTAGATCAATTAATTAGCATTTCCAATAAAAATCCAAATCATATTATATTTATAGAAAAAGAAAAAAGAATTACTAGGAAAGAATTTATAGAAAAAATTTTAAAGGTAAAAGGAGGATTAAAAAAAAAGGGATTAAAAAAAGGAGACAAAGTGTTAAGTTTGTTGGGAAATTCTTATGAAGAAATTATTTTATTTTTTGCTTGTATAACTTCTGGGATTATTTGGATACCATTAGGAGCAGAGAGAAAAGGAGTTGGATTAAAATATATTATAAAATTAACAAAGCCAAAAATTATTTTTTCAATAAAAAGTAAACCAAAAAATTTACCAAAAAATTTATATAGAAAAATTTTTAAAATAAATAAAAATTTAAAAAATTTAGAGTGGAAAGAAAATTTTTTTAATATTTTAGATTTAGATAAATTAAGCTGTATTATATTCACATCTGGAACAACAGGCCCTCCTAAAGGAGTAATGGTAAGTCAAAAAATGCTATTAACCTCTGCTTATGCAACAGGAATGGCAGCAGATATTAATGCCAAAGATAAACTACTATTATGGGAATCTTTATATCATATAGGGGGGTTAGAAATAATAGTATTAGCTTTGCTAGAAAATATAACAATAATAATTAAAAAAAAATTTTCTGCAACAAATTTTTGGACATCTATACGTAAATATAAAATCAGTAAATTGCATTATTTAGGTGGTATTCTCGATATCTTATTGAAAAAAAAAGACAATAAGCATGATAAAAAAAACAATATCAAAATAGGATTTGGTGCAGGAGCACGATCTGATGTCGTATCTAAGTTTAAAAAAAGATTTAATATAAACTTGAGAGAAGTTTATGGGATGACTGAGGCATCTAGTTTCACAACCATAAATTTTAATCAAAAAAAAAATTCAATAGGAAAAGCACTTCCATGGTTTGATGTTAAGATTAAAAAAAATTTTAATAAAGACAAAGTTGGCGAAATTATAATAAAAGAAAAAATAAAAGGATTGCTTACTAAGGGTTACTACAACAATATAAAAGCAACTAAAGAATTGTTAAAAAAAGATGGACTTTACACAGGAGATGTTGCCAGAAAAGACTTTAATGGCAACTATTTTTACATAGGCAGAGAAAAAGATTCTGTTAGAGTTAGAGGAGAAAACATTTCATCTTGGGAAATTGAAACAACTTTAAATAAAAATGATTGTATTTCTGAAAGCACTATTCTTAAAACAAAAGCTGATATAGGTGAAGATGAGATGATAGCTTTAGTTATTCCAAAGACCAATGTTCTAAATATTAAACAAATAGCATCTAAATGTAGAAAAGACTTATCAAAAAACTATTTTCCTCGTTATTGGTGTTTAGCGAAGAAATTTCCAAGAACACCATCATTACGAATAGATAAAAAGAATATTAAAATTTCCAAACTTAAATTATTTGATCAAGAAGAGTGTAGATTCGTCAATATTAAATAAATTAGTATTTAGATTTCTTAGTTCCCTCAATTATTTCTTTTAGTTCGTCATATTCTTCACAGTTACAAGTTTTTAAAACTTCTAATCTTTCTTTAGCCATATCCATTCTATTAGTAGCTACGTAAAGCTCACCAAGGTACTCATTTATTCCATTATGATTGGGCTCAATTTGTAAGCCTTGTAAGTAAAATTTTTCACCTCCTTCATAATCTCCAAGTTTTCTGGTAGTAAAACCCAAATAATTTAAAGTATCTGCCTGTAATGGTTTTTTATCATTAGATTTTAAAAGAAGCTTTTGTGCTTTTGCATATCTTTTTTCTGCTTTTTTAGTTTTACCTTTTTCTTCATATTTCTTGGCAGCTATAATTAAATTTTTTGCTTTTGTGTAGTCTGACTCTTTAGGAGTAGAATCGTTATCACTGCTACTCCCTGCAGAAAATGAATTATTAGTAAGTGCTATGATTATTAGTAAAGTATAAATAAGTTTTTTCATTTTTTAATTAAATTTATTCATTTTATTTAAAGGTTTCAATATTAACCCATTATTAACTAAATTATCTTTAATAGATCTTGCGGTTGCTAATGAGCTTTCATTATCACCATGTATACAAACCGAGTCAATCTCACAAGGTATCTGTTTACCACTGAGACAATTTATTGCCTGATTTTTAACCATATTTAATACATGTTTCTTTGCAATATCTGGATCAGTGATTAAAGCATTTGGCTTTTTTCTAGAGATTAAATTGCCATCATCTTCATAATTTCTATCTGCAAATATTTCACAAGCTATTCTCATACTATTTTTCTTCGCAGCAACTTCCATTTGTGAACCAGTTGGGACAAGGTAGATAATATCTTTATTAATTTCTTTAATAGCTACCGCTAACGTTGTAGCTAATTCTAAGTCTTCACAAGCCATATTATTAAGTGCCCCATGCGGTTTAATATGGGTTATGTTTTCATTATGTTTTTGAGCAATCTTTTGTAATATTTCATATTGCTCAAAAATTAGTTTTTTTATTTCTAAAGAATTTAAATAAATTCTTTTTCTTCCAAAGTTTTCAGGATCATTAAAAGAAGGATGGGCTCCCATACTAACACCATTTTTTTTTGAAATTTGAATAACCATATCCATTGTTTGTTCATCTCCTGCATGATAGCCACATGCAATGTTGGCAGAATTTACAATATTAAGTAATTCTGGATCATTCTTGATAGAATGAAACTTAGATTTTTCTCCTAAATCACAATTGATATTAATTTCCATACTCTTTAGTCTGGAGTATAACATGACATGGTTAAAAATATATCAAATCTTGGTGATGCGGCTGTATATTGTGATTTTGGCTCAGAAGTTAATGAAGTAATAAATGCAAGTGTCATAGATTATTTTCACCATATATCAAAATTAATAAAAGATAAAAAAATTGAAGGAATAACTAACTTAACACCCTCTTATAATAAATTAATTATTAGTTTTGATTTAACCATAACTAACTACAAAAAAATTAAAAATTTTATAGAAGGTTTAACTATTAATAGAGATATTAAAAACAATAATCAAAAAATTAAGATCCCAGTTTGTTGTGATGATGAATATGGATTGGATTTTTTAAGACTAATTGAAAAATTGAATATAGATAAAGATAAAATATTAGAACTGTATTTTGGCAAAGAATATTTTTGTTATATGACAGGTTTTATTGCTGGAATGCCTTTTTTAGGAGATCTTAATGAAAATATTAGATGTGATCGATTAGAAACACCAAGATTAAAGATGCCTAAAGGATCAGTAGGAATAACAGAACAATTTGCAAATATCTATACTTTTGAAAGCCCTGGTGGTTGGAATATTATTGGTAACACCCCAAAGAAAATTTTTGATGATAAAAATTTAATTCAACCAGCTCTAGTTAATCCAGGTGATAAAGTAAGTTTTTATCAAATTACAAAAGAAGACTATTTAAATTGGAATGAATAAAGCATATTTTGAAATTTTAAGAGCAGGAGTTAACACTACCATTCAAGACAAGGGTAGAAATCACTTATATCATGTTGGTATTGCAGTAAGTGGTGCAATTGACCAAAGAAATTACACATTATCAAATAAACTAGTTGAAAATCAATTAATTGAGCCTGTAGTAGAGTTTGCGTACCAAGGCCCTCTTTTAAAGTTAAAGAATGGAAAAATTAATTTCGCGATATCTGGAGATATCCTTTTTAAGATTATTAGAAAGAATTTAGAAGTTGAAGAAGGCGAATGTTACAAAAGTTACATTTTAGATGAAGAGGATCAAATAGATATAATATCAACCAAAAATTCTACGTATGGATATCTAGCTGTTAATGGTGGCTTTGATCTAGAAAAAAGCTGGGGCAGTTATTCCATAAACACTAAAGCAAATATTGGGCCTAACGATGGAAAAAAATATTCCTTAGACGATAAAATTTTTATTAAAAAAATAGATATCAAAAGCCCAATAAACAAAAAAATAAATTTTGATTATTCTACTGATAATATTATTAGAATTATTAAGGGTACAAATTTTGACTATTTTTCTAAGGATGCAATAGATAAACTTTTTAATGAAGATTTTTTAATCACAAACCTTGCTGATAGAATGGGCATAAGATTAAAAGGTCCTAAATTAGAAAATATAAAAAATACTAACATCAAATCAGAAGGTTTGGTTAGAGGAGTTATTCAGGTACCTGCTGATGGTAATCCAATAATAATGCTATCTGACCATGGAACAGTTGGAGGATATCCAAAGATTGGTGTAGTCATTGCTGCTGATCTTGATTTAGTTGGGCAATTAACACCTGGAACAAAAATAAACTTTAAGGAAGTAAGTCTTGAAGAAGCTCAGAATATATTTAAAGCATACACAGAAGATACAAATAAATATTTAAATGAATGTAATTAATAAAATTCCTGGTCCATTGCTGATTTTTATGGGAGCTTTAAGTTTAAGTTTTGGGGGGCTTATTGTAAAAAAATTTGAAGGCTCTACTGAATGGCAAATTCTTTTTTGGAGATCTTTATTTTTTACACTTACTGTTTTAACCTTTCTAATAATTACATATAAAAAGAAAACTTTAAGCTCTTTCTATAAGTCAGGATTACCAGGTTTTTTTGGTGGTATTGTATTATCATTTGGATTTTGTGGTTATGTATATGCAATGTCTAATACATCAGTTGCTAATACTAATTTTATAATATCATTACAGATTTTATTTCTTGCAATTTTTGGTTACTTATTTTTAAAAGAAAAAATTTCAACAATCACCTTAGTTTCAATAATATTAGCAATAACAGGGGTTACTTTAATGGTTGGTAATGATCTGAGACCTGGAAATCTTTCAGGAAATTTAGCTGCATTTACAATGCCTATCACATTTGCGGTCTTAATCATGATTGTAAGAAAATTTCCTACAGTAGATATGATTCCTGCTCAATTTGTTGCTGGAGTAAGTTCATGTTTAATAGGGTTAAGCGTATGTATTTACTATTCACATAATTTAATGGTTTCACCTAATGATATATTTTTAGGTTTTGTAGCAGGTTTTTTTCAAGTTGGTTTTGGTTTTATATTCATTACCATCGGTGCGCGCAGTACACCTTCAGCAATGGTTGGAGTAATTATGTTATCCGAATCTGTTTTAGGGCCCGTTTGGGCTTTTTTATTTGCAGGTGAACGGGCATCATTATTTACTTTAATTGGTGGTGCAATTATTCTATTTGCTGTTTTACTTCAGTTTTCATCGTTACTTTTATCTAATAAAAAAGAAAAAATTATTAATTGACTCTGACATACATCTGGTAGATTATTCTTCCATACGGGAGAGACTACAAACTATCGTAGCGCCGAAGGAGCAACCACCCAGGAATCTCTCAGGCAAAAGGACCGTAACATATTAACTCTGGAAAGAGATTAAGTTCTCGCCGACGGAATAAAACTCTCAGGCAAACATACAGATGGGTACAGTGAGTTAATATGGAAAATATAAAAACAGCACTTTACAATTTACATCAAAAGCATGGAGCTAAGTTTGTTCCATTTGCTGGTTATCAAATGCCAATTCAATATTCTAAAGGAATTATTGAGGAACATAAAAGTACAAGAGAAAATGCAGGTATTTTTGACGTGTCACATATGGGTCAGCTATTCATTAAAGGAGATGACACATTAGCAAAAAGTCTTGAAAGAATTTTTCCAGCTGAATTGAGTAACGCTAAGTTAAATCAGTCAAAATATAGTTTTTTAATGAATGAAGAAGCAGGAATTTATGATGATTTAATTATTACAAAAGTTGAAGGTGGTTTTAACATTGTATTAAATGCTGCTTGTAAGAACACAGATTTTAAACTTTTATCTAAATTGTTAGAAGATAAGTATGAAATGATTTTAAGTGAAGAGCTATCTCTTATAGCAATACAGGGGCCAAAAGCAGTCCAAATATTGGAAAAGATAATCAATGGAGTGTCAGATTTAAAATTTATGAATGGTGATACATTTAATTATCTTAAAGAAAATATTTATATCACAAGATCAGGCTATACAGGCGAAGATGGATTTGAGATATCGATAAAAAATGATGATGCAGAAGCGTTTGTACAAAAACTCATAGATGAAGGGGCCAGTTTAATTGGATTAGGTGCGAGAGATACTTTGAGATTAGAGGCGGGGCTTTGTTTGTATGGTCATGACATGGATATCAATAAAAGCCCAGTAGAAGCCAATTTAAAATGGGCAATATCAAAAAATAGAATTCTTGAGGGTGGATTTATTGGATGTGAAAAAATTAAATCTCAAATTGAAAATGGGGTAAGCAAGATCCGCGTAGGTATTAAGCCAGAAGGAAGAATTATAGCTCGAGAAAAAACTTCAATATTTAGTGAGGATGATAAAAATATTGGGGAAATTACAAGTGGAACTTTTGGACCGAGTGTTCAGGCCCCAGTTGCAATGGGTTATGTGGAAAATTCATTTTCTAAAATTGATACTAAGGTTTTTTTAGAAGTGAGAGGAAAAAAATATCCGGCAATTATAAGTAATTTGCCATTTTATAAAAAAAGTTATGTGAAAGGAGCTAGTAAATGAGCGAAGTAAAATATTCAAAAGAACATGAGTGGATAAAATTAGATGGAGATACTGCTGTTATAGGAATTACACAACACGCAACCGAAATGTTAGGAGATATTGTTTTTGTAGAGTTACCAGAAATAGGGTCCTCTGTTGCTAAAGATGGTAATGCAGGAGTTGTAGAATCTACAAAAGCTGCAAGCGATATTTATACTCCTGTATCTGGAGAAATTATCGAAAATAACCAAGCAATTGTTGATGATCCTGCAAAGGTTAATAATGATCCAGAAAATGAAGCATGGTTTTTTAAATTAAAAATTACAGATAAGTCTGAAATGGATTCATTAATGAATAAAGAAGAATATGAAAAATTTTCAAAAGAAAGTGGTAGTTAAATGTTAAAAAATGCTCAAAAAGATTTTATACAAAGACATATAGGTCCATCCGTTGATGAACAAAATGTTATGCTTAAAGAATTGGGCTATCAAAGTCTTGATGATTTAATAAAGGACACTGTACCAGAAAAAATTCTTCTTAAAGATGATTTAGATATTGGAGATCCAAACTCTGAATATAAAGCACTTAGAAAATTAAAAAATATTGCAAAAAAAAATGAAGTTTATTCAAGCTTTATAGGAATGGGTTATTATGGAACTTATACTCCGTACGTAATACTTAGAAATATATTAGAAAATCCAGGGTGGTACACTTCTTACACTCCATACCAACCCGAAGTGGCACAAGGTAGACTTGAAATGTTGCTCAATTTTCAACAAATGATTATAGATTTTACAGGAATGGATATTGCTAATGCTTCCCTTTTAGATGAGGGAACAGCAGCAGCAGAGGCTATGGGCTTAAGTTATAGAATATCTAAATCTGAGACTAAAAAAGTTTTTGTTTCAAAAAATTGTCACCCACAAACTATTGATGTTATCAGAACAAGAGCAGAACCATTAGGTTTAGAAATAATAGTTGGAGATGAAGATAAAGATATTAAAGAAGATATTATATGTGGGATTATTCAATATCCAGGTACGTTAGGAGATATCAAGGATCCTAGTGAAGCTATAAGTAAAATACACAAGCATAATGGAAAAGCAGTTTTAGTATGTGATTTATTAGCTCTTGCTAAGTTAAAAACACCTGCTGAGTTAGGTGCTGATATTGCAGTTGGTAGTTCCCAACGTTTTGGAATCCCAATGGGCTATGGAGGTCCACACGCAGCATTTTTTGCAACAAAAGATGAATATAAAAGATCAATGCCCGGAAGAATAGTTGGTGTATCAGTAGATAGACATGGTAAAAAAGCTTATAGACTGGCTCTTCAAACAAGAGAGCAACATATAAGAAGAGATAAAGCCACAAGTAATATATGTACAGCGCAAGCATTATTGGCAATAGTCTCTGCCGCATATGCTGTCTATCATGGGCCTCAGGGCATTAAAAAAATTGCTGAAAGTGTTTCTCAACTAACTAAAAATTTTGCAGATAAATTAAAACAATCTGGCTATGAACTCTATTCAGATCATTTTTTTGATACTGTAACAATTAAAACATTAGATAAAACTGACAAGATTTATAAAAATGCATTAGATCAACATGTCAATATCAGAAAAGTAAATTCTGAAATGCTAGCTGTTTCTTTTGATGAAAGAAAAAATATCTATAGAGCAAACCAATTATTAAAAATCTTTAATTGCTCAGAGACTATAAAAGAAAACATGAGTGAGAATTTATCTAATATACCTGAAAACCTTTTAAGAACTTCAAGTTATTTAGATCATCCTGTTTTTAATAATTACCATTCCGAAACAGAAATGCTTAGATATTTAAAAAAATTAGAAGACTCAGATATTGCCTTAAATAAATCTATGATTGCTTTAGGCTCGTGCACTATGAAGCTTAATGCTGTTTCTGAAATGATACCAGTTACATGGAAAGAGTTTTCTCAACCACATCCTTTTTCTCCAGTAGAGCAAATGGAAGGTTATAGAGAACTGTTTACTGATTTAAAAAATTGGTTAAGATCAATCACAGGATTTTCTGGTGTTTCATTACAACCGAATGCTGGAGCACAAGGTGAGTTTGCGGGGTTAATGGTGATACGTAAATTTCATGAGAAAAATAATGAAACAAATCGTAATGTTTGTTTAATTCCAAGTTCTGCACATGGTACAAACCCAGCAAGTGCTCAAATGGTTGGTATGAAAGTTGTTGTTGTGAAGTGTGATCAACATGGAAACGTAGACTATGAGGATTTAAAAACCAAAGCAGAAGAACACTCAGAAAATTTAGCAGCACTTATGGTTACTTACCCTTCGACACATGGAGTATTTGAAGAAAAAATAACAGATATTTGTGATTTAATTCATAATCATGGTGGACAAGTTTACATGGATGGAGCAAATTTAAATGCATTAGTAGGAATTGCAAAACCTGGAAATTTTGGTCCTGATGTTTGTCATATAAATTTACATAAAACATTTTGTATACCACATGGTGGCGGTGGACCTGGTATGGGACCGATAGCCTGTAAAAAACATTTAGAAATGTTTTTACCAAAACATTCAGTGATAAAAGATTGTGGTCCAGCAACAGGTATGGGAGCCGTATCTGCAGCACCCTGGGGAAGCTCAAGTATTTTATCAATTTCATGGATGTATATAAAAATGATGGGTTCTGAAGGTTTAAGAAAGGCTTCACAAGTGGCTATATTAAATGCAAATTATATTGCACATAAGCTCAAAGACTCATTTCCAATATTATATAAGGGTAAAACTGGCAATGTAGCTCATGAATGCATTATTGATATTAGATCAATAAAGAGTGACACAGGAATAACTGAAGAAGATATTGCAAAACGATTAATTGATTTTGGCTATCACGCCCCAACAATGTCGTGGCCAGTAGCAGGCACCATGATGATTGAGCCTACAGAAAGTGAAAGTTTGAGTGAAATAGATAAATTTTGCTCCACACTTCAAAAAATAAAACAAGAAATTGATAAAATTCAATCAGGTGAATATGATAAAGTTGATAATCCATTAAAGAATGCGCCACATACACACGTTGAATTAACTGCAAATAAGTGGGAACATAAGTATGAAAGAGAAGAGGCCGCTTATCCTTCAGAATTTTTAAGAACAAATAAATATTGGCCTCCAGTTGCTAGAGTAGATAATGTTTATGGAGATAAAAACTTATTTTGTACATGTCCATCAATGGAAGAGTACGAAGACACGGCAGCCTAAAGATTTATTAAGATGAAAATTGCCGTAGTTGGTGCTGGTATATCTGGATTGAGTGCAGCTTATTATTTATCCAAAAAACATAAGGTTGATTTGTTTGAAAAAGAAAATCAATATGGCGGTCACGCAAATACAATAAAGGTTGCTTATAACCCTAACAAAGAAATTCCAATAGATATTGGATTTATGGTTTTTAATAAGCAAACTTATCCAAATTTAATTAATTTTTTTTCAGAAAATAAAATAGAAATTGAAAAAAGCGATATGTCATTTTCTGTTACTGTAGAAAATAGTGACTTAGAATATTGTGGAAAAGGATTAGGTGGAATTTTTTCCAACAAAAAAAACCTATTTAATCCAAAATTCTTAAAAATGTTTTTTGAAATTTTAAGCTTTTATAAAAACTGTGAAAAAATAGAAATTAAAAAAATTAACTCAATAACATTAGGAGAATATTTAAAAGAAATAAAAATTTCAGAATATTTTGTTAATTATCATATTATACCAATGGTATCTGCAATATGGTCGATGCCACCATATGAAGCAAAACAAATGCCATTATCTTTTTTTTTAAGTTTTTTTAAAAATCATGGGTTGTTTAAAATTAAAGATAGACCTCAATGGTTTACAGTTGCAAATCGGAGCAAAACTTATGTTGATAAGATAATAGGCCAAGTTAGTGGTGAACATTTTAAAAACTACAATATAAATAAAATTATCAGAAATGATTTAGGCGTTAAGATTTTTTATGGAGAGGAAAATGAGTTCTTTGATTATGATAAAGTCGTAATAGCAACTCATGCAGATGAAGCATTAAAGATAATTGATAATCCAACACTAGACGAAGTATCAATATTAAAGAAGTTTAAATATAGAGCTAACACTGCAGTAATACATTTTGATGAAAGTGTTATGCCTAAAAATAAAAAAGCATGGTGTGCTTGGAATTCTTCAATGGATTCTGCTAATAATGAAAAGACAGCTGTAACATACTGGATAAACCAGTTACAAAATTTGAAGATAGATAGGGATATTTTTTTAACAATAAATCCATTTAAAGAAATTCCAAATGATAAAATATTTAAAAAAGTGTCATTTACTCACCCTTATTACGACACTGATGCATTAAACAATCAAAGTAATCTTCATAAAATTCAAAATCAAAAACATATTTTATTTTGTGGTAGTTATTTTGGTTATGGTTTTCATGAGGATGGAATAAAGTCTTCTATTGATATGTTAAAAACACTTAATGATTAAAAATTCTTATATTTATACAGGAAACGTAATTCATAAAAGATTTAAGCCCAAAATTCATAGTTTTAATTACAATGTATTTTCACTACTTATAGATTTATCAGAAATAAACCTATTACATAAAACCCTAAAGATATTTTCATATAATAAATTTAATATTATTAGTTTTTTTGATAAAGACCATGGAGCAAGAGATGGCAGTTCTCTTAAGGAATGGGTTTTAGATAATCTTAAAAAAAATAATATTGATACTAACGATGTTCATATTAAACTTTTATGTTACCCAAGAATATTTGGATATGTATTTAACCCTTTAAGTGTTTTTTATGTATATGACAAAAATTATGATTTAATATCAATATTATATGAAGTTAAGAACACATTTGGTGAGCAACATGTTTACCTTTTTAAAACTGAAAAAGACCAAAATCTGATTCAACATATGTGTAAGAAAAAATTTCATGTATCTCCATTTATTGAAATGAATTGCATTTATTTTTTTAGACTTTTGAAACCTGGTAATAAAATCTCTGTAATAATTGACCTAAATGATCCAGTTGGTAAAGTATTATATGCTTCACAAGATGGTATTAAGAGTGAATTGAATAATGGAAACCTGCTTAAATCTTACTTAAAACATCCATTAATGACATTCAAAATCATTATAGCGATACATTATGAGGCATTTAAATTATGGACAAAAGGAATTAAATTTATAAAAAAAAAAATAAAGATTAATAATAATATTACTATTGAAAACTAATGTTAATTTACAAAATTTCAGACTTGATTGTATTTAAAGCGTTAAAAAGCATCAAGTATGGTTTTCTTGAAATTAAAAAAACAAATGGTGAAGTTTTAAAGTTTGGTAACCCTGATGAAACTTTAAAAGTCTTTTTAGAAATTAAAGATGAAAGTCTCAATTATAATTTGATTAAAAGTGGAAGTATTGGTTTAGGAGAATCTTATATGAAAGATTTTTTTATAACAAATAATCTTTCTGATTTGATTGAGTTAACAGCAAAGAATATAAAAATTATTTATAAATTTTCAGGTATTTTTGATTTATCTTTTATTAATTTTATTAAAAACAAAATTATAAAAAATACTAAAAGTAGAAGTAAAGAAAATATTGCTAAACATTATGATTTAGGAAATGATTTTTTTTCCTTATGGCTTGATAAGACATTAACTTATTCCAGTGCAATTTTTGAAGAACCCAATCAAGAACTTTTTGCTGCGCAGAATAATAAATACCAAAAATTAATAGACCTTTTAAAACCATCAAATGGTAGTAAAATCCTTGAAATTGGCTGTGGTTGGGGTGGTTTTGCTGAGTATTTAGGTACTAATTATGATGTTAAATTAGACTGTATTACTATTTCAAAAAAACAATTTGAGTTTGCTAAAGATAGAATTCATCGATGTGGTCTTAATGAAAAAATCAATATTCAGATTAAAGATTATAGAGATCTAAAAGATAAGTATGATCATATTGCATCTATTGAAATGATAGAAGCTGTTGGACAAAATTATTTAGATAGTTATTTTAATACTATTAAAAACAATTTAACACCATCTGGTACAGTAGGTATTCAAGCCATAACTATCGATGATAGTTTATTTAACAGATATAAAAATAAAAAAGACTTTATACAAGAATATATCTTCCCAGGTGGTTTTTTACCTTCTAAAAGCGAATTACAAAATTATGTTGATACTAATGGTTTAAAATTTGGTGAGTATAATTCTTATGCTAACCATTACTCGGATACCTTAATTATTTGGAGAGAAATATTTAATAAAAAATGGGATTTAATTAAAGAACAAGGCTTTGATTTAAAATTTAAAAGAATGTGGGAATTTTACTTGTCTTATTGTGAGGCTGGGTTTAAATCAAAAAATATAGATCTAATTCAATTTTCACTGCAAAATAAATAACAATAGGAGCGACATGATAAACTTTAAAATACTTAGATTAACTACGTTAATAATTGCTTTATTATTTACAGCAAGTTGTATAAACAATAACTCTATGAAACCAACAGATTTCAAAAATACAGAACCAAACATGACTATAGAAAAATACTTTAACGGTCCAGTTAAAGCATGGGGTTTATTACAAGATCGTAGTGGTAAGGTTACTAGACAATTTAAAGCAGATATGACAGGTAGTTTTGAGGGTGATATTTTAACTCTTAAAGAAGATTTTTATTGGACAGATGGTGAAAAACAAAACCGAATATGGAAAATCAAAAAAATTGATCAAAATTATTATGAAGGATCCGCACCAGATGTTGTTGGAGTTGCCAAAGGTTTTCAATATGGATCTGCTTTTAAATTCGAATACAATTTAATGGTACCCTTCAAAGAAAAGAACATAAAAGTTAAGTTTGATGATTGGATTTTTAAACAAGACGAAGAGGTTGCTATCAATAGGGCCACATTAACAAAATTTGGATTTAAAGTGGGTGAGTTGACAGTATTCTTTAAGAAAAATTAGTAGTCAATTTTTTTCATACCTTTTTCAACAATCTTAAAATACCAGCTGCTCGGAAGTATTCTTAGAGTTTTCATTATAAAGGTAAAAGCTTTTGGAAAATGGATTTCAAATCCCTTATTCTTGATTAAGCCAATATAGATTTGTTCTGCAGCAAATTCTGGTGACTTTATCATTGGCATAGGAAAATCATTTTGGTCAGTCATTGGTGTTTTAATAAATCCAGGGCTTATCAGGGAAACACGCACATTTACTCTTTTCATTTCAAAATGTAAACTTTCTGCAAAACTTGTAAGTGCAGACTTCGATGCACAGTAACCTCCAGCTGCAGGTAATCCTCTATAACCAGCAACAGAAGAAATTATAGATATTTGACCATTTTTTTTATTATTATAATATTCATAAATTGAGTTGATAGAATTCATTGTACCAAAGTAATTTACTTCCATAATTTTTCTTATTTTATCTAAGTTAAAAGTTTTTTCAGATTTTGGATCATGTATTCCAGTACCAAATACACAAATTTCAATATTTTCAAATTTTTTAACTATATCATTGAAGACAACTTTACATTGCTCTGTATTTGTAACATCTAAAGGAAATGAATGAATATTTTCATTCTCAGTATGTAACTCTTGTAATAAGTTTTCTCGCCTAGCTGAGGCAGCAACTGTCCATCCTTCTTTAGCAAATTTTAGAGCTAAAGACCTACCAATTCCACTACTTGCACCAGTGATCCAAATTACTTTTTTATCATTCATTTAGTAATGTATAATATGATTATGTTAAAAAACAAATTTTTATCTTTTTTATTATTTGCCATAATAACTTACTCGGCATCTGTTATTGGAGGCATTGCAACTATTGGATTTAAAGAGCCCTGGTATTCATTATTGATAAAGCCATCATACAATCCACCAAGCTGGATCTTTGCACCTGTTTGGACAACACTATATTTAATGATGACTATCGCTATATGGTCTTTTTGGCATAGTAAAAAAAGAGACATAGATACGATTTATATTTATATCGTTCATTTAATTTTTAATACAACTTGGAGTATAGTATTTTTTGTTTTTCATAAAATTTTCTTAGCATTACTAGTTTTAATTATTTTAATAGCTTTAATAGTTTTATTAATGCAAAGATTTAAGAAAATAACTTTAGTAAGTTATTATTTAATGATTCCTTATTTACTTTGGTGTTTTTACGCATTAATTCTTAACTTAAGTTTATTTATTTTAAATTAATTATGGACGATGTTGTAATAATTGGGGGTGGTATCATTGGAGTTGCAACAGCTTATTTTTTATCTAAAGAAGGTCGAAAAGTTAAAGTTATAGAAAAAGATCCATCGTACAAAGAAGCCTCATTCCCTTTATCCTTGGGTGGCTTTAGGAGACAATTTTTTCAAAAAGAAAATATTTTGCTAGGTAAATTTGCAAGAGATTTTATTTTTCAAATACCAGAATTACTCAAAACTAAAAAAAATCCTAATCCTACAGCGAGTATGGTACCAAATGGTTACTTATTAATGTTTGGACCTGAGCATGCAGAGGAACAGTATAGAGCCTTAGAAAACCATAAAGAGTGTGGCGCTGGAACAAAAAATATAAAAGGTTCAGAATTATCCAAGGTTTTTTCTTACATTAACGATGAAGGTATAGAAACTGCTACTTATACAGATGATAAAAGTGAGGGTTGGATTGATCCATTTATGTTTCACGGTGCTTTAAAAAGCAAGGCCACAGAACTTGGGGCTGAATTTATTAAGGGAGAAGTAAAAGAAATATCAGAAATTAATGCTAAGATAATTATTTCTGCTGCAGGTTGTTGGACTAAAAAAATATTAAATGATATTCCTGTTATTCCACAAAAACACACTGTTTTCAGAGTTAAGTGCCCAACGTATATATCTGAAATGCCTTTATCTGCTGATTTAACAACTGGTGTTTATTGGAGGCCAGAGGGAAAAGAATATTTAGCTGGTTCTCCAAAATCTACTTTTGATTCAACAAATCTTGAACCTGCTTGGGATGACTTTGAGGAGTTGGTATGGCCAGCTTTAGCAAAAAGAATTCCAATGTTTGAAGAGCTTAAATTAACTGGTGCTTGGGCAGGATTTTATGATCATAACCAACTAGACAGTAATGCTATTGTTGGTAAGCATCCTAAATACGAAAATGTATATATGGCTTCGGGTTTCACAGGAAGAGGATTACAACAAGCACCTGGCATTGGTAGAGCTTTGACAGAACTTATAACAACAGGTTCTTATCAAACTATAGATGTAAGCGCTTTTAATGTTGAAAGAATATTTAGTAAAGAAGCTAGACCAGAACCTTACGTATTATAACGAGTTAAGTTCCACAAAAAGTTTGATATTTCTTATCGCTGTGTGGAGCAGGTGACAAAAATTCTAAATCATTGATATTAACTGTATAAGGATTTTTTAATATTTTTATTAACCTATTAAACAATGTTAAATCACCATTACTTGCTAATGTTAAAGCTTCTTCCACTTTATGATTACGAGGTATTACCATTGGATTAGAAGAATTCATTAATTCCATAGATTTATCATGTGAACTATTAAACATGGCTAATCTTTTCACCCATTTAATTTTCCATAAATTAAAGTCTGCATTATCATAAACTTCAGAATTTTTAATTGTCTTATTTGTCAAAAAAATAAAGGTATTTGTATAATCTGCTTTATTTTTTTCCATCCAATTTAATAACTCCATAATCAAATTTTTATCTTCTTTATCTTCACCATATAATCCAAGTTTATCTCTCATCATATTTAACCATTTTGTTTCATAATTTTGCTCAAATTTATCTAAAGCATCTGAAGCAAGTGCAACAGCTTCATCTTCATTTTTACTAATAAGAGGAATAAGACATTCGGCAAATCTTGTTAAATTCCATTTGGTAATTTTTGGTTGATTTTCATAGGCGTATCTACCTAATTGATCTATTGAACTAAAAACTGTTTTAGGGTCATAAGTATCCATAAATGCACAGGGACCATAATCTATTGTTTCACCAGATATGGTCATATTGTCAGTATTCATAACTCCATGAATAAATCCGACACGCATCCAGTCAATTACAAGTTCAGTTTGTTTTTCGATTAAAACATTTAATAAGTCTAATGCTTTATTCTTTGATGTTTTTATATTGGGGTAGTATTTTTCAATTGTGTAATTAATCAAAATTTCTAAATCACTAATATTTTGTTTTGCAGCAATGTATTGAAATGTTCCAACTCTTAGATGGCCTAAGGCTACCCTTGTAAGAATTGCACCTTGTGAAATTTGTTCCCTAACCACATCTTCACCAGTTTTAACCACTGCCAAACTTCTAGTAGTAGCTATTTTTAAAGAATGCATTGCTTCACTTATTATATATTCTCTCAACATTGGGCCTAAAACAGCCCTACCATCACCACTTCGTGAGAATGGAGTTCTACCAGATCCTTTGAATTGTATATCAAATCGCTCATTATTTTTGGTCAAGTGTTCACCAATTAAAACAGCTCTTCCATCACCAAGCATTGTGAAATGACCAAATTGATGACCGGCGTAGGCTTGTGCTATAGAGTTAGATCCTTTAGGCAACATATTTCCTGAAAAAATTTTTGATAAATCGTCATCATTAATATTCGAAAAATCTAGATCTAAATTATTTGCTAGATCCTTATTTAATATTAATATTTCTGGTGCATTTACTGCAACAGGGCTGATGTTTTCTTTGAATGTTTTTGGTAATCTTGAATAACTATTATCAAAATGCCAACCAATTGTCATTTTATCGATTAGTTAACTTCTGCTTGATTTTCTTTTGGTTTAATTTCAGTTTTAAATTGATTTGAGATTTTTTGAACTTCTACTGCTGAAACTTTGTATTCAGCACACATTGTTTCTTCATCTTTACCATGACCGGTTACCATATTGACCATATGTTCTGGAAAATGGAATGTTGTAAATACTATGCCTTCTTTAACTTTATCTGTAACCTCTACTTTTAAGGCAACTTCTCCTCTTCCAGAATAAAGTCTTCCTATGTCACCTGTATTTAACTCTCTTTTGTTGGCATCATTTGGATGAACTAATAATAAATCTTCAGAAACTATATTGATATTACTTGTACGTCTTGTCATCGTCGCAGCATTGTAATGTTGTAGAACTCTACTAGTTGTTAAAATTAATGGATATTCTTTTTTATTAGTTTCAATTTCTGTAGATTCTTTCCAATCAAAATTTTTAAGACGTCCTTTTCCAAGTTTGAAAGTTTCTTTATGTAAAATTTGAGTGTCTGTTCCATCTTCTTGAACTGGCCATTGTAATCCCATTTTACCAAGTCTTTCTCTTGTTACCCCTTTAAAGAAAGGAACGACATCAGCTATTTCTGCTAGAACTTGATCGGCGTCATATTCAGGTTGGTCAAAGCCTAATTTTTGCATCATGTCTGTTACAATTGTTCCATCAGTTTTAGTACCAGGTAATGGAGGAACGGCTCGATTAACTCTTTGAATTCTTCTTTCGGTATTAGTAAAGGTTCCATTTTTTTCTAAGAAAGTTGTTCCAGGTAATACTACTGTTGCAAGTTTTGCAGTCTCACTCATAAAGATTTCTTGAACTACTAATAACTCTAATGAGTTCATTGCCTGAACTACATGTGCACTATTTGGATCTGTTTGAACAATATCTTCTCCAATAATCCAGACTGCTTTAACTTCTTTATTAATAGCACCATCAAACATTTCTGGAATTTTTAATCCTGCTTTTGTTGGATGAACTACTCCATACTTTTCAGTGTAAAAATCTTGATTTTTTTCATCAGCTACTTCAAAGTAACCAGCTCCTTGATGAGGTTGGCATCCCATATCAGCTGCACCTTGAACATTGTTTTGTCCTCTTAACGGGTTAACTCCAACACCTCTTCTACCAATATTTCCTGTAATCATTGCAAGATCTGCAATTAACATTACTGTTTTAGAACCTTGCTCTTGTTCGGTAACTCCTAAACCATGGAATTCCATAGAATTTTTAGCTGTTGCATAAGCAATTGCTGCTTCTTTAACTAACTGTTTATCAACACCAGCAACTTTTGCTAAATGATCCATATCTTGTCTTTCAATCTCTTTAATGAAATTTGCAAAACCTTCAGTTCTATCTCTAACAAAATCTTTATCATAAAGGTTTGCTTTCAATATATAATGCAACATCATATTTAATATGGCTACATTTGTTCCTGGTCTAAGTTTAATATGATAATCAGCAAGTTGCGCTAGCTCAGTAGTAATAGGATCTAAAACTATTAGTTTTTTCCCTTTCATTACTTGTTGTTTAATTTTTGCTCCAGTAACAGGGTGAGCATTTGTAGGATTTGCTCCTATAACCATAAATAAATCAGCATGATAAATATCTTCTGTAGAATTAGTTGCAGCACCAGTTCCAAAAGTTTGCTGCATTCCCCAAGCTGTTGGTGAGTGACAAATTCTTGCACAACAATCTATATTGTTAGTTCCAATTGCTGCTCTAATCATTTTTTGGAAAACATAATTTTCTTCATTAGTACATCTTGCTGAAGAAATACCAGCAATTGCATCTGGACCACTTTCTTTTGTAATTCTATTTAATTCTTTTTTAATAAAGTCATAAGCTTCATCCCATGAAGCTTCTTCAAATTTTCCATTTCTTTTTATCAAAGGAGTTTTTAACCTGTCTGGATGATCGTAAAATCCAAATGCATATCTTCCTTTAATACAAGTGTGACCTGCGTTAACTTCACTTTCTTTAGGTGTAGAAATTGCGACAACTTTATTATCTTTAATGGATGCTTCTAAATTACAGCCAACACCACAATAAGAACAAGTCGTTCTAACTTTTTCATCTACTGCAACAGATTTAGATTGATATACATCAGAGATAGCATCTGTTGGGCAAGTGTGTGCACAAGCACCACAAGATACACAAGACGAGTCTCCGAATAATGCATCATTATCAGTTGTAATTTTAGATTCAAATCCTCGGCCACTCATTGTTAAAACAAATGAACCTTGAATTTCATCACAAGCACGAACACATCTTCCACAGTTAATACAGTTATCTAAATTCATTCTCATGTAATCATGAGAGGTATCTTTTGGAATACCTTTATGTTGTTTTGGTGTATTGTATCTATGATCTGATATTCCTAAATCATTAGCAACATCTTGAAGTTCACAATTATTATTAACCTCACAAGTCCCACATTCCATTGGGTGATCAGTTAAAACTAGTTCAACAATATTTTTTCTTAAAGCTGTTAAATTTTCATTATTTGTAAAAATATGTTGGTTTTCAGCAACTGGTGTATGGCACGATGCTACAACTTTAGTTGGACCATCTTTAACTAAAGCAACCTCAACCGAACAAACTCTACAAGCACCATAGGGGGCTAAGTTTGGATCGTTACATAAAGCAGGAACCTTTTTTTCACCAAGATAACTTTCTACAAATTTTAAAACAGAAGTATGATTTGAACCAATTTCATATGGCTTACCATCTATGTAGGCGATTTTTCTTTTTTCTGAGCTCATTAATTATCTTTAACCATATCATCCTTCATTTCATCACCAAAATATTTTAATATATTCATGATAGGAGTAGGAATTGCTCCACACAAAGCACATAAACAGCCTTTTTGCATAGTTACAAGCAGCTCATTTAGTAATTTTAATGGAATTTTAGCAGTTTTATTCTTTGCTTGATCAAACATTTCTTTACCTCTGTAAGAACCAAGTCTACCGGGAAAGCATTTTCCACACGACTCTTCTGCAGAAAACTCAAATAAATGATGAATATATTCAACCATTGGAAAATCTTTTGGAATACTTACTATACTTGCATGGCCCAACATAAAACCAGCAGCAGTAAATTCTTGAAAATCTAAATTTAATTTTTCAACTTCGGTAATAGGAATTACACCACCTAATGGACCTCCAATTTGTAACGCTTTAATCGGTTCTTTAAAACCACCACCAATATCATTTAAAACTTTTTTCATGGGTGTTCCCATTTCAACTTCATAAACACCTGGATTATTGAAAAAACTGTCAAAGCAAACTAATTTAGTTCCAGCAGATTTTTTATTCCCAATTGCAGAAAACTTATCAGCTCCATTAATTAATATTCCTGTAGCTGCAGCTAATGTTTCAACATTGTTTACAACAGTTGGTTTTTTATAAAGACCTTCAGTAACAGGGAAGGGAGGTCTAACATCAACTTCAGCTCTTCTACCTTCAATTGATGCAATCAATGCTGTTTCTTCTCCACAAATATAAGCACCTTGTCCAATACAAATATTTAGATCAAAAGAAAATTTAGTTCCTAAAATGTTTTCACCAAGCAAGCCTGCTTTTTTTAAAGAATTAATGGCACCATTAATTGCCTCAATAGATTTTGGATATTCTCCTCTTATATATAAAACACCTTCATCACTACCAATAACATAACCACAAATAATCATTCCAAATAAAACTTTTAATGGCTGATCTTCTAATAAATATCTATCAGAGAAGGCACCCGAGTCGCCTTCATCAGCATTGCATATAACATATTTTTTTTCAGAAGGAGCTTTTCTACAAAAATCCCATTTCATACCAGCGGGAAAACCTGCTCCACCTCTTCCAGTTAAATTAGAGTCTAGAAGGGATTTAGTTATCTCTTGTTTGTCAGTATCAATAAATTTTTTTAACAGTTCTTTAAACTGATCTAGATTAGAAAGTTTATCATCCATTAAGAAACTAGTTGAGGCATAACTTTTAGAAAAGAATTTTTCTTGAGCTATGTCTTCACCTTTAATTATTTGATCAATCTTATCGATATCATTACCAGCATAGTTTTCACCATCATAATGAAAGGCTTTATTTTCATAACAGTGACCAAGGCAAAACATTTCACCAACTTTATCGTCACCTAATTTTTCTTGTAATTTTTTCTTTAAAGGCTCTTGTGTTCCAGCACACATACAAGCACTTCCGTTGCAAACAAAAGCTTTTTTCTCTCTGTGAGAGGGTCTTAAAAATTCATAAAAACTTTCTGCACCGTGAATAGTTGAGACACCCATGTGGTACTCTTTTGCAATTTCTTTAATACCATCTGCATTACTTGATTTTAATGATCGTTCAGATATTTTTTCAAACAGATTATTCTTTAAACCTATTCTACCAGATAAATTACTTATGTTTTTTGACACTTATTACCCTTCAATTATCACTCTGTCTTCATTACTATAAATATTAAAGCTATCCTCTTTTACAAAACCTATCAATGTAATGTCAAACTTATTAGCTAAATCGATAGCTAGACTTGTTGGCGCACCAACCCCAATTAGAATGCCAATATTAGTCATTAAAACCTTTTGAACTAACTCGAAATTTAACCTTCCAGAGCACGTTATAAATTGTGAAGAGGGGGTTAATAATCCCTTATTTAATGAATAACCAATTAATTTATCAAGTGCATTATGTCGACCAACATCTTCCCTTATACAAACTATTCCACCCTCACTTGTAAATAGACCACTAGCATGAATGCCACCTGTCTTAGAAAACTCCGATTGATTATCCCTTAGTACAGAAGGAGATTTGATAATTATTTCTTTAGAGATTTTAGGTAAAGATTTTAAGACCTTATCTTTTTTGATAATCTCCAATGAATCTAAAGAAGTTTTACCACAAACACCACAAGATGAATTTGTTAAAAAATTTCTTTTAATCTTATCAATATCTATGTTTTCTGAATTATTTAATGTGACAACAATTTTATTTTGAAGTTTATATTCACCTACATACTCTCCAACACTTTCGATTTTTTCTATATATTCATTTTTTTCAATAATCTTCTCATTGAAAAGAAACCCTCTAACCAGATCTTCATCATTACCTGGCGTTCTCATTGTTATAGAAATTATATTTTGAACCCAAGTTTCTTTAGCTTTAAATTTAATTGAAATTTCTAAAGGCTCTTCAATAGAGATTAAGTCTTCTACATTATTCAAACCATTAGACTTATATTTTTGTATCTTATATTTTGAGTTCATTTAATTAACTTAATGGGTAGTTTCTTTTTAAAATAAATTTATTTAAGATTATTCCAAAAATTAAAATTATTAGACAACCAAAGATTATAGGATTTATTAAATATTCAAATGAAACACCACCAATGATGACCATAATAGGATTTCCTCCTGCTGGTGGATGAACAACATCTAGCACAATCATAAAAAAAATACCTGCTCCTACTGCTAAGGCAATATTTATGAATATTGGTAAATCAACATAGTTTACAAACAAAATTCCTATTAGAGCAGTTAAGAAATGACCAAAGAATATATTTTTAGGTTGAGCAAATGGACTTTCGGGAAATCCATATAATAACACCATTGAAGAACCAAAAGAAGCTGCCAAAAACAATCCCATTGTAGTTTTGTATGTAAGCAGTGTCAGAAACCCAATAGTAATAGTTGATAAAACTCCAGCTATAGATGCTTTTAATAGTTTTTCCTTAGTAATGTTAATCATGATTAAAATTTCAACGCTTTTGATATTGTTTTAAATGGTAATAACAGACATTCTTTTCTTGAGATATTATCTTTATTCATAATCTCTCTAAAAGCATTCCATTTTTTTTCAATTTTAACATCAGTTCCGTTAAAAAAATCTTCAATTGAAATAATAAGAGACTTAATATCACTTATATTTTGATCAATAATTTTTTGAGACAACATGCTAACTGATGCCTGACAATAAACACATGAACGGCACTGGTAACCCATGTCCTTAATTTTATCACCTTTTACAATTAATCTGATTTCCATTTCATCACCACATAAAGGGTTTTTATTTTTTGAGTGATGTGTGTGATTTTTAACTATCTTGTGATTTACTGTATTAGATGCAATTTCTAGAATTCTTAGATCCATTATAATTCTTTAATTAAGAGATTAATGTTTTATATTTTGATTTATGAATGATAACAATATTTTAGCTGTTGTACTAGCAGGTGGAAAATCGAAAAGATTTGGGCAAGATAAAAATTGCGTAAAACTTGGACCAAGAACATTGTTGGAGCATGTTTTATTCAAAATTAGCAATAAATTTGAAGAAATATTGATCGTCTCAAGTAACCCGCTGAAGATAGAGCAACAAAAAAACACCACAGTAATTCCAGATTGTTTTAATGATCTTGGCCCATTAGCAGGGGTGCTAAGTTCAATGAAGTGGGTGAAAGAAAATAAAAAACCATACAAATGGATTGCAACTTTTCCATCCGATACTCCATTTTTTGATCCAATTATTATTGAAGAATACAAAGCAAGAATTGAACAAAGTAAAAGCAGTTTATATTTTGTTAAATCTAACGAAAAAAGACATAATATTTTTGGTTTATGGTCAATTGATTTAATGGAAAGATTAGAAGAAGATTTAATAATAAATAATTATCGAAAAGTTGAGGAATGGGCTAATAAAGTTGGTGTGAGCACAATTGATATTAAAATAAAAAATTATGATCCATTTTTTAATATAAATACTAAAGAAGACCTTGAAGTTGCTCAAACTATTCTAAATCTTGATAAAAATGATTGATTACAAAAAAGCAAAAAATATTTTAATAAAATCAAAAATAAATATCAAAGATGAAGTTATAAACACATCAAAATCATTAAATAGAATTAATGTTTTAGATATCCATTCGACTGTGAATTATCCAGCAGGAACTAATGCTGCATTTGATGGTTTTGCTATAAACTCTAAAGATACAACAAAACTTAATAAAAAAAGTCCTAAAGAATTTAAAATTTTAAAATCAATTTCAGCAGGTGACAATCCTAAATTAAACAAAGTAAAAAAATTTCAAGCTGTAGAAGTTATGACGGGCGCTTTAATCCCTAAATATTTTGATACCATTATTCCAATAGAAAAAATTGTCTTTACTAAAAATAAAAAATCTATTGTAATAAATGAAAAGATTAAAACCAATCAACACATAAGACATGCAGGATCTGATTATAAAAAAAAAGAATTAGTCATTAATAAAGGAACTATCATTCAGCCATCGCATATCTTAGCTTTTAAAACATTAGGTGTTAAAAGTATTAAAGTAAAAAAGAAGCCCAATATTTTATTTTTTTCAACAGGAAATGAAATTTCAAATAATGCAGATATTGCTGATTGGAAGGTTAGAAATTCAAATAGTCATTATATAAAATCCTTATCTGATGATTTTTTATTTAATTTTATAGATGGAGGAATTTTAAGAGATAAAGATGAAAAACTCTTTCAAAAAAAAATAGAAAAAAGTTTTAAATCTAAAATAGATATTATCATCACATCAGGAGCCGTATCTGCTGGTAAACATGATTTTATTCCCTCCGTAGTAAAAAAATTTCGTTTATCTAATTTTTTTAAAGGTGTTTCGATTAGACCTGGAAAACCAGTATTGTTTGCAAAATTTCATAAAGCTGAAAAAGCTATTTTTGGGTTACCTGGTAATCCTATTTCTTCATCTGCTTGCTTTAGATTTTTTGTGTACCCTTATCTGCTTAATATCCTTGGTGTTAAGGTTGAAAAACCATTTAAAGCTAAATTAAAAAATAACTATTCCAAGAGTAAAAAGATTATTAGATTTTTAAAGGCAAAGTTAACTTCAACCAATGATGGAAAAATAGAACTTGAGGTTTTAAAAGGTCAAGAATCCTTCAGAATTAAATCATTTGTAGAGTCTAATGTATGGGGTCTATTTAAAGATGGCCAATCTATATTTAAAAAAGGGGAGTTAATTGATTGCTATTCTCCAATTGGGTCAAATATCAATATTTTTAAATAGATCTCATTTTTATTGTAGTGCCAATTAATAAGCATTAAATATCGAATTATGATTGAGCTAAAGAATGAAAAAATTGCAATTCCAGTAGTTTTATTAGCAGGTCTTATATGGTCCTTTGGACCTTTAGTTGTAAGATACATGGATGATCCTAATCTAGTTCCGTGGCAATATATTTTTGCACGAGGTCTAACAATCTTTTTGATTTTAAATCTTTATCTTTTTTTTGAAGAAGGAATAGATTTTTATAAGAATTATTTAAAAATTGGAATATCAGGCATCGTTGGTGGAACCGGACTAGGTATTGCAATGATTACTTTTATTTATTCAATCACAAATACTAGCGCCGCTGTTACTTTACTTTGTTTAGCTGCCATGCCTTTTTTTACAGCCTTACTAGGTTTTTTATTTTTAAAAGAAAAAATTTCATTAAATGTCTGGGTAGCCATTATAATTGCTACAATTGGAATAATAATAATAGCTATAGGTAACACTGAAAAAAATTCTTTATTAGGACTAATATTTGGAATGACTTCTTCAATTGGATTTTCTGTTTTTTCAGTAACTTTAAGATGGAATAAAGAAACACCAAAATTTACGACTGTAGCATTTGCAGGTTTATTCTGCTTTGTAGTTGCTTCAATAGTTATTTTAACTAATGATATGGTTTTCCTGTCCTCAAGTTATAACGGAGCATTATTTTCTATACATGGAACATTAGTTTGTATGGGTTTAATTTTATATTCTATCGGATCAAAAGCAATCCCCGCTGCAGAACTTACTTTATTGTCACTAACTGAAGTTATAGGTGGAATTTTTTGGGTATGGATTCCAATTTTAGGAATTAATGAAACACCGTCGACTAATACGATCATAGGAGGCTTCTTCCTTTTTATGTCTATCATGTATTATAGCCTTACGATTAAAACCAATAGAAGATTTATTGCTCTAAATTAACCAAAATGGATAGACCAGATTTTTTTAATTTAAAAAACGGTGAGAAGGCAAAGCTACCTTTCACTGATCAAGAATATCAAAGACGATTAACTAATTTAAGAACTACAATGAGTAAAAATAATCTTGATATGGTTATTTTAACCTCAATGCACAATATTGCTTACTATACAGGGTTTATCTATTGTTCTTTTGGCAGACCTTATGGTTGTGTCGTGACAGCTAATAAAATTTCAACAATTTCAGCAAACATTGATGCAAGCCAACCTTGGCGTAGATCACATAGTGATAATGTAATTTATACTGATTGGAAAAGAGATAATTTTTTAAAAGCAATAGTTGCAATTATTGGAAGAGACGAACCTCCTAAGAATATTGGTATTGAAAATGATCATGTAACCTTGGATGTTAAAGAAAAGTTTACATCTATTTTTACTTTTTCAGTTTTCAGTGATGTATCAAAAGACTTAATGCAACTTAGAATGATTAAATCTGCCGAAGAAATAGAAATCATTAAAAATGGTGCAAGAATTGCTGATATGGGCGCTGAAGAAATTGTTAAAAATATTAAAGTTGGAGAAAGTGAACTTGAGATCGCAATTGCAGGTAGAGATAAGATGGAACGTGAAATTGCAAAAACTTACCCTGATGCAGAATATATGGATACCTGGGTTTGGTTTCAATCAGGACTAAATACAGATGGTGCTCATAATCCAAAAACAAATAGAAAACTAAAGTCAGGAGATATTCTTTCTTTAAATACCTTTCCTATGATTTCAGGATACTACACGGCTCTTGAGAGAACTCTTTTTGTAGATGAAATTGATGATGCATCCCTAAAAGCGTGGGAAGCAAATGTTAAAGTTCATAAACGAGGGCTAGAGTTAATTAAACCAGGTGTAAAATGTTCTGCTATTTGTCATGAATTAAATGAACTATTTGCAGAACTTGGTTATCTTCATTACCGAACATTTGGTTATGGTCATTCATTTGGTGTCTTATCTCATTTTTATGGAAGAGAAGCTGGATTAGAATTACGAGAAGATATAGATACTGTATTAGAGGAAAACATGGTTGTTTCTATGGAACCAATGATCATGATACCAGATGGAAAACCCGGAGCCGGCGGGTATAGAGAACATGATATCTTGGTTATAGGAAAAGATAATGCTGAAAACATTACTAAGTTTCCTTTTGGTCCAGAACATAATATTATCAAATCATAAATTATGAGTGAAAAAACTGTAGTTAGTAGTTGGAATGAATGGGATCCTTTAAAACATGTAATTGTTGGTAAAGCTGATGGCACTTGTATACCAGCTCCAGAACCAGCTTTAGATGCAAAGGTTCCAGAAGACAGTGATATGCGTGGTCAGTTTGGACCAAGAACAAAAGACACGGTTGATAAAGCAAACCAGTTGTTAGATGATTTTTCAAACATGCTTGAAAAAAGAGGCATCAAAGTAGATAGACCTGACCCAATAGATTTTAATAAAAAAACATCAACACCAGATTGGGAATCAGAGACCATGTTTGGTTGCATGCCACCACGAGATGTTTTATTAACAGTTGGAAGTGAAATTTTAGAAGCTACTATGAGTTATAGATGTAGATGGTTCGAGTACCTTTGTTACAGACCTTTGTTGCAAAAATATTATGATGAAGATCCTAATATGAGACATGAAGCAGCTCCTAAACCAAGATTAACTGATGAAGATTATAGAAAAGATTATTTATCTGATAAAATTGGAATTCAAAAAAGATTAGAATGGACTGAAGACAAGTTTTTTGTAACTACTGAAGAAGAACCACTATTTGATGCTGCAGATGTTTTAAGATTTGGTAAAGATTTAGTAGTTCAGCATGGATTTACTACAAATCTTAAAGGGATTGATTGGCTTAAAAGACACTATAAAGATCATAGAGTTCATGCTGTTAATTTTCCAGGTGATCCATACCCAATTCATATCGATGCAACATTTACACCGATTAAAGAGGGTTTAATTATTAATAATCCACAAAGAAGACTACCAAAAGAACAAAGAAAATTATTTGAAAATAATGGATGGGAAATTATTGATAGCGCACAACCAGCACATAATGTACCACCACCATTATGTTATTCTTCAACTTGGCTTTCAATGAATGTTTTAGTACTAGATCCAAAAACAGTTTGTGTTGAAAAAAGTGAAGTTTATCAAGCAGAACAATTAGATAAATTGGGAATGGAAGTAATACCAGTAGATATGAGAGATGCTTATGCATTTGGTGGGGGACTTCATTGTTGTACTGCAGATGTTTACCGTGAAGGTGAATTAAAAGATTATTTTCCAAAACAATAAATATGGCAACAGTTAAAACAAAAAGAGAGCGAGTAAAATTTGCTTCTGACAATGTAGCGGGTGCGTGTCCTGAGGTATTAGATGCAGTATTGAAAGCTAATGATGGTGATAGCACTCCATATGGTAATGACCAAATATCAGCTGTTTTACAAAAAAAGTTTTCAGAACTATTTGAAAAAGAGGTAATTGTTTTTCCAACAGCATCAGGAACAGCTGCTAATGCATTAGCTTTAGCAACAATGACACCATCTTATGGTAATATTTATTGTCATAAACTTTCTCATATTAATACAGATGAATGTGGGGCGCCTGAGTTTTATACGGGTGGTGGAAAATTAGTTACTTTAAATGGTGTTAATGGAAAAATAACTGCTGATGAATTAGATCAGTCTATTACTGGTAAAGGTATTGTCCATCACACTCAACCTGCATCAGTAAGTATTACTCAAGTTTGTGAAACAGGTGAAATATACCAGTTAGATGAAATTAAAAAGATTTCTAAAATTACACATAAGCATAATTTAAACATGCATATGGATGGAGCACGATTTGCAAATGCTTTAGTTTCATTAAATGCAAGTCCAGCTGAAATGACCTGGAAATCAGGCATTGATGTTTTATCATTTGGAGCAACTAAAAATGGCTGTCTTGCAGCAGAAGCAATTATTTTTTTTAATAAAGATCTAGTGGGCAATATTGCTTTTTTAATGAAAAGAGCAGGGCATTTATTATCTAAAATGCGTTTTGTTTCAGCTCAATTAGATGCTTATATATCTAATGATGTTTGGCTTCGAAATGCAAGACATGCAAACAAAATGGGTAAAAAATTAAGTGAAGGATTAGCAAAACACAATAGTATCAAACTAGCATACCCTACAGAAGCTAATGAGGTATTCGCTAAATTTCCAAGAAATATGATTGAACATTTAAATTCTGAAGGCTACAAGATGAATGAAGATGAGCTTGATGGTAAAGCTGCAAGATTAGTTGCTGCTTGGAACACACAAGAGAGTGATGTGGATCAATTATTAGAAACTTTAAAAAAATCTAATTAGGATTTTGTTTTAAAAATTCAATATATTTAACAACTTCATCAAATTTTTCGTCTTCTATATCTTTATAAGAGTTCTCAAACTTCTCTTTGACACATAAAGCAACATGAGCGTAGGGGTTTCTACCTTTTGGATGATTTGGATGGCTTGGTAACTGACCTAGTAAATAATCGCCAGCTTCCTGTATGATTTTCCATAGTTTACTTGCGTTTTCTTTATTCACACATCCTCATTTCTTATTTTATCTCCAAATACTCTAGTCTGTTATCTATATAACAAATAGCATTTTGTGGATTATTAAATAATAATGTTACCCACACTTAAGACTTCTTTAATCCTAATTAGTATTAGTTAATTCCTCCACCTAGACACCTGATTAGAGGTTTGATAGGGTTAGATGATGAAAAAGATTTTAGGGGTCGTGGTTCTAAAATAAATGAAAATAAAAGAAAAACACAAAGATCTTAAAAAAAAAGTAACTGTTGCTGAACAACAAAGAAGCTCAAAAAGAGGGCCTAAAAGTTGGTACGATTTAAGAACCTTAAAGAAGCTTAAATTAGTTATGAAAGATGAGCTGTCAAAAAAGTAAATTTAACATTGTTGCATTTAATAAATATGAAATTTTTTTTGAAATACGTCGTTCCTATACAATTAGGAGGTCAGAATAAATGGCTTTGCTTATATTCACCTATAGGATGGTCGGTTGTTGCTGGAATTTTTTTGGGACATACATTTATTGAAAAAAGCTTAACAGGTGCGCTAGTGGGGTTTTTTCTTGGTGGAATACTTGCTGAAGTATTCTTTTATTTTAAGAAAAAAAATAAATGAAAAATTTTTTCTTAATAATTTTGTTAACACTTTATTCCAATTGTCTATTTGCATTTGATTTGCAAAAAGCAAAATCTGAGTTTCCAAAAAATGATTTTGAAAATACAACTATTTTTTTAGATGAGATAATTTCAGGTGGACCACCTAGAGATGGAATTCTTCCCATTGATCGTCCTAAATTTATAAAAATGCCTATCAGCATGGGTTTGCAGGAGCCAGTCATATATTTGGAAATAAATAATGAGGCTAAAATTTATCCTATTAGAATATTAACCTGGCATGAAATTGTTAATGATCAGGTTGGTGGGATTCCTGTTTCAGTAACCTATTGTCCATTATGTAATGCTTCCATAGTATTTGATCGAAGATTTAAAGGTCAAATATTAGATTTTGGTACATCAGGTAGATTAAGAAAGTCAGATTTAATAATGTATGACAGGCAAACAGAGACCTGGTGGCAACAATTTACAGGTGAAGGAATTGTTGGAAAGCTCGCTGGTAAAAAACTAAAAAAAATACCAGCTTTAATCATATCTTTTGAAGAAGCTTTAAAGATTAATAAAAATAAAGGCTATCAGAATAAAATATTAAAAGGAATTGGTGCTAGAAGATATGGCGATAACCCTTATGTGGGTTATGACAAGTCTGGATTTCCCTTTTTATATAGTGGAGGGTTACCCCGAGATATAAGTCCAATGGATTATGTCATTGTTATTGAAGATATGGCTTATTCTTTATCTCTCATTCAAAGAGAAAAAATTATTAAAAAAAAAGGTATCATTATCACCTGGTCCGAAGGTTTAAATTCAGCACTAGAAGATAGAAAAATAAAAAAGGGCAGAGATTTAGGTTTTGTTAGAGTTCAAAAAGAGGTGAATGGTAAATTACAGGATATTGTTTATGACTACACTTTTGCTTTTGTTTATCATGCTTTTCATAACGGTAAAAAAGTAATTCAAAAATGACAAGGATGAGGAACTTCAAGAATATCAAGAAATGATAAACCGTGAGATGCAAGAAGAACTAGAAAAAGCGAGAAGAGATGAGAACAAGGTTGTCTTTACAAGTGCCCCAAGACAAGATCCCAATCGAGGAATGAAATTTGTGAGTTGTTCTGAGCCTATAAATAAAGGGAAACTTGGTTCTTCTAGGATATTTACTAAAAAAAAAGATAAGGAATATTATTAGAAATTAGTCTCTAAAGTTTACAAATTCTATTGGCAGACCAATATCAATAGCACTTATTGCTGCCATTGCTTCTTGAAGGTCATCTCTTTTTTTTCCTTCAGCTCTTAATTCTTCTCCTTGAATTTTAATCTGAATTTTAAGTTTTAGTTTTTTTATTTCACTAATAATTTTTTTTGCATTTTCTTGACTAATACCTTCTTCAAGTTCGCTAATCTGTCTCATAGAAGAACCTGCAGCATTTTCTGAGTTTTTAATTGATAATACTCTTGGATCTACTTTTCGTCTTATAAGATGAACCTGTAATAATTCATTAACTTGTTTTAATTTTAATTCGTCGGGTGCTAATGTGGTGATTGTTTTCTCTTTTCTTTCAATTGAGATATGAAGTCCTTTAAAATCAAATCGATTACCAATTTCTCTTAGACAATTTGCAAGAGCATTATCAAATTCCGAATAAGTAATTTTACTGATTACATCAAATGAGGGCATAATTTTTAATATTTATATAATAATATAGCACACTCAATATTTAAGACAATTTTTTGCTTAATTTTGAGATTTTTGTAAATAAGGAAACCATTTTTTTTTCATCAATTCTTCCAGTATTAACATTTCTAGGACTAGGGTGGTAGCAACCAACAATTTTCATATCATTTGGTAATTTGTAAATGGAACCATGACCAAATTTTAACTTTTCCTTAAAGTCATATTTTTTTTTAAAGAAATACATACAAGCATCAAAACCAATTTTACCTAAAGCAACTATGATTTTTACATTTTTTAATAGCTCAAATTCTTGTTTCAAGAAGATGAAACAATTATCTAATTCATTTTTCTCAGGCTTATCTTGGGGCGGCACACATTTTAAAGCTGGGGTGATATAGGTGTTATAAATTTTTAATCCATCATTAATGTGATCTGAATTACTTTGATTAGCTATTTTAGCTTTATGAAGACATTTATATAAAAAGTCTGAAGATTTATCTCCTGTAAATACTCTACCTGTTCTTGTTCCTCCATGAGCTGCTGGTGCAAGTCCAACAAAAAGAATTTTTGCATTTATATCACCAAAACCCGTAATAGGTTTTCCCCAATAAGTTTCATTGATATATTGTTTTCTTTTTGTAGTAGATATTTTTTTTCTAAACTTTACTAACCTTGGACATTTAGAACAATTTATTATTGATTTGTTTAATTTTTGAAATTTAATAGACATTTTAAGTAAATTATTAGTTTATATTATAAATTACTTTAAAAGCTTTATATGAAAAAAAAAATCATCCTATTAATTTCCTCTTATATAATAGTCTTTGTATTAGGTCTTGGCCTTGGCATTTATCTACTGCCTATTTTAACGTCTCCTAAATCAGTCAATATTGATAAAATAATTAAATTAGAAAAAAATGCATTGTATAAAACTGTATTTGTTAGAGATTTAAAAGGGAGTGATCTTTTTCATTGGGGTGAAGCTGATGTTTCTGTGTCAAAAAATGAAATTATAGTAAATGGCTCAATTGCTCCTGGCCCAGATTACAAACTCTATCTAACAAAAGAATTTGTGGAACAAGAAGAAGAATTTTTGTCCATTAAAGATAACTCTAGATATGTTGCTGAAGTAAAAACGTTTAAAAATTTTGTTATAACTGTTCCAGAAGACATTGATATAAATGACTATAATACTATAGTTATATGGTGTGAAAGCTTTAGCGAGTTTATCACTGCAGCAAAATATAAATAATTTTATGGAAAACATAATTAAAAAATTAGAAGAACAGATAGCTTTTTTGCAGCATGAGATTTCACAAATGAGTGATGAAGTATATTCTCAACAAAAAGAAGTATCAGTTTTAAAAAAAAAAGTTTCAAATCTTGAAAAAAGAATTAACGAATTAGAGAACATTGATGAAGCAGGTATGGTTATGATTGATAAAAAACCCCCACATTATTAAACTTTATTAATAATTCATGACAGAAAAATTTGATGTTATTGTAGTAGGTGCGGGTGCCGCAGGCATGATGAGTGCCATAGAAGCTGGTAAACGGGGACGAAAAGTTCTTTTAGTCGATCATGCAAAAAAAATAGGAGAAAAAATTAGAATATCAGGTGGTGGAAGATGTAACTTTACAAACATACATACACACCCCAGTAAGTTTATTTCAAATAATCCAAAATTTGTAATATCAGCTTTAAAACAATACACACAAAATAACTTCATAGATTTAATAAAGAAACATAATATTAAATTCCATGAAAAAAAATTAGGACAACTCTTTTGTGATGAAAGTGCTCAACAAATTATAGATATGTTACTTTTAGAGTGTGAGACAGCAAATGTAATTTTAAAAAAAGATACAACTATTGATGATATAGACAAACAAGATGATAAATATTTTATAGTTGTTGGAGGTGATAAATATTTTTGTGAATCATTAATTATTGCAACAGGCGGTTTATCTATTCCAAAAATTGGAGCAAGTAAATTTGGTTATGATATTGCTCAAAAATTTAATTTAAAAGTTATTGAAACATTACCTGCGCTAGTTCCTTTAACTTTTAGCGAAAAAATATTAGTAATATGTAAGGAGCTTACCGGCTTATCTGTTGAAGCAGTTGTTTCATTTAAAAAAACTTTTTTTGAGGAAGGGATGTTATTTACTCACAGAGGTTTGAGTGGACCTTCTATATTACAGATCTCTTCTTATTGGAAATTGGGAGATGATATCAAAGTTAACTTATCACCAAAACTAGATGTTGATAAATTTCTAAATGATAGAAAGATCTCTAATCCTAAACAAGATATAAGTATTATTGTTTCTGAAATCCTTCCTAAACGATTAGCTCACATAATCTGTAATGAAAATAATGTGAATGGAAATATATGTGAATTATCTAACAAAGTATTAATCAGTTTGAGTAATTCTATAAATGCGTGGGCGATAAATCCTACAGGAACTGAAGGTTATAGAACTGCTGAAGTTACCTTGGGTGGTATTGATACTGAAGAAATTTCTTCTAAAACAATGATGTCCAATAAACATCCTGGATTATTTTTTATAGGAGAGGTGGTTGATGTTACTGGTCATCTAGGTGGTTATAATTTCCAATGGGCTTGGTCTTCTGGCTATGTAGCAGGCCAATATGCTTAAAGACTAGTAGTTGTTTGAGTATCTTCAGTTTTTTGAGGTTCGTCAATAGGTTCTGTTGTTGGGTTTAATTCAATACCAGCAGGTGTAATAGTTGAAGGCATTGCAACGAATTGTGAGTCTGGATTTTCAACTGTTTCTCTAACTCTCATTCTATAGACACCAAACACACCTATTAAAGCATGAAAGAAAAGTAAAAATACAAAAAAACCATTAGAGCCAACAATATTCATAAATATTGAACAAAGGAACGGACCACTCATAGCGCCCAAACCAAATGTAAATTGTATACCAGCTCCAGCTGCTACAAATTTTTCTTTTGGTATATAATCATTAGTGTGTGCACAAATTAAAGAGAACATTGGTAAGCTACAAATTGAAAATAGAATTAAAAAAATAAAAAACCATATTTTACTTGTAGCAAGACCGCTTGGTAAATACATCTGGCCTGATGATATAATAGCAAATAGTGCAAAAAAACTTGCACCAAAAGTTGAGATAACTATCACTTTTCTTCTGTCATATTTATCAGAAAGTTTTCCAATAGGGTATTGTGAGATAGCACCAGAAATAGCTAAAAGAAAAGTTACAAGCGATATTTGAAATATAGTAAAATTCATTGAGATAGCATACACAGCCAATAATGTGAATAATGCTGATTGAATAGTTCCATAAAAAAGAGCACTTACCATTCCAAATGGTGAAGTTTCATAAAGTTCTTTTAAAGGCATCCCTTTAATTTTTTTAAATGTAGGTGGTTTTTTTTTAGTTAAGAGAATAGGTATAAGGGCAACCGAAGTAATAATTGAAACTAATATAAAGGGTTGATAATTTATAGGATTGCTAAAGTTTAATAAAAACATTCCTATGCCCATTGATCCATATAAAATAACCATATAAATTGATAAAACACTTCCTCTATTTTTATTAGTTGACCTGTCATTTAACCAACTTTCAGCAACAGTATAAATACAAACCATACTTATTCCGGTTAAAACTCTTAAAAAAAACCAAACATAAGGATTAATAAAAATAGAGTGAATCAAAATAATTAAAGATGCTAAAGAGGCAAAAGCTGCAAACACTCTGATATGACCAACTCTTGATATAAGATTAGGAATTGTTGCAGCACCAATAAAGTAGCCAACAAAATACCCAGACATCATAAATCCAGTTGATGCAAGACTGAATTCTTCTTGAACAGCTCTTACACCTAGGAGTGAACTTTGAAATCCATAGGCCATCATTAAAAAACCCATACCTAAAAATAGTGCCCAAGAATTCTTTAAAACTTTATTCATAAAATTGACCGTACTTATTTGTGATCTAAATGTAAATCAAGTCTTAATTGTGATCAAATTAAGAATTCTTTAATTTGATAAACGAGTGGATTGCAATGGCTGTGATGATAACAGCACCACCTTGTATAGTTTCAAGACTGGGTTGCTCTTTAATAATCAACCATACCCAAATAGGGCCAATTATAGTCTCTAATAAAAAAAATAAGTTCACTTCCGCTGCGGGTATGAACCTTGGAGCTATAGTAACTAGCACAAAAGGTATAGCAACGCACATTACACACATTAAAGGAACAATAATTAGGTCTTTATCGACTAGTGCAAAACTTTCAATAAACAGAAGTGCAAACATCGCTACAATTAATTTTCCAACAACAGCTGCTGGGATTAAGTTTTTATCCTTTGCAGATCTAATGGTCACTGCACCTACAGCTAAACCTAAAGCAGTTATTAAGCCTAATATATCTCCAAAAAAGTTACCTAACTGTATTGAATCGTAGAATATATAAATAGCAGCAGTAAAAGTTACAAATATTGTGATCCATGTTTTTCTATCAGGTAATTCTTTTAAAAATATTGCACCAAGCACTGCAGATAACATAGGAGCCATTGCAATCATAACTAACGTGTTTGCAACATTGGTATTTTGTATCGAAACAACAAAGGTAATATTAGTTACAGAGAAAGTACAAATATAAAGTAAGCCATGATAACCACTTGAAAAAAGCATTTTAAAGAAATTTAATTTATAAATTAACAACATTCCTAAAAATACAGTGACAAAAGGAATAAGACCTCGATAAAAAACAAGCCCCCAAGTATCAACATTAGAAAGTCTTATAAATAAACTATCAGGCGTAATAAACATTACCGCAACAAATGCGAGTAGAGAACCTTTTTGCTGTTCGGATAAATTATTCAAGCTTTTAATCCTTTCCAAAATACTTTTGCAAGATTAATATTTGTAAGGTCATAAAAAGATTTTAATCCAGTAGGAGAAGTTACATTAATATCTCCATTTAACTTTTGATCAATAAAATCAATCCCCGAAAAGTAGATATCGTTTTTTTTAAGATTTTTGCCAATTAAATTTGAAATTTTATTTTCTAATTTTGTTAATTTTACAGAAATAGGTATGGCCCCTTTACTCATGTTACTTAAAAAAGATCCCTTCTTTGGAACTCTAGAGATGGCACCACAAACTTTACCATTAATTATAAAAACTCTTTTATCTCCAAACTTAATTTTAGGTAAAAATTTTTGGCACATAATATGTCCATGTTTTTTTATGAAATTTGTAATTAATTTAGTATTCATTTTATTTTTAAATAAGTGAATATCATTTCCACTAAAGCTATGAATAGGTTTTATAATCATTTTTTTATTTTTCGAAAAGAATTTATTAATTTCATTAATATCTTTTGTGAAAATTGTATCTGGCATATATTTTTGAAAAAATGTTGAATATAGTTTTTCAGAGATATTTCTAATAGATGTTGGATTATTAATAATTTTAACTTTATTCTTTATTTTATCTAAAATGTAAGTTGTTGAGATGTATTCTAAATTAAAGGGGGGATCTTGACGTATCAAAATATACTTACATTGTGTAAGTTCTAGTTTCTGCTGATTTAATATTTTAAAAAAACGTTTATTTGAATAATTAAACTCTACATAATATCCGTTAGCTACGACCTTATCGTTGATTATTGAAAGGTCTTTTGGTTCGTAATAAAAAATTTTGTATTTTAATCTTTGTGCTTCAATGGCTAGAAATATACTAGTATCAGTTAAAGGTTTTAATTTTGAAGGGTGATTACCTTGAATTGCAACTATCTTATTTGTCATATAAATCATTTAAATTTTCATTCTTAGAAAATTTATCTATCATATGATCAGCGTTTGTTGTCTTTTTATCAATCAGTTTATCTAGATGATTTAAAAACTTAGCCTCATTATCATTAGATTTACTCAAAATATCTCTGTTTAATAATCCTTTTCTAGAAATACCAAGAAGCAAGGATGACCAATGTAATAGATCTTTTCCCATCAGCTCAGTGTTAAAACCTTTTTTAGGTGCTTCTAGGTAAGCATTAATTATTTTATTTTTACCCCACTTAGAAACTAATTCGTAAGCTTCATCTAAATTACCATATAAAATTCCAGTATTAAAAGCAGGTCCAGAACATAAACAGTCCCAACCACAAGTATCCATAGATCTTAATTCTATGTATTTCTTAAGTCTATTTTCTGTAAAAATTGTACTTAAGTGAGTGGTTAAATCGTCCTCAGTTGGAAGCCGGTTGTTAATTTCACTAATTTTCCCATTCATGAAATCTGAAAATGAATAACCACTTCCTGATAAGTATTCTTTTTCGTTTTGAATAAATAATAAAGGAAAGTTTATTGAAAAATCTGTATATTTTTCAAAATCCATATTATCAAAAAAAACCTCAGGTAAACCCCCTCTTGATGTTTCTTGCCAAACTTTAGATCGATAAGAACTGTAACCACTATTTTTCTTTTCAACAATTGAAGAATTTGCAAACAGTGCAATAGATATAGGAACTATAGAATTTATTATCTTAAACTTTTTAATGAAATCTTTTTCAGAATCGTAATCTAAATTAAGCTGTGTACCACAAGTCCTATACATCATATCTAAGCTCAAAGAACCACCATCAGGCATATCCTTAGTCATTACTTGATATCTTTGTTTTGGATTATTAGGAACTTCACTGAGGCTTGAAATTGGATCAAAACCAGCGCTAACAATTTTTAAATTTAATTTTTTAGTTACTTGCTGTAGCTCAAATAAGTAATCATGAGATTCAGCACAAGCTTCATGGATATTATTTAGTTTATCACCAGATAATTCAATTTGATTTCCAGGTTCAAGAGTAATGCTTTTTCCTTGTTTCTGTAATCCAATAATATTTTCTTTTTCCATTATTGGCTTCCATCCAAACTCACTTAGAAGTGAAAACATTTTAAGGACAGTAGGGTAATCTACTCTTTTGTTTGTTTTTTCATCAAATAAAAACTTTTCATGCTCAATGCCAATTTTAAAATTTTTAACATCTTTAATTCCAGACTCAAAATACTTGATTATATGTTCTTTATGAGTGATCATTGATTTATATATAAGGATTTAAAGTTCATTTTAAAGTCTTTATGTTTAACTCTTCTGTTTGAAAATTTTGTAGCGGTTACTTTAGTTATTCGAAGCAGTGCTTAGTAATGATAGTTGAGTAATTTTATCATCACCTAGTTCATCTATAGGCTTAACAGGGTATTCACCTGTAAAATAATGATCTGTTAATTGAGGATAATTATCATCCCTTTTGTCAAAACCCATTGCTCTATAAACACCTTCTAAAGATAAAAAATCTAATGATTTAGCACCGATATATTCACAAATTTCATCATTAGTTTTATTTGCAGCAAGTAACTCTTTTTTGGTAGGAGTATCAACACCATAAAAATCAGGAAACCTAATTTCTGGACAGGCAATTTTTACATGAACCTCTTTTGCTCCTGCATCGTATAACATTTTCACTATTTTATGAGAAGTTGTTCCCCTTACAAGCGAGTCATCTATTAAAATAATTATTTTATCTTTAATAGTAGATTGATTTGCATTTAATTTTAATTTTACACCAAGGCTTCTAATTTTTTGACTAGGCTCAATAAAAGTTCGACCAACATAATGATTTCTAATTAAACCTAATTCAAAGTTAATTCCTAAATGTTGCGCAAAACCAAGTGCTGCTGCATTACCTGAATCTGGAACAGGAACTACAATGTCAGCTTTAATTTTGTTTTCTTTTGCAAGTTCAATTCCGAATTGCTTTCTATGTTCATAAGCAGATTTACCATTTAGCAAACTGTCTGGTCTTGCGAAATAAATATACTCAAAAACACACGGACGAACTTTTCTAGTAGGAAAGGGTTTAATGCTTTTTAGTTCATTATTTTCTATATAAACAACCTCACCATTTTCTACATCTCGAATATATTTTGCACCAATTATATCTAAAGCACATGTCTCAGAAGAAAAGACATAACTATCTTTAATTTTTCCAATAACCAATGGTCTGATTCCATGAGGATCTCTTACACCAATTAAAGTATTTTGTGTTAACATAACAAGAGCATAGCCACCTTGTATTTGAAATATAGCATCTATAACTTTATCAATTGTTTTATTTCTTTTTGATTTAGCAATTAATTGAACAATTGTTTCTGTGTCAGATGTTGTATGAAATATTGCACCATCTTGAACCAATCTATTTCGAAGAGTTATTGAATTAGTTAAATTTCCATTGTGAGCAACACCGATACCTCCAGCATTCGTATCTGCAAAAAAAGGCTGTATATTTCTTAAAGTGTTTTCACCAGTGGTGCTGTATCTGTTATGACCAATAGCATAATCACCAGGTAAACTATTTAATACTTTCTCTTTATTGAAATTGTCTCCGACTAGACCAAATCTTTTTTCAGAGTAGTATTTTTTTCCATCAAATGTAACTATTCCACAACCTTCTTGACCTCTATGCTGTAGAGCGTGCAATCCTAAAGCAGTTAGTGCAGCTGAATCTTTATTGTTACTTACACCAAAGACACCACATTCTTCTTTTAATTTAGGATTATAAATCTTGAATTTTTTCTTTAGAATCTTGATAGTTTTTTTCATTTGGAAACTCTTTAATAAGATAATTACTACCTTTTTCTAAGTAAGGAAAGATGTATGATTTATCAATGTTAATTGACCATTTATCGTAATTGTAAACTATATTAATAGCTGAAAATATGGCTACACAAATATAAAAACTTCTAACAAAGCCAAAAAATAAACCAAAAATAGAATCAATTTTTCCTAGTCCAGAATATTTGATAGCTTTATTAATCCCTTTATTAATAAGCAACATGAGAAACACAGCTATAATAAAAATACTTAAGCCAAGTGTGATATCAAGAACATACTCACTATCAACTATATTTTTAAAGTAAGGCTTAACTTTTGGAAATAAAATTAAAGTTGCAGCATAAGCTAAAATCCACTTAGAAGCTGCAAGCAAACTTAAGACGAAACCTTTTCGATAACACTTTATTAATGAAAGGGTTGTTATAATTAAATAAATTAAATCTATAATTGAGATAGCCTCATAAAAATTTTTTAAAGCATCAAGCATAATGACTTTATTTTCCGAACGGTTTACTTATTAAAATAAGAGAGGGCAGTAAAGTTAATACTGAAATCATGGCAAGCAACATTGCTAAACCTGTAAACACACCAAAGTAAATTGTAGGTATAAATTTAGAAAAAACAAGAATTGAAAAACCAAAGACAATAGTTATTGAGGTATTTAGTATTGCAACACCCACTGTTGAGTGACAAACTTTTAGTGTTTTATTATAGTCTTTGTTTTTTAAAAACTCTTCTTTAAATCTATAAATGTAGTGAATACTATTATCTACTGCTATCCCGATAGTAATTGCAGCAATAGTAATGGTCATCATATCAAGTGGTATTCCTAGAAGACCGATAATTCCCAAAATAAAGAAAGCTGCAATAAAATTAGGAACAACACCAATAAGAGACAGTTTAAAGTTTCTAAATAAAATCATGAACATGCCAAAAATTCCAACCATAACCAAACCCAATGTAAGTATTTGAGATTTAAAAAGACTTTGGAGTAAATTATTAAATAAAATTAAAACACCAGCTAGTTTAAATTCTTTCTTACTAAGTTTTAGTTTATTCTCAAGGTCATAATTTATTTGATTTATTAAATCATTCCTTCTTAAACCATCTTGTGAGTCAATAATTCTAAGACTTATCCTAGCTTCATTATCTTTTATGGATATATAGGGATCTATAATATCTTTTTTTATACTTTCTGGAATTTTTGAATAAAGAACACCCATTTCTAAAGTTCCAAGAGGCTTGTTATTATTTAACTGTGTAGCAACCTCAATAATCGAACTAAATGATAAAACTTTTCCAACTGCAGGAAGACTATCTAAATAATTATGAACATTTTGAATTTTTTCAACTTTATCTTTAGTAAACCAGTATTTTTCATCACCTTTACTGCCTTCATCATCCCAGTTTTCAAATTCATCATCTTTGGTAGATTCTACTGTGATATTTTCTGGAAATTTTAATATAACTTCTAAAGGTGTAGTGCCACCTAATTTTTCATCAATAAGCTTCATGCCTTTATAAATTTCAGTATTTTTATTAAAATAATTTATAAAACTGTTTTCAACTTCAAGCTTGCTTATTCCAACAATACTTAATCCAACAATCAAACCTGTTATTAAAAAAATTATACTTTTATTATTAATAGAAATTTTACCAAAAAAAGAAGTGATTTTAGAATCTGTATCTTCTTTAACTTTCACTTTATTGTTAGACATAAAGCTCAGTAGTGTAGGGAGTAAGGTAAATGTAATGATAAAAGAAATTATTAACCCTAAAGTCATCATCCATCCAAAATCAATAATAGGTTTAATGCCACTAAATACTAAAGATAGAAAAGCACATATAGTTGTAAGAACTGTGTAAATGATAGGCCAAAACATCTTACTAGTTGTCATTGTAATAATTTTTAAATTATCTAAATTTGGAAAATCTTCTCTTAATTGTAGAAACCTTGTACTCATATGAATATTCATTGCCATAGTTAGAATTAACATTAGAGCAATAAAGTTTGAGGATATAACGGTAACCTTCCAGCCTAGAAGGCCAAGTAGACCTGTCATAATTAAAACTGAAAAAAAGCAACTACTAATTGGAACAATAATCCAAATTAGTTTTCTAAATATAAACCATAGAGTAGCAATAATAAATAAAAGAACTCCTAGACCAAAAACAATAATATCACTTTTAATAAATGACATCATATCATCTGTGATCATTGGAATACCTCCTAGGTATATTTTTCCAACATCCCCATAGCTTTTAATAA
>Ga0209384_1000094_pt1 | contig 61527 bp, 45 predicted proteins | sample CoawatmetaG05DNA_FD_187511 | JGI IMG/M metagenome (GOLD analysis project Ga0209384, IMG submission 187511) | Marine microbial communities from the West Antarctic Peninsula - Coastal water metaG058-DNA (SPAdes) (version 2) | ecosystem: Environmental > Aquatic > Marine > Coastal ... | reverse complement strand
CGTGAGCAACTAACCTCGAAAGTAATTTCTATGGAAGGTGAGAAAAACGGAATTCCCGTTGAAGTTGCCATGGTATACAATACGTCGTATGCAGAAAACTTGCATTCATATGTAAATAATATCAATACGCACGAAGGAGGAACCCATTTATCGGGATTTAGACGTGGATTGACAGGAACTTTAAAAAAGTATGCTGATGATTCCGGTTTATTAAAAAATGTGAAGTTCGAAATTGCTGGTGATGACTTCCGAGAGGGACTGACCGCAATTATCTCTGTGAAGGTTGCAGAACCTCAGTTTGAGGGACAAACAAAAACTAAATTAGGAAACAGAGAAGTCTCTGCGGCAGTATCTCAGTCTGTTTCAGAAATGCTAACGAACTACTTAGAAGAAAATCCAAATGATGCTAAAATAATTGTTCAAAAAGTTATTCTAGCGGCAACTGCTAGACACGCAGCGCGAAAGGCCAGAGAAATGGTGCAGCGTAAAACCGTCATGTCTATTGGTGGTTTGCCTGGTAAACTATCTGATTGTTCAGAAACAGATCCTGCACAATGTGAAATTTTCTTAGTTGAGGGAGATTCTGCAGGGGGAACAGCAAAACAAGGTAGAGATCGAAACTTTCAAGCAATTTTGCCATTACGTGGAAAAATATTGAATGTTGAAAAAGCAATGCAACACAAAGTTTTTGAAAACGAAGAGATCAAAAACATGTTTACTGCATTGGGCGTTTCTATTGGAACAGAAGAAGATCCAAGAGCATTAAACTTAAGCAAAGTAAGATACCATAAAGTAGTTATTATGTGTGATGCCGATGTGGATGGTTCGCATATTGCTACCTTAATATTGACGTTCTTCTTTAGGTACATGAAGGAGATGGTAGAGCAAGGGTATATTTACATTGCAACACCACCCCTATACTTAGTTAAAAAAGGTCAAAAGCGGGAGTATGCATGGGATGATGACCAACGTGATTTCATTGCACAGCAAATGGGCGGAACCGTGAATATTCAACGTTATAAAGGTTTAGGTGAAATGAATGCAGATCAACTTTGGGACACTACAATGAATCCTGAATTTAGAACTTTGCGTCAAGTAGTAATTGACAGTCCTACGGAAGCTGACCGCGTATTCTCAATGCTTATGGGAGACGAAGTTCCACCTCGTAGAGAGTTTATTGAGAAAAATGCAAAGTATGCTAAAATTGACGTGTAGTCACTAATACTTCATAATAAAAACATAAAAAACCTCGACCATCTGTTGAGGTTTTTTGTGTTTAAAACAGCTCATAAATTTATTAATTTATTTGTATATTCATGATCTATTAATTAAAAAAAAATCAAATGAAAAAATTAACTTTATTTTTTTTAACTGTATTCGCTTTCACTTTTAATACAAAAGCACAAGATGGTTTTGAAGGATACCTCTTAGCAGACCAAAATGATCGAGGCAAATTAATTGAAGCCTACATTAACCCAGCAATGAAAGGTTTAATTTACGGCATGAACAACGGTTGGTACCACACAGCAAAAGTTCACAAACCTTTTGGCTTTGACATTTCCATTGGCTTAAATGCTTCTTTTGCACCAGGAAAGGATGAAATGTTTACATTATCGGGGTTAACCTCTATTAATCAAGCTACTGGAAAGAGTATTACTGCTGCAACTGTTGCTGGCTCAGAAGACACTACACCACTTACTACAATTACTTTCACAGAGGGCGGTCAAACGTTTAGTACAACTTTTAATGCTCCTGGAGGAATAAAAGAAAACTTACCTTTAAATGCAGTTCCTACTCCAGCAGTTCAAGTAAATTTAGGTTTGCCCGCTGATTTTGAAATAAGTTTACGTTTAGCACCTAAAATTGGTTCGGATAAAGTAAAAGGAAATTTATTTGGTATTGGCTTAAAAAAAGAAATAACGGACTGGTTTGGACCTATCGGTAAAACCCCTTTGCATGTTTCTTTACTCGCAGCATACACAACCATGAATGTAGAATACGACATAGAAGGCAATAATGATGTTTCTATTCAAAATGGATTGGCTGAATTTAAATTAAACTCTTATACAGTGCAAGCAGTTGCATCCTTAAATTTTCCAATCCTAAACCTATTTGGCGGAATTGGTTATGGATCAGGAAACTCTACACTTCAAATGTTGGGAGATTACACGCTCAATTATGGACCGCTTTCCAAAACAATAACAGACCCTATCAATTCTGAGTTTAGCGCAGGTAGCTTTAGAACAACTGTTGGTACGAGATTAAGTTTAGGTTTTTTTAAACTATTTGGTAGTTTTACATTACAAGAATATAATACAGTAAACTTGGGAGTAGCCTTTAGTATTAGATAATCCTATTTAAAAAACAGCAAAAAAGACAGCTAATTTAGCTGTCTTTTTTGCTCTAAATTAACAAGCATCTTGTCTAAAAAATTGTATTTTTACCCGTAAATATTAAAAATTCACTAAAAATTAAAAATATGAAAGTTACAGTTGTTGGTGCAGGCGCCGTGGGTGCTAGTTGTGCAGAATACATTGCTATTAAAGATTTTGCTTCTGAGGTAGTTATTTTAGATATTAAAGAAGGTTTCGCCGAAGGCAAGGCGATGGATTTAATGCAAACTGCTTCTTTAAATAGTTTTGACACCAAAATAACGGGTAGTACAAACGACTATTCTAAAACTGCAGATTCAGACATTTGCGTAATAACATCGGGGATTCCAAGAAAACCCGGAATGACGCGCGAGGAATTGATTGGGATTAATGCAGGTATTGTAAAGATGGTTTCTGCGAGCTTAATAAAGCATTCTCCAAATACAATCATAATTGTTGTCTCAAACCCCATGGACACCATGACCTATTTAGTGCACAAAACTACTGGAATCCCTAAAAATAGAATTATTGGAATGGGAGGAGCTTTAGATTCTGCTCGTTTTAAATACAGGTTAGCAGAAGCTTTAGGAGCACCTATTTCTGATGTTGACGGAATGGTTATTGGCGGACATTCTGACAAAGGAATGGTTCCTTTAACCAGATTGGCTACAAGAAACTCTATTCCTGTTTCAGAATTTATTTCTGAAGACAGATTAGAACAAGTGCTACAAGATACCAAAGTCGGTGGTGCTACATTAACTGGCTTGTTAGGCACTTCAGCTTGGTATGCTCCCGGAGCTGCAGTTTCTGGCATGGTCCAGGCAATTGCTTGTGATACTAAAAAAATATTTCCCTGTTCTACATTATTAGAAGGTGAATATGGCTTGAATGATCTGTGTATTGGAGTTCCCGTTGTTCTGGGTAAAAACGGAATTGAAAGTATCGTAGAAATGAACCTTAGTGCTGCTGAAAAAGCACATATGGTGGCTTCCGCAACAGGTGTATCTAAAACAAATAGTTTATTAGAGTTATAAATTAACTTTTAAATAGAAGCTCTCAAACTTCAATAAAAATCCAGCTTAATTGCTGGATTTTTTAGTTCCAAATTTAATCTTAAACAAAGCTCGTTAAGACTCTTTAGGTGCATAAATACGGCTGTTTTGTTTATTAAGTAATAACTAAAACAGCGGTAGTCTAGGAATAATACTTCGAAGTCTATAGTGCGGTAAACAAGAAAACAAAAGATCTACTTGAAGCACACGATTGTAATTTATCAGATATTATTTATTTATTTTATAAGTATATAGATACTCATTTTCAGCTGCTCACAATTTTTTATGTCTAAAATCCCAAAAAGAGCCATATAAATGTCCTAAAATAATTGTTTAGCCTATATTGAAATACTATATTTGCTCGTTTCAAAAAAAAGAAAGTCGACATAAAATAACGAAGATGCAAAACAAAGGACTTATTAAAGTATTCGCCATCCTGTTCGGATTGGTGAGTTTATATCAATTATCATTCACATTTTTAGCAAATGACGTAGAAGATGCTGCAAAAGCATATGCTGAAATAAAGGTAACTGATAATGATGCAAGAAAGAAAGCTGTTTCAGAAAAAAAATATCTGGACAGTGTTGCAAACAAAGAAATTATTGATATCGGTGTTGCGCAATACACGTACAATGATGTTCGAGACAAAGAAATGAATCTTGGTCTTGACTTGAAGGGTGGTGTAAATGCAATTTTACAAGTTTCTGTAAAAGAAGTTTTAAAGAATTTGTCAAACGATTCTAAAAACGAAGCTTTTAATCAGGCTTTAGAAACGGCAGATGAAAATCAAAAAAGCAGTAATTCAAATTATTTAGACTTATTTTTTGAAGAATTTGAAACCATTGCTGGTGAGACAAAATTAAGCGATCCCTCTATCTTTGGAACAAAATCTTTAAGCGATAAAATTTCTTTTAACGAGGATAACATTTCAGTTAAAGAAACCTTACAAAAAGAAATTAATAGCTCCATTGGGACTGCTTTCGAAGTATTAAGAAGTAGGATTGATAAATTTGGAGTTGCTTCTCCAAATATTCAACGAATTGGAAACTCCGGTAGAATTCAAATTGAATTGCCAGGAGCAAAAGATATTGAGCGTGTAACGACTCTAATTACCAGTAAAGCAGAATTACAGTTCTGGGAAGTATACTCAAACGCAGAGGTAATACAATATTTATCTGATGCCAATTCAAAATCAATAGAGTTACTAAAGAATACTTCTGAAAAAGAAGTAGTTCAAGAAGCAGTGGTCAAAGACGATATTGACGATTTACTAGGAGTTGCTGCAGATTCTACAGAGGTAGATCAAAAAATGCTGTTCTCTTATTTAAGCCCAATGCAAGCGCAATTAAGTTCTACAATCGGATATGCTAAAGTCTTAGATACGGCAACGATCAATAGCTTGTTAAGAAATAAAGAAATTAGAGATTTACTTCCGAATGAATTGAGATATGTGAAATTCCTTTGGGATTACAAATCTTTTGCTCCACAACAACCTGCAACTGCTGGTGATAATTTTCAGTCAGACGAATTAGTCGCTTTGTACGCTATAAAGTCTAACAGAAATGATGTTGCTCCCTTAGAAGGAGATGTTATCCTAGATGCCTCTCAAGTGTTTAGTCAATTAAACAAACCGGAAGTAAGTATGACCATGAATAGTGGTGCTTCAAAGGATTGGGCAAAACTAACATCTGACTTAGCTGCACAAAAAAATAAATTTATTGCGGTAGTATTAGACGATAATGTCTACACTGCGCCCACAGTAAACAATGCCATTACAGGGGGTACTACTTCCATTTCTGGTGGAAGCATGACCATAATAGAAGCAAAAGACATTGCTACTGTTTTAAAGGCAGGTAAATTACCTGCGGCAGCAAGGATTATTCAAATTGAAGTTGTAGGACCTTCTTTAGGTCAAGAATCTATAGACGCTTCGATACAGTCCTTTGGATTGGCAATTATTTTGGTTTTACTCTGGATGATTTTATACTATGGAAAGGCAGGATTATTTGCTGATATTGCGTTGGTAGTAAATATCTTATTTATTTTTGGTATTCTAGCATCCTTTAGTGCTGTGCTGACTTTACCTGGTATTGCTGGAATTATCTTAACCATCGGTATGTCGGTAGATGCAAACGTAATTATCTTTGAAAGGATTAAAGAAAGTTTGTATAGAAAGAAAGGCTTGAAACAATCTGTAGAAGAAGGTTTTTCTATAAAAGGAGCTTTATCTGCAATTATTGATGCCAATATCACCACTCTTTTAACAGGAATAATTTTATATGTTTTTGGGTCAGGACCTATTAAAGGTTTTGCTTTAACGCTCATGATTGGTATTGCTACATCCCTATTTACGGCTGTATTTATTTCACGTTTGTTAATTGACAGCGCTGTGAATAAAAACTCTAAATTAACTTTTAATACTTCTTTTTCTAAAGGATGGTTCCAAAACATTAATGTGGAATTCTTGAAGAAACGTAAAATTGCGTATGCTATTTCTGGCGCAATTATTATTGCTGGTATTATTTCTATCTTCTCTATTGGATTAAAACAAGGAGTTGATTTTAAAGGAGGACGTTCTTTCGTTGTTCGTTTTGATCAGGACATGAACGCTACAAAGGTTGCAGAGTCTTTGAAAGATGCCTTTGTAACTGCTCCCGAAGTAAAAACATATGGTACACCAAATCAATTAAAAATAACCACTGTTTATAGAATTGATGACGAAGGTCAACAAGTGGATGAACAAGTTCAAAGTGCCCTATTTACAGGTTTAAAACCATATTTAGGAAACACAACTTACCAAGACTTCAAACCCGGATTTGAAAAAGAAGGTGCTGGTGTAATGAGTTACATTAAAGTAGAGCCGACTATTGCCGATGATATCAAAACATCTGCTTTGTATGCTGTATTTGGTTCTTTATTAGTTGTTTTCTTATACATCCTATTGCGTTTTAGAAAAATATCCTTTTCTATTGGTGCTGTAATCGCAGTATTTCATGACGTCCTAATTGTTTTAAGTGTCTTCTCTATCTGTTATAGCTTTATGCCTTTTGATATGGAAATCGGACAATCTTTTATTGCCGCAATTTTAACGGTAGTTGGATATTCCCTAAATGATACGGTAGTAATTTTTGATAGGATTAGAGAGTTCGCGGGAATTCATAAAACTTGGAAATATAACGAAGTAGTGGACAAAGCATTAAGCTCTACCCTAGGAAGAACCATCAATACTTCTTTAACAACATTATTAGTAATGTTAGCAATCTTTACTTTTGGTGGAGATTCTATTAAAGGATTTATGTTCGCCCTTATAATCGGTGTTGCTGTAGGTACTTATTCTTCATTGTTTGTGGCAACGCCAATAATGTATGATACTTCTAAAAAAGAAGAAAAAAATAAGTAACCCTTATTTTACATAATAACAACCGTTTTCTTGTGCTGACTCATTTCAGTAAAACATAAGAGAACGGTTTTTTCATTTCACTAATACGTGTTATATTTGCACTCTTATGCCTATTATTAAACTTCAAGACTTATATTTTAAACCTTATATCAATAAGGATAAAATTGCGGCTATTGTTACACATTTAGCAAAAAGTGTAAAAGCAGATTTACCAAAAAATGAAATACCAATTTTCGTTGGTATTTTAAATGGTTGCTTTTTATTTGCAGCCGATTTTATTAGAGAATTTGCTGGAAACTGTGAGGTTTCCTTTGTTAAATTAGCTTCATACGACGGCACGTCTTCAAAAGGAGAAATCAAAAATTTAGTAGGCATCAACGAAGACTTAACCGGCAGGACTGTCATTATCTTAGAGGACATCATCGATACCGGTGCCACACTTCAAGAAATCTATAATATATTTCAAGACAAAAACGTAAAGCAACTTAAAGTCGCTACGCTTTTCTTTAAACCCGATGTCTTTAGAAAAGAATTACCGATCGATTATATTGGTCAAAGCATTACTGATGAATTCATTGTAGGTTACGGTTTAGATTACAATGGTTTGGGAAGAAATTATCCAGAAATATATCAACTATCAACAGCACCTAAAATGAAAAACATTGTATTATTTGGTCCTCCTGGAGCAGGAAAAGGGACACAAGCCGATTTTTTAAAAGACCTCTATAATTTAGTACATATATCTACCGGAGATGTATTCCGCTTCAATATTAAAAACAAAACCGATTTAGGCATCTTGGCAAAAAAATACATGGATGAAGGTAATTTAGTACCCGATGAAGTGACTATAAACATGCTAAAAGCAGAAATAGCAAAAAATAAAGATGCCAACGGGTTTATTTTTGATGGCTTTCCCAGAACACAGTCACAAGCAGAGGCTTTAGATAACTATTTAACTGAAAAGGGGGAACAAATAAATGGTATGGTTGCCTTAGAAGTACCAGAGGATGTGTTGGTAACTCGCTTATTAGAAAGAGGGAAAACGAGCGGAAGAACAGATGACACCGATGAAACAAAAATTCGGAATCGTTTCAATGAATACAACACAAAAACTGCAGTTCTAAAAGATTATTTTGAAGCTCAAAACAAATATTATGGAATAAATGGTGTGGGTTCTGTTGCGGAAATCACGCAGCGCATTTCAAACGTATTTGATACCCTTTAAAAGCGTAACTTTGTCCACGCTTGTATGTAGGTATTCTGAATGCCCGCAAGCAGGAGCAGTTTACTTTAAAAAAAATAATAACTAAGGATTTAAGAGCAACTACCAGTAAAAAAAGATGCCGTTTTAAATCAACTATTTTAAAAAAATTTATAATGACAGAAGGAAACTTCGTTGACTACATAAAAGTGTACGCAACTTCTGGAAAAGGAGGACAAGGTTCTGTGCATTTGCACAGGGAAAAATACATTACAAAAGGAGGACCTGACGGAGGAGATGGCGGCCGTGGAGGTCATATTATTCTTCGTGGAGACAAAAATATGTGGACTCTTTTTCATCTAAAATTTAAACGTCATTTTAGAGCAGAAGGTGGTGGCGCAGGAAGTAAAAGTAGAAGTACGGGGCGGGATGCAGCAGACATTTTTGTGGATGTGCCATTAGGAACCATTATAAGAGATGCGGATACTGACGAGATATTACACGAAATTACAGAAAATGGAAAAGAAGTAATATTATTACCTGGAGGAAAAGGAGGCCTTGGGAACTGGAATTTTAAATCTTCTACAAACCAAACACCGCGATATGCACAACCCGGAATAGATGGCCAAGATGGTTGGTTTAGAATCGAATTAAAGTTATTAGCAGATGTAGGCTTAGTAGGTTTCCCGAATGCAGGGAAATCGACTTTATTATCTGTTTTAACCTCTGCAAAACCCAAAATTGCAGATTACGCTTTTACCACCTTAAAACCGAATTTAGGAATTGTTGAACATCGAAATCAACAAACCTTTGTAATAGCAGACATTCCTGGAATTATAGAGGGTGCTGCAGAAGGAAAAGGATTAGGACACCGCTTTTTACGACATATAGAAAGGAATTCAGCATTATTGTTTCTGATACCAGCAGACAGTGACGATATTAATAAAGAGTATGCTATTTTACTAAATGAACTAAAGCAGCACAACCCAGAATTGCTAGACAAAGATCGTTTGTTAGCCATCTCTAAAACGGACATGTTAGATGAGGAGTTAAAAGAAGAAATTAAAGCAGAGCTCCCGAAGGGTGTAGAAGCTTTATTTATTTCCTCTATCGAAGAAACTGGTTTACAAGAATTAAAAGACAAGCTTTGGAAAATGTTGAATTAAGCAACGCTTTGCATTTATAGATTCCAAATACACCCCTTTTATATAAATTTGTTATTTTTTGTTCTAAACTTTAGAATATGAAATAACAAATTTACTGTTTTAACTCGATTTTTATAGGCAATCGATACTTGGTAGTCACAGGAATTCCTCTTTTAATAGCAGGATAAATACTAGGAATGCTGTTTACAGAAGCCTTTAAAATAGCAGCAAGTTTTGGCAATTGAATTTTCATGTTTTCTGACGATTCAAATGTTTCCAGACTAATTTTTCCTTTTGAATTGATAAGCAAATCTACATACACAATTTCCGAAATTGGATTTTTGAGACTGAACTCGTGTTTATGCAATTCCATCCCTATTTTTTGATGAATTATAGTTCTAAAACAATCAGATTTTTTTTGCTTGTCTATAATGGAATCACACACTTTAAATGAAGGTGAGGTGTCCACAGAGGAAAAATTAACAATTGTATCTAATACTTGATTTTTTTTCATTTTTGAGAAGGACAAATGATCACAAGAAGTGATAAAAAGAAGTATTAAAGAAAAAAAGAAAACACGCAAGATTGCTGGAATTATAAAAGTTAAATTTACTAAAATTTAATGAACTTCCTTTCCTAAATCACGTAGCATCCTGAAATTTTATATTTTCATCACTCAGTAATTTCTCAAAATAAGTAATTTCAAAGATATACTGCATCCGCATCTTCATTAAAAAAGATCTATTCGTACGAAAATAAACAGTGCAATGTCATTAATTTAAATTGGTGTGTCATTAATTTAAATTGGTGTGTTTTTAACAAAGCTAGTTGCACTGTTAAATCAATTTTCCATTATCTTTGATAAATTATTAACAATATTTTTTTTACATGAAACAGTTCTTATTTATTTTAATCCTTAGCATCTCTTCCTTTAGTTTTTCACAAGTAATTAGTGAAAATAATCCATACACCAAGGAGTTTGCCTTAGATTTAAAAAAAAATGCATCCAAAAACACAGTGCTTAAAAATGGGAATACCAAACCCACTTTGAAAAGAATATCTTCTCAGTTTGATGCTTTTTGGAAACAAAAAGACTACTCTAAAAAAGGGAGTGGCTATAAACCTTTTAAACGTTGGGAGCAACATTGGTCCCATTATTTAATGGAAGATGGATCGATAGCACCTCCCTCTATTTTATGGGACGCATGGCGAGAAAAAAAGACTTTAGAAGGAACTAAAAATAAAACAATCCAAAGTCCTGCTAGCAATTGGTCAAGTATTGGACCAGCAGTTGTTGATAATACCTCAACAAAGACTGCTGGACAAGGAAGAGTAAATGCTATTGCTTTAGACCCTAATAACCCAAACATCATATATGTTGGTGCCCCTGCCGGTGGGATTTGGAAATCTACAAACAATGGAATAGATTGGACTCCATTAGCTGATAACTTGCCCCAAATTGGAGTCTCTGGAATTGCGATAGACCCCAATAATTCAGATATTATATACATTTCAACTGGAGACGATGATGCAGGTGATAGTTATAGTATTGGTGTCTTAAAATCTTTGGATGGAGGTGCCACTTGGAATACTACTGGATTAACTTTTAATTTTATCTACAAAGGTTCCAATGAAATCTTTATAGACCCCACAAACTCTAGTATTGTTTGGGTAGCCACCAGTGTAGGATTATATAAAACAAATGATGCAGGAGATAATTGGGATGTAATGCTTGACGCAAACATCCGCGACTTTAGGCTAAAACCCGGAGATTCCCAAACCATTTATGCCGTTAGTGACTCCAACGGAAATCCATCAAAATTTTACAAATCAACAAATGGAGGATTAGACTTTGAAACCATAGGTTCTGCACTATCGTCTTCAATCTTTAAAATTAACGCTCCCTCTTCTCTTCAAAAAGAGTACATTCATACACTTACCACCGATTTTGGAGGCACCTTAACAACCCCAATTACCGGTGATATCGCACTTATCGATGACGGTACTGGAACTGACAATAATGATGCTTGCTCAACAATAATTAATAATAGCGCTATTAATGGTAAGATTGCGATCTTAAATAGAGGTGCATGCAATTTTGATGACAAGGTAAAACGAGCTCAAGATGCAGGTGCAATTGCTGTGATTATTATAAATTATCCAGATACCGACTTGTTTACTATGAGTGGAGATAATTTGGGTTTTGATTCAGATGGAGCACCCTTAAATATTATAATACCCTCGATAATGATGTCTCATACAGATGGAAACGCTATTATTTCGGCGCTAGGAAATGGAGTTAATGCATCACTTCAAAACAGAGATGATAGCGATACCTTGGTAGTACCAAGCGACTCTAGTAGGCTTGCTATTGAGGTTACAAAAGCAGATCCATCGATTGTTTATCTTCTAAGCAGTGGTCCTAGCAATAACTTTCAAGGACTCTACAAATCAACAGATAGTGGAAATAGTTTTATAAAAACAGCAGAAACTGAAGATATTTTTAATAGCACTCAATCTTGGTATGACATGGCTTTGACTGTTTCTGATACCAACTCAGATGTAGTATTCGTTGGAGTTTTAGATATTTGGAAGTCCACAAATGGAGGTGATAATTTCTCGCAATTAAACTCTTGGTATGACCATAATGCACAATTTACACATGCAGATATCCACTTTTTAAGATATTTCAACAATGTACTATATGCCGGAACAGATGGGGGCATTTACCGCACTGAAAATGATGGAGGTAGTTTTAAGGATTTGAGTACAAATCTATCTATTAGTCAATTATACACAATATCCGTTTCTAAAACTACCTCACAAAAAATTGCAGGTGGCCTGCAAGATTGTGGTGGTTTTGCGTATAGTGGTAACAATTGGAATAGTTATCATGGTGGAGATGGAATGGGCTCAGCAATCGACCCTGCTATCGATGATCATTATTACGGATTTACTCAAAATGGTGGTAATTTATATTTAAACACTGCAGGAGGAAATACAAACTCAACTTTAATAACAGGATCTCCAGAACAAGGAGAATGGGTAACGCCATTGCAATTCAATAAAAATAGTGAACTATACGCGGGTTACTCCCAGTTATACAACTTAGAGAATGGTGCTTGGAACCAATTATCTACTCATGAATTTAACGGTAATTTAGACCATATCGAAATTAGCCCTGTTCATAGTAATGTTATTTATGTAGCTCAGGAAAGTGTTTTATTTAAAAGTATTGATAAGGGAGTTTCCTTTACTCAAATTCTAAACGCCAATGGTCGAATTATGTCCATTGAAGCCCACAACACAAGTCTTAATACCATCTGGGTAGTTACCAGTAGTGAGGTGCTAAAATCTGCGGATGGAGGCCTTGCGTTTAGTAACATCACAAACAACCTCCCGTCTGAAAGTAAAAGAGTTATCAAACACCAACCCTATAGCGAAAACAACTCTTTATATTTGGGCACCTCTTTGGGCGTATACTACCTTGACGATTTATCAGAAACCTGGAGCTCATTTTCAGGAAGTCTTCCAAATGTTGCCGTAACAGACTTAGAAATTAATACAGAAGACAGTATCATCACTGCATCTACCTATGGTCGTGGAGTTTGGCAGTCTCCTATTCCTGTGGCGAGTAAACCAGCTGCCGATATTGAACTGTATGGCGTTTTATCTACTTCACCAAATTATACCTGTGATCCTGAAAACACCATGTTGCTTAAAGTTCATAACAATGGAACCAATACAATCACAGCATTTGATATTGTCTACACACTCAATACTCAAGGTCCTAAAACACGCCCATGGACAGGAACAATATTTTCTGGTCAATCCTCAGAGATTAGTTTAAGTAACTTAGGAACACTAGATGCTGGAGAAAACGCCTTAAATATTAATATCGTACTCCCCTCCGGATCTGACGAATATCCTGAAAACAATATAAATACCATAAGTATTTCTGAAATAATCCCAGAAAATACAGCGAGCGAAGCAAATGATCTAAAAACATTTGAAGTGAGCGGTGAAGATAACTGGGTTGTCAAGGGCGATCAAGATGTCTGGTCTATCGCCGTTCCTAATGGAATTGCTCTGAACTCAGCAGGATCAGGAAATAAGGCATACACTACAAATCCAAATGGAGACTACGCAGCCAACAAACAAGCAGAACTCGTATCTCCATGCTATGATCTCACCACCGTTTCTAGCCCAATACTTAAATTTAGTATGGCCTATGAAATTGAAGAAGGCTGGGATTATTTATATTTAGAATGCACGATCAATAAAGGAGCTACATGGAATAATTTAGCAACATATACTGGTAATAATTCAACACTTTTAGCCTATGAGTTTGATCTGGAAAACTTTGCGAGTGCTTCCAGTATGATCTTTAGATACCGCTTTGTATCCGACGGATATGTAGAACAAGAAGGAGTTGTTTTAGATGATTTTATTATTGAAGGAGCAACTTTGAACCTTGAAGAGGATATTCAAAATAGTATCAACCTGTATCCTAACCCCTCAAATGGAAACCTAACCGTGACCTGGAAACCGACCTCCGAAGAATCAAATATAAAAATTTACAATGTTCTAGGGCGCCTAATTTTGAGCAAAAACATAAACGAAGGACAACAGCGGCTAGATCTTAATATGACAAAAGAAGCCTCTGGCATCTATTTTATAAAACTTAAAGTTGGTAATCGTTTAATGCGAAAGAAGTTAATCATAACTAATAATTAAAGTTTCTATTTTTATTTAAAGTATCTGAATAATAGCGTCCAAAAATCATATAAATCTTTAGATCATATTTCATAAGTAGAAGACACACTTATATTTAAAAGTCGGAGTTTGCGCCCCGACTTTTACTATTACAAATAACAATACAATTAAAACTCTCTTCTTAATCTTTAGTTACTTCAGCTACCATCATTTCAAACGGAATATTAAAGCGTACTGCAACGTTCTTACCTTCATGTTTTCCAGGAATCATTTTAGGCAAAGTATTCATAACTCTTAGCACTTCCTCTTTAATATCTAAATGTGGTGCCCTCGCCTGAACATCAGTAACATCTCCATTTACATCTACCTTAAAACCTATAAAAACTCTTTTCTTACCTGCACTTAAACCTAAATTATTTGGCAAATCTGAATCAAAATTTGCTGCAAAATGTTTTTGAACCATTTTAGAAAAACAAGCTTTATCTCCAGAATCGCACCCCGGGAAAGTTGGTGCTGTTTCTATGACCATAAAATTAATCGCATCTTCAATAGAACTTGCATTTAATTTTTTTGTTTTAGGGGAAGTTACTCCCTCTATGAGAAGTGTAAACGGAATATTATAGCTTACCTCCGCATTCTTACCCTTATGTTGTCCAGGCAACATTTTTGGCAATGTTTTCATAACTCGTATCACTTCTGCTTTAAGCTTTGGATGTGGAGCTCTTACTTTAATCCCAACTACAGCGCCATTAACATCCACCCTAAAACCTATAAAAACTCTTTTCTTACCCGCACTTAAACCTAACTTATTGGGCATATCCGCATCAAAATTTGCTGCAAAATATTTTTGAACCATCAACGAGAAACAACCTTTGTCTCCAGCATCACAACCCGGAAAAGTGGGTGCTTTTTCTATTTTTGTGAATGAAATACTTTCAGCTTCGGAATCTTCCAAAACCTCTTGGACTTCTAAAGTTTTGATAATTTTTACTGTTTCCTTTACTTCTCTGCTACTAGCACAAGAAGTATAAAATAGCATGCTTAATAATACGGGAATCAGTACCAAATACTTCAACTGCTTATTTTTTTTTGATTGATTTTTCTTCATCATAATAATTCTTTTTTTAATTAAGGTTTGTTTGTAAAACTGGTTGATAAACGCAATGTTTTCAACCTGAAAAAAGTTGGATAGCAATTGATTAATGTACTCACCTTTCGGTGCAGATTTTGTTGCTACGGCATCAGAAATATATTCATGCACCAAAGTGATTCTTTTTTGATAGCTATAAATCATTGGGTTAAACCACATCATAATTTTTAAAAGCTCGAAGAAGAGTAAATCTACAGAATGCTTCTGTTTGCTATGCACCAATTCATGTGCAATAATTTGTTCTTTTTGGGCATCAGGAATTTCTTTTCCTAAAAAAATATAATTAAAAAATGAAAATGCTTTGCTTTGCTTCGGAATCAAGACCAAAGTATACCCGTCTTTTTTACGCAATTTGTAAGCACGTGTTAACTTGATAATTTTTACCAATTTTGTTGCGAATAAAATGCTAAAAAGAACAACACCTCCTAGGAACAACATATCTAAATAATTTATAGATTGATACCAAGACGCTTCTTGAATAACTCTTTCTGGTGATACAATTATTTCTGGTAGATACACAACATACTCTAACGGAACTGCTTTTTGAAACGATGGTATATTTACCAAAGGCAATAAAAATGATAAAACTGGGGTACTTAATAAATACCACCTATTTTTAACAAAGAAGGTTTCTTTACTTAGAAAAAAATCATACATAGCCAAAAACAATACTTGAAATAAGACCACTTGAATTATATAATTTATCATAGATTTTTTATTTTTTGGATTGAAGTATTTTACTGCTTTTTCATAATATTTCTAACTGCCAACTGCCATTGCATACTGTCAAATAAAAACTACTCCTCTTTATTCACTTCCTTCAAAATACTCTCTAATTCTGAAACATCCATTTTGTTCTCTTTCACGAAAAAGGAGACCATACTTTTAAATGAACCGTCGAAATACCCGTTCATTAATTTATGTAAACTCTGGTTGCTATAGGTTTCTTTTTCAATTATTGGATGGTATACAAAACCTCTACCCATGGGTTTATGTCCCACAAATTCTTTATTTTCCAAGATTCTAATAATGGTAGAAACCGTATTGTATGCCGGTTTAGGTGCTGGTAATTTTGCGATTACTTCTTTTACAGAGGCTTCTTGCAAATCCCATAAAACTTGCATTATTTGCTCTTCTGCTTTTGTTAATTGCTTGCTCATAATTTCAACTAAGTTTTTAGTTTGATGTTACAAATATAACTAAATAATTAGTTCAAACTAATTATTTAGTTATAAGATTTAATTCTTGAAAAAAAACAAGGATATTTAGTGCACTCACAACACTAAAACTTATTAATTCCTAAAAAACGTTCCTACCGGATGCTGTTTTTTTTCAAAAGCTAAAACACCTAAAGGCAATGTGTTTTATTAACAAGTAAAAATTTAGGATTTAAAAAGTCTAAAAAAACCAGGAACACGAACCTATCCTAAAAGCGAAAGCACAATGACTAAAGACCTCCACGATCTCATTTTGAATACTTTAAAAGTAAAGCACAAAAAAAAAGCGTCCCATTTAAGGGAAGCTTTCCATTGGTTAACAAAACCACGACACTTTTTATAAAGTGCCAAACAACACAACTAAATGCTACTTCAACAAAAAGCAGCTTACAAATATACAAAGATTTATGATTTCTACATCGATTTATTATTATTTTTTCGAATTCTGTAATTGCCAAAATATTGAAAGATTGTACATTTGCAGACATAAAAATTCATCAATAGATATAAGCAATGCAATTATCAGAACAAGAAGTTGTACGTAGAGAAAAACTAGCAAAATTGAGAGCTTTAGGAATCAACCCCTATCCCGCAGACTTATTTCCAGTAGATACAAGTTCGAAAGAAATAAAAGAAAATTTTGCAGAAGAGAAACACGTAGTCATTGCAGGCCGATTAATGGCAATAAATATTCAAGGAAAAGCTTCATTTGCGCAAATACAAGATGGCGAAGGAAGAATTCAAGTGTATTTCAATAGAGATGAAATTTGCACTGGGGAAGACAAGTCTTTGTACAATGATGTTTTTAAAAAACTCTTAGACTTAGGAGATTTCATAGGAATTACGGGCACCCTATTTACCACACAAGTTGGTGAAAAAACGGTCATGGTAAAAGAATTTAAATTACTTTCTAAGGCCTTAAAACCTTTGCCAATGCCAAAAGTTAAAGACGGTGTTACGTATGATGCTTTTACAGATCCCGAGATGCGTTACAGACAACGGTATGCAGACTTAGTGGTAAATCCACATGTAAAAGAGGTTTTTATAAAAAGAACAAAACTATTCAATGCAATGCGTTCTTTCTTTAATGATGCTGGTTATTTCGAAGTTGAAACGCCCGTATTACAGCCCATTCCTGGAGGCGCAGCGGCAAGACCGTTTATCACGCATCACAATTCCTTAGACATTCCTTTGTATATGAGAATTGCCAATGAATTGTATCTGAAAAGACTTATTGTTGGGGGATTTGATGGCGTTTATGAATTTTCTAAAAACTTCAGAAATGAAGGAATGGACAGAACGCACAATCCGGAATTTACAGCAATGGAAATCTATGTTTCTTACAAAGATTACAATTGGATGATGGATTTCACAGAGCAACTACTAGAGCACTGTGCAATTGCAGTAAATGGCACTTCTGAAGCTACCTTTGGAGCACATAAAATTGACTTTAAGGCGCCATATGCAAGAATAACGATGGCAGATTCTATAAAGCATTTTACAGGTTTTGATATTACTGGAAAAACAGAAGATGAAATCAGAGCAGCAGCCACCGCAATGAACATCGAAGTGAATGCAACGATGGGGAAAGGGAAATTAATTGATGAAATTTTTGGAGAAAAATGTGAAGGGAATTATATTCAGCCAACGTTCATTACGGACTACCCGAAAGAAATGTCGCCACTTTGCAAAGAGCACAGAGAAAATCCTGAATTGACAGAGCGTTTTGAATTAATGGTTTGTGGTAAAGAAATTGCGAACGCATACTCTGAACTCAACGATCCCATTGACCAACGAGAACGTTTTGAACAGCAATTAAAATTAGCTCAAAAAGGAGACGATGAAGCTACCGAATTTATAGATGAAGACTTTTTACGAGCATTGGAATACGGCATGCCACCAACCTCAGGAATGGGGATTGGAATGGACCGCCTGATTATGTTTTTAACGAATAATCAATCGATACAAGAAGTGTTGTTTTTTCCTCAAATGCGTCCTGAAAAAAAGACGAATACTATTGAGTTAAATACCGAAGAAAAGACAATACTCGCTCTAATTGTAAAAGCAGAAAAAATTGAGCTCAATGAATTAAAAGCATTAGCTAATTTATCCAATAAGAAATGGGATAAAACGATCAAAGGATTGACAAAAAAAGAGGCTGCTAAAGTTTCTAAAACTGATGAAGGCTTGTTTGTAGAGGCTTTATAAAAAGCTTAAATTTTACAATTTGTTTGAAATAAATTAAATAACAAAAGGAGTTACAGCAATGTAATTCCTTTTCTTTTGCCTGAAGCAATGTATTGTTACTTCAATAAAAATGAATACGTTTGTAAGCCTAAAGAAAAGCGCCTAGCCATGGAGAACTACAAAAAAATCATAGCCGACGTTTACGAGGATGTCAGAAATGTTCAGGACCTGGGACAAACAGCTCGTTTTATTCCAGAACTCGCATTTGTAGGAACAGATAATTTTGGTGTTCACATCAGCATGAAAAATAAAGAAAATTTTGGTATTGGTGACTTTCAAAAAAAGTTTTCAATTCAAAGTATTGCAAAGGTATTGTCCTTAACCTTGGCCTATAAGTTAGAAGGAGAAAAATTATGGGAACGGGTAGATGTTGAACCTTCTGGGAACCCTTTTAACTCCTTTCTGCAATTGGAGTCAGATTTAGGGAAACCAAGAAATCCGTTTATAAATTCTGGGGCAATTGTAATCTGTGATGTTTTGGTGCGTCACTTAAAAAATCCAAAAGAAGATTTCCTAAACTTTTGCAGAACGCTTTCCAATAATGAAAATTTAAACTACAATGAAAAAGTAGCAGCATCAGAAAAAAGTTGTGGTTCTCGAAATGTTGCACTCTGTAATTTCATTAAGTCTTTTGGCAACATAAAAAATGAAGTCGCAGAAGTACTCGATTTCTATTTCCTCATCTGTTCTTTAGAAATGAGCTGTGAAGAAATCTCTCAAATATTTCTATTTTTAGCGGATGAGCATTTCACCACAAAAAAGAAAATGAGTGTAATTACAGTGCCACAGGCAAAAAGAATTAATGCAATCATGCTTACCTGCGGTTTTTATGACGAATCTGGAGAGTTTGCTTTTCGTGTTGGTTTGCCCGGTAAAAGTGGTGTTGGCGGAGGCATCGTAGCAGTTCATCCAAATAAATTTTGTATTACCGTTTGGAGTCCAAAACTCAACGAAAAAGGAAACTCATACAAGGGAATGTTGTTTTTAGAAAAATTTACAACTAAGACAGCCTCTTCTATTTTTTAAAAAAATCAGCCACCAGCAACAAAAAAGCATACCCCAACCTTAAATTTGCTCCAAAAAAAAACCTTTCGATTAAAAAAGGTATTGCACTCGGAATTGGAGTCCTTACTTTTAACAGTATCTAAAATCAAAACTCTTTATCGGAAAGATAAAATATGATTTTTAGATCTACTAAATCGCACTACGGCAGGTAACCTCATCAAGCTACGCAAACCAAAAGGCATGGGTAGCTCATGACAGAATACGCTTTAAAAGCTCTTTTATTTAAACCATGCGATACATTACACACATTAAATACCTGCATTACTTCTGCCGAGGATAGTTCGCTTTTTTACTTTTCTTACTTGAGTCCATTATATTCCATATGGTTAAACCCATATATAACCCAAAGATGATACCTCCTACTATAAAAAATCCTATATTCATGTCGTTCTTCTTTGTCTAATTGCGATTGCAAATAATAATATTGTACCCGGCCAATGTGCCGAATATTGCGCTTCATCTGTCATTCCTAAGATTCCATATCCCACAGAATATAATAAGCATAGGAATGCTAAAATAATGGGGTACCATTTTAAAAAAACACTTTTCATAGTATACTATTTTATGCTATTAGTAATAGCTATAAGGTATAAAACAAGATTATATTCTTCCTAAAAAGAGGGTACAATTTTTTGTTAAAAGTCAAAGTAACCGAGACGTACTAGCTGCATTTATTTTCTTAAGCTTTTCATGATCTATAAAAGCTTAAGAAAATAGCCTCTATTTATGTGGTTCTTCTTTGTCTAATTGCGATTGCAAATAACAATATTGTGCCTGGCCAGTGCGCTGAATATTGCGCTTCAGCCGTCATCCCTAATATTCCATATCCAACAGAGTATAGCAAACATAAAAATGCTAGAATAACAGGATACCACTTTAAAATAATACTTTTCATCTCTTAATGCTTTAATATTTTATCTATATAATTATTTATCTAAGGTACGAAATATCCACATACGGATTTAAAAAAAAGAAACTGATTTCCCTGCAGGCGACTATTTAAATCAACTATTATTAAGAAGAATATATATTCACGATCTAGCGAGCAGGTGTTCTTCCATATTAAAAACTAAAACGCCCGGAATCTGCTATTCTCCATGCAATTAACATAACTTTGCTCCCTAGCTAAAAATCCCGTTGAGAGAAAAAATAAAACACTTCGAATTATTTATAAAAAGCACCGATTTTGATCGCGGAGTTCGGCTTGGAGTTGCAATTTCAGTTCCGTTTATAACACTCTACTTTTTAGGGTATTTAGCGTATGCTCCCGCAGTAGTAATTGGTGCTGTTTTAAATACACCTGGTGATATTCCAGGAAGTACCAAACGCAAGGTGAACGCTATTTTAATCAGTATTGGATTGACCATGCTTATTACGGCCATCATTCTTTTTTCAAAAGCTTTTTTACCCCTTCTATTGTGCACACTTGCGACCATCTCTTTTAGTGTCTCTTTGATTTCTGTATATGGCTTTAGAGCCTCTCTGGTTTCCTTCTCTGGACTACTGGCAATGGTTCTAGCCTTTGCTATTGAGAAAGAATCTCCACGTGAGATACTAACTCAGGTAGCTTTAATGGGCGTTGGAGGCCTATGGTACTTATTGTTATCTCTTATTTTTCAAAAAATAAGTCCTAAAAAAGATAAAAATCAACTCTTATCAGACAGCCTTTTACTGATAGGGTCCTATCTAAAGTTACGGGGAAAATTATTGACTCAAAAAAAGAAGCGAGATCAACTTCTAAGACAAACCTTTGTGCTTCAAAACCAAATAACAGAAAAGCATGAGACACTTCGAGAAACATTGCTAAGTGCTCGTAAACGTTCTGGTCGATCTCGATATGAAGAAAAGCAACTCCTAATTTTCGTTTCCTCTATCAAAATATTTGAATTGATAGAAGCAAAGTACTTAGATTATAAAGTGATGGACACCCTTTTTGGTCAACGAAAGGAGTTTCTAAAAGCTGCGAAAAAACTAAATAAAATAATGGGGAACCACCTTATCCATTTGTCTGAACTACTGATTCAAAACAATAAAATACCCCCTAAAAAAACACTGCTAAATGCCCTTGAAAATGCGAACGAAGCAATTACAAAATATATAGAAACCGTTAAGTTACCGGAAGCTCGCGAGGGTGCTTTGGTCTTAAAAAACCTATATGATTATCAGGAACTGCTGTTGCAAGAAATTCGCGCTATTCGGAGAGTAATGGCAAATGTTCAAAATGCCTCGAAAATCTCTTTAAAAAGAAAAGACTCAAAACAGTTTTTAACGCTACAGGAATACAGTTTGGATGTTCTTGTTCAGAACTTCAACCTAAATTCAACCATCTTTAGGCATTCTTTGCGACTTACCCTCGCAATTGTATTTGGATATTTATTGGGAGTTGTTTTTGACATTCAAAATACCTATTGGATCTTACTCACCATTATCGTAATCATGCGCCCAAGTTATGGATTAACGAAGGAACGATCAAAAGATCGGATTATCGGAACACTTATTGGTGCTGTTATCGCAATTGGTATTGTGTTGATAACTCAAAATATAGTAGTCTATGGAGTATTGGCCTTTATTTCAATAATTTTAGCCTTTTCTCTAATCCAACAAAATTATAAGTCGGCAGCGGCATTGATCACTATTAGTATCATTTTTGTATATTCTTTAATGAATCCAAACACCTTTGAAGTCATTCAATACCGAGTTCTAGATACGTGTATTGGAGCTACCATTGCTATAGTTACCAATTATCTCATTTTCCCAAGATGGGAAGCAAGCAATCTAAAACAGATATTGCTGAACGCACTAGAAATGAATAAAAAATATCTTTTAGCAACACAAGAACTATATCAAGATCCAACAACACAGAAAATTTCTTACAAACTAGCTAGAAAGGAAGCCTTTTTAGCCATTAGTAATTTAAATGCCTCTTTCCAGCGATTGACGCAAGATCCAAAATCAAAACAGCAGGAATTTCAACTCATTTATGAAATGGTGACGCTAAACCAAACCATGGTTTCTGCAATCGCTTCTATTGGTACTTTTGTCATCCACCATAAAACAACAGCTGCCTCTGAAGAATTTAATAGAGTCGTCCTTAAAATATCGAATACATTAGAGATCTCTTGCGACCATCTAATGAACAAAAAAAATGAGAAAATAATAACAGCACGGCATACTGAGGTACCAAACGACTCATTACTGAATACCTATCAAAAGCTATCAACGCAGCGGGATGAAAATATCCGAAAAGGAAATACTGAGTTGGATCTAACAACACTTCATGGACTGCAAGAGGCCTATTTAATTGCGAACCATATGAATTGGTTACAATCGCTTTCAGAAAACCTAAAAAAAACAACGGAAAGCTATCAGCAGTCTCTTAAAACAGCCCTCGAGCGTTCGTGAAACAAAAGCCCGCTGTAACTAGTTTATAGCGCTAAGATTCAATAAAAACGCATGAAAATAAGTGCCTCTATAAAAATAAAAGAGCTTTTAATTCCGCTTCTTAAGTTTTATGCTACCCTTTAAATTTCATTCCCAAATGCACCACTTTTTTAGTTTCGTAAAAATCTTCTTCAAAGTAATTGGGCAACTCGTATATTGTTGCAGAGGTATATAATTTTAATTCCTCTGAGAGATCCCCTCCTTTTAAATACAAAATTCCATTTTTTAACTCATGGTTTTGCTTTTTAGAAATCCGACCCCTTGTCCAACGTACAAAAGTTTCCATTTGCGCTACAGCCCTACTCACAATAAAGTCATAGGTGTCTTTAAGTTCTTCCGCCCTTCCATTCGTAGTTTTTACATTTTCTAAAGCCAAACCTGCTACGACCTCATCTACTACTTTTATTTTTTTACCAATAGAGTCTACCAAATGAAATTGTGTTTCTGGAAATAATATTGCCAATGGTATACCTGGAAAACCGCCACCGGTTCCAACATCCAATACCCTAGCACCTGGTTTAAACTGGACTACTTTCGCAATCGCTAAAGAGTGCAGCACGTGGCGGAGATACAATTCATCAATATCTTTTCTAGAGACTACATTTATTTTTAGATTCCAGTCTTCGTATAATTCCTGTAATTTTTCAAATTGTTGAACTTGATTTGGTGATAAATTTTTAAAATATTTGTGAATAATATCCATCTAATAAGGTTTGAACCGCAAAAATAGTTATACTCGCCAAACAATTCACAACAAAATCCATCGTTTATTGTAAAAAGCAGTTTCAAAAGCATTATTTTTGTAAGACGATTTTAATATATTTAAATGAAAACAATAAATTTCTCAAGAGTAGATAAAGCTAAGTTCTTTAGAACTCTCAATAAAAGAGTAAATAATTATTTCAAAGACAACGAGATTAAGAGAACCGGAAACTGGAAACTGTATACCAAAGCAATTATAATGTTTTCTTTATTTCTAATTCCGTTTATAATAGTGCTAACCGTTACCATGCCGCAATGGGCAATGGGTTTACTAACGATTCTTACAGGTATCGGAATGGCTGGTGTTGGTATGAACGTAATGCATGATGCAAACCATGAATCATTTTCTAAAAGAAAGTGGGTAAATAAGTTGATGGGGAGTAGCATTTATATTTTAGCAGGAAATGTGTATAACTGGAAGGTACAACACAATGTGCTACACCACACATTTACGAATATAAAAGATCATGACGAAGATATAGATGCCGGTAGAATTATTCGTTTTTCTTTGCATTCTCAATGGTTAAAAATCCACAAACTTCAAAAATACTATTCTGTTTTCTTGTACGGCTTGTTAACTATTAATTGGGCAATTACTACAGATGTAAAACAAATGCACCGCTATTTAAAGCGCAAATTATCCTATGGTAAATTTCCAAATCCTGCTGCAGAATGGACCAAGTTAGTCATCTCTAAGGTGGTATATTATGCCTTTTGGATTGCCTTACCTTTGTTGGTTTTAGACGTTGCTTGGTGGAAAATATTAATCGGTTTTTTTGTAATGCATTATACCGCAGGTATGATTTTAAGTATTGTTTTTCAATTGGCACATATTGTACCAAACACAACCATGCCAATTCCAGACAAAGAAGGAAATTTAGAACACACTTGGGCAGTGCATCAATTATATACCACTTCTAACTTTGCACCTAGCAATTGGTTGGTAAACTTTTATACAGGTGGTTTAAATCATCAGGTTGAACACCATATTTTTCCTCATATTTCTCATGTACATTATAGCAAATTGGCTAAAATTGTGAAAGAAACCGCCAAAGAATTTAACTTGCCTTACAATGAATACAAAACAATGCGCAAAGCACTTGTAGAGCATTTTAGACATTTAGGTGTTTTAGGACAGAAACCAGAATTGGCATAACAACAGCAACACACAACTAACAGTAAAATGACACATCCATTATCAGACAGAATAAACAGCCTGCCTGTTTCCCAAACTTTAGCCATGGCGGCCAAAGCAAGAGAATTAAAAGCAGCTGGAAAAGACATTATCAGTTTAAGTTTGGGAGAGCCAGACTTTAACACTCCAGAGTTCATAAAAAATGCCGCAATTGAAGCCATCAATCAAAACTACAGCTCGTATTCTCCTGTAGATGGCTATGTAGAATTAAAAGAAGCAATTTGCACAAAATTTGAGCGTGACAATAACTTAAAATACGAAGCAAATCAAATTGTAGTTTCTACGGGAGCTAAACAATCGATTGCGAATGTAGCGCAAGTTTTACTAAACCCAGGTGACGAAGTTTTACTTCCCGCTCCATATTGGGTTAGTTATTCTGCCATTGCTATTTTAAGTGAGGCAAAATTTGTAGAAATTCCTTCTTCTATTGAGGACGATTTTAAAATAACCCCTGCACAACTAGCAGCAGCGATTACACCAAAAACAAAAATGGTCTTCTTCAACTCACCAAACAATCCAAGTGGATCGATGTACAGTGAAGAAGAATATAGAGCATTGGCAGCCGTTCTAGAAAAGCACCCTAGAATTTATGTTTTATCAGATGAAATCTATGAACATATAAACTACGGATCAAAAATATTTAGTTTTGCCGCTATTGAAAATATGTACGACAGAACCATTACTGTAAATGGCTTGGCAAAAGCATTTGCCATGACCGGTTGGAGAATTGGTTATATTGGAGCACCACAATGGATTGCCAAAGCCTGTACAAAAATGCAAGGTCAAGTGACTTCAGGTGCAAATTGTATTGCACAAAGAGCAGCAATTACAGCAGTTTTAGCGCCGGTCTCTAAAATCCAGTTTATGGTAGATGAGTTCAGAGCACGTAGAGATATTGTTGTTGGTTTGTTAAGAGAAATAGACGGATTTAAAGTAAACCTTCCGGAAGGAGCATTCTATGTATTTCCAGATATTTCTGCATTCTTTGGAAAAACAATAGCTGCTATGAAAATTGAAAATGCAAATGATTTTTCTTTATTTCTTTTAGAAAAAGCGAATGTTGCCACCGTGACTGGAGACGCTTTTGGTGCACCAAATTGCATTCGAATGTCCTATGCAGCCTCTGAAATACAATTGCGAGAAGCGATCAAAAGAATAAAAAAGGCCTTGAGTTAAAAGGAACTTTATAGCTACTAAAAAATCCATCTTACAAAGATGGATTTTTTTATTTATAGAATCTTAGTACTTTATACATCCCCTCAAAAAGGCAAGCTTTGCACTACTCCTTCTCTGCCATTTTCTTTACATAATCCGTAATAATCACAATTTGCGTAGGCCCCACTTTACCTTCTATAAACTTAGCATTTTCATGATCTAAAGAAATTCTTCTAACCGCAGTTCCTTGTTTGGCAACCAAACTAGATCCTTTTACTTTCAAATCTTTAATTAAAACTACAGAATCTCCAGCCTCTAAAATAGCTCCGTTTGCATCTCTGTGAATTATCTTTTCACTCTCATCTAAATGGTCTCCGGACTCCTTTGCAAAGCGCAAGTCATCATCTTCAAGATACAGCATCTCTAATAAGTCTTTAGGCCAACCCTCATTTCTTAAACGAGAAAGGATTCTCCAAACAACCACTTTTACAGCTCTAAACTCGCTCCACATAGCATCATTCAAACAGCGCCAATGATTGACATCCATATCAGAAACACCATCTATTTGAGTTCGACAATTTCCGCAAGCCAACAAGCTGCCATCAACACCACTCCCGCCAACAGTTGAAGTCGGTTTTACTTCATAAATTGATAAATCACTTTTTGAAGTACACAATTCACATTGGTTTCCACTTCTACTTTCTAAATCTTGTTGTAAACTCATGGTATTATTTTAGTTGAGCAAAAATACATTTTTTAATTAATGTGCTCATTTTTATGAGCATAAATTAAAAAAGAAGCACCATAACCTTGATTATAAAATTCTAAAATAGATATATTTACATTCAATTTTTTTATATAAGATATGAATCCAGAAAAAACTGTTTCTGAAGCGATCCTTTATAGGCGTTCAGTGAGAATTTATGATGCAGCGAAACCAATTGATAAGACTGTTGTCAAAAAATGCATTGCACAAGCTGCTTTAGCTCCAAACAGCAGCAATATGCAACTTTGGGAGTTCTACCACATTACTTCTAAAGATATTATTACTCAAATTGCTCCTTTTTGTTTCAATCAAAATGCAGCAAAAACAGCACAGCAATTGGTTGTTTTTATTACTAGAAAAGATTTATGGAAACAACGTGCCAAAGCAAACTTGCGTTTTATGGATTCAAATTTCGGAAAAAACACGCCAAAAGAGGCACAATCAAGTAGAGAAAAAGTAGCCAGAAACTACTATGGGAAAATAATTCCTTTTGCTTATGCAGACTTCTTAGGTGTTTTTGGTTTCTTTAAATATCTAATGATGCAAACGATTGGACTTTTTAAACCAGTGTATCGACAAGTTAAAAATAATGATATGCGAATTGTAGCGCATAAAACTTGTGGTTTGGCTGCACAGAATTTTATGATTTCTATGGCTGCAAAAGGCTATGATACCTGCCCCATGGAAGGCTCTGATACCCTGCGCATAAAAAAACTACTAAAACTACCTTTGGGAGCTGAAATAAACATGATTGTTTCTTGCGGCATTAGAAGCGAAAAGGGCGTCTATGGCGAACGGTTTAGAATTCCTTTTGAAGAAGTATACACTGAAATTTAATAAAGAAACACATGCCTTATGTTCAAAAACAGAAAAAGGGATGCTTTACTTTTTTGACTTCAAAACTAAAATATTTTTACTTTTAAGAATCGCTGCTTGATTTAATTTCATAGGAACAAATTCTCCATTTAAATATTTCTGTGCTTGATCTTTATAATGCGGACTAAAAATACGTCCGGATTGCCCTGTGGGTATAATTGCCAAACTATTATCTACATCAGAAAAATCTACTACTCTTCTCGTTGAAGGACCTGCCAACACTTTATAGTACCCCGTAGCGTCGATATTATAAATTTGATTATTAATCACTTGATCTCCACCGGAAGTTACAAAAGGACCCACATTAAAGTATTTCCTCAGCAAGGCAGATTCGCCTAATGGGTGCTTGTACTCCACAGAAATTACGCGTTCCCAGCGCCAATCTTCCACATTTGCTCCCAGCTGATTTTCTAAAAAGGAGTATGCTTTTTTAAAAGATTTACTCACAATTTCTTGTTTCGTTTCTATTTTATCTTTTGTTGAAATATCGTCCCACCAAACCGATTCATCTCTTTTCACTTGCACAGGTAGCACCTTCTCTATCAGTGGAGTGTTTGCAAATTGATGAAAACCTTCTCCCATTTCATCAGCAAATGTATTTTTCTGAAACTCATAAATCCATCTATTATAAACAACAGGTGCAACTTCATTTTTGTCAAAATTTCCTTTCCAGTTTTCCAAATAGTGTACTGCTATTTTTTCGCTTGGAGAAAGCGCAGCTACCTCCAGCATTTTTAGTAACTCCTGAATAACCTCTGGTGCGGATGGTGCCGTTACATCTAGCATCATTTTCGCAACCTCAGATGACGTCCAATCGTTTTTTGGCGCAACCAAATCAACAATTCTTCTTGCTCTATCTTCAGACAAATAGTACCCAGGATAGAGCATATTCCTAACGGAATCTGGTTGATTATTAGCAGAGTACACGTAGTTCCTTTTTGGATTGATTGCCTGCGGATTTTCTTCAAAATCTAAATATTCTGCAATTTCATCTTTTCCAGAAGCCCCCTCCAAAAAGGTCTTTGTATACAAAGGACGCTCATGAGTATATAGTTTTCCCGATGCAAACCAAGCGATGTTATTTTTCGCATCTCCATACATCATATTCAAACCTGGGGCATGCAATCTACTGGCGCCCTCTTTAAAAGCAGTCAGACTCTTCGCATGGGACATTGTATACGCTACATCTAATATCTGGTTCTCCAATTTCGTGTAAATCCATTGCATTGCAATTGGCTTTTCCGTTGCTAAAGGGGCAATGATTCCATTCATTAAAGGCCCGTGCTTACTTACTTTAATCGTATATATAGTGTCTTTTTCACCTTTTACTTTTAAGTGTTTATCAACAAAAGTATAGTTCAAATACTCTTCTTTAAATGTATATTCATTCTCGTTTGCTGGATTATTCTCTTCAACATAAAAATCAATGTCATCGTTCTCTAACATGGTTATACCGTATGCATACTCTTTATTATGTCCTAATAATGGAAAAGGAAGCAACGCCAAATGAAAACCGTACATTTCATAGTCCGGTGTTTTTATATGTGCCTGGTACCAAACCGAAGGCTGTGAATATCCAATATGAGGATCGTTTGCAAATATTACTTTTCCATTTTTAGTTTTATCAGCCCCAAGAACCCATGAATTACTCCCTATAAATGGGGAGATTGGCAAAACATCCATTAAGCGATGCATCGCTTTTGAAAAGGCAGCGGTTATCTCTGGGTTTTTCTCATTCTTTATCAATGTTAAGTTTTCGTGCTCAGTAGCTGTCAATTCATTTAAATAAGCGCTGCCCAGCTTCTCTTTTACTTCATTTAACATTGGATCCGTCTTGTGTGCTACTGCAAAACTAAAAGCCATATAGCCAAAAACATTGTATACGTCTTTTAACGTGTATTTTTCTTTTTCAAGACCAATTAAAGAAAATTCTATGGGTGTTTTTCCGTTTTCTATATACTGATTTATGCCATCTAAATACGCCATTGTCATTTTATATGAAGCAGCGTTTTTATCTAAATTTCGAATTGTGATTGCAGACCTTTCTTCAATTCCAAGACCCGAAAAAAGCTTGTCGGTTGCAATGAGCTCTTTCCCAAACATTTCTGACAACCTTCCTGCAGCAATCCTTCTAATCAGCTCCATTTGCCACAACCTATCCTGCGCATGCACATACCCTAAAGCAACATAGGCATCTTTCTGGTTTTCTGCATTGATATGTGGAACTCCAATCGCATCAAAAAAGATGGTTACATCTTCAGAGGTGTTTTTAATTTCAATTTCACCGTTATATGTAGGATGCAATGTTCTTGAATATAACCAACCAGCAACAAAGATTAGTAATACCATCACAATTAATAAAAAAAAGCTCTTTTTAATAATTTTCATGTAAATCTGTTTTAACAAAATCAAAGGTAATAGATTAATGTCGTATTTTTGGTCTCTATAAAAATAGCCTTCATGAAAAAAATTCAAATGGTTGATTTAAAAAGTCAATATGAAAAAATTCAAACAGAAGTTGATGCTTCTGTATTAGATGTAATTCGCTCTACGCAATACATTAATGGTCCAGAAGTAAAAAGTTTTCAAAAGGAATTAGAGGAATATCTAGACGTAAAACACGTCATTCCTTGTGCTAATGGAACGGATGCTTTACAAATCGCAATGATGGCTTTAGACCTCAAGCCTGGAGACGAAGTAATCACATCAAACTTTACGTACGTAGCTACCGCAGAAGTAATAGCACTATTGCAATTAACGCCTGTTTTGGTTGATGTTTATGCAGATACTTTTGACATCGACATTGAGGCAATGGAAAAAGCGATTACACCAAAAACAAAAGCGATTGTTCCCGTGCATCTATTTGGACAAGCTACCAATATGGAAGCTTTAATGGAAATAGCAAAAAAACATAATTTGTTTGTGATTGAGGACAATGCACAAGCAATTGGCTGTGATTATCTTTTTAAAGATGGTTCAAAACAAAAGGTTGGAACTATTGGCACTGTTGGATGCACTTCTTTTTTTCCGGCAAAAAACTTAGGTTGCTACGGAGATGGTGGTGCTATTTTTACAAATGATGATGAGCTGGCGGTAAAACTAAGACAAACAGCTAACCACGGTCAATCTAGGCAATATATTCATGATAGGGTTGGTGTAAATTCTCGCTTAGACTCCATACAAGCGGCTATTCTAAGAATTAAATTACGCCATCTAGACACGTATTCTGCGGAAAGGAATAAAGCTGCAAACTATTACGACAACGCTTTTGGAGCTCATGAAAAAGTGAAAATTCCAAAAAGAGTTTCATATTCAAATCATGTTTTTCATCAATATACATTGCAATTAAACAATGTTAATAGGGAAGAAATAATAGCTTTTCTTCGTGAAAAAGAGGTACCTGCAATGATTTATTATCCAATACCTTTGCATATGCAAGATGCATACACTGATGCTAGATACAAAAAAGAAGACTTTCCCGTGACAGAAAAGCTATGTGCTACCGTAATTTCTTTACCGATGCAAACAGAATTGTCCGAAGAACAATTAAAATACATCACAGATTCAGTTTTAGAATTCTTAAATAAATAGCATACTCAATTATTTATGAAAAAAATACTTGTAACAGGCGGTTTAGGTTTTATTGGTTCTCATACTGTTGTAGAATTACAAAACGAAGGTTTTGAGGTGGTTATTATTGACGACTTGTCAAATACTTCTCTTAGTGTTTTGGATAGTATTACAGAAATTACCGGAAAGAAACCTGCATATTACAAGGTAGATTTAAAAGTTAAAAAAGAAGTACATCACTTTTTTGAAAATAATGTAATAGATGGTATTATTCATTTTGCTGCTTTTAAAGCAGTGGGAGAAAGCGTACAGAATCCTTTAGATTATTACGAAAACAACATTGGAAGTCTGGTCTATATTTTACAAGAAGTAAGAGATCGCAAGCTAGATCATATTATATTTTCCTCTTCCTGCACCGTTTACGGGCAAGCAGATGAATTGCCGATTACTGAAAATGCAGTTATTAAAAAAGCCGAGTCTACCTACGGAAACACAAAACAAATTGGAGAAGAAATTCTTGAAGAAAGTTGTAAGGCACACGAACTTAATGCAATTGCTTTGCGTTATTTCAACCCAGTTGGTGCGCACGAGAGTATAAAAATTGGCGAATTGCCTTTGGGGGTTCCTCAAAATTTAATTCCTTTCGTAACGCAAACTGCCGCTGGCATTAGAAAAGAACTATCGGTATTTGGGGATGACTACCCGACTCCAGATGGTACCGCAATAAGAGATTACATACACGTTGTAGATTTGGCAAAGGCACACATTGCCGCGTTACAAAGACTACTCCAGAAAAAAAATAAAAATAATTTCGAGGTTTTTAACGTAGGTTCTGGAACAGGAAGCTCTGTTTTAGAAGTTATAAAAGCTTTTGAAAAAGCCTCTGGGAAAAAATTAAACTATAAAATTGTTGGTAGAAGAGCCGGTGACATTACCTCTGCATATGCAGATACCACGATTGCGAACAGAGAATTAAACTGGAAAACAGAAAAATCTTTGGAAGAGGCTCTGGCAGCTGCCTGGAAATGGCAACTGCAGCAATAAATGTGGTACCAAACCGAAATAATAGTAAGCATGCCTGTTTTTTATAAATATAGTAGTTGTATCTAAAATCTAATTTTAGACATAAAAAAGGCTTTTTTTACTGTTTTTTAGCTAATTCTGCCATTTTTTTGACGTTTTACTCAATATTTTGTTCGTTTTAGGTTTTTATATGACAAGAAAACTTGTCTAAAATTGACATATCAACAATCTAAGCACCACATAATTTACAGATTTGTATTTCTAAGTCTATTTTTGGGGTTTTAACAGTTATAATTTCGGAGCAATCTAGATACCCGCTACCTTTGTAGTCTAACTAATGCTCCCGGAAACCAATGAAACTGATAAAAATTAGAAGAACAACGAGATTAGAGAAACGATATACCTCAAAAATGGGTAGGTTGCATACCAATGTTACGTATATTAAGAAAACCCTATTAAACATCATTCCACTTCAAACCATTCATAAATACAGAGAAACGTATTACGGTAAAATTAAAGATTGTGAAGAATGTGTTTTAGCTAAATAAATTAAAAAAATCCCAAACAGTTGTTTGGGATTTTTTTTGAATATTATTTAACACAAAACACGCTATTTTCTTCTTTTCATTGTAGTATTTTTACTTTTAAAAATATGTTCCTATGAAAAAAATAAGCATCACTATTTTAACAATTATTAGTTTTGTGGCCTGCGCCCCAAACTCTGACAGCACTTCGGATGAACTCAGCATCAACTATGAAAAAATTGAATTAGAGAATGGACTCAATGTTATTTTTCACGTAGACAAGTCAGATCCCGTTGTTGCTGTAGAATTAATGGTACATGTAGGTTCTGCCAGAGAAATTGAAGGAAGAACTGGATTTGCACATTTATTTGAACACTTATTATTTTTAGAATCTGAAAACTTAGGAAAAGGTGGCCTGGATAAAATGAGTGCAAGGATTGGAGGATCAGGTGCCAATGGCTCTACCTCTAGAGACCGCACGAACTACTTACAAACGGTACCAAAAGATGGCTTAGAGAAAATGATATGGGCGGAAGCAGATAAGTTGGGTTACTTTATAAATACCGTTACAGATCCTGTGCTCGCAAAAGAAAAACAAGTTGTTAAAAATGAAAAGAGACAAAGCTATGACAACAGACCGTATGGTTATAACCAATATGTAATTGGTAAAAATTTATATCCTAAAGACCATCCATACAATTGGCAAGTAATTGGTTCTTTAGAAGACTTACAGAACGCGACTTTGCAAGATGTAAAGAACTTTTATAAGAAATGGTATGTTCCTAACAATGCAACCTTGGTATTATCTGGAGATATAGATATTGAACAAGCCACAAAATGGGTGCATCGCTATTTTGATGAAATTCCAAAAGGTACAGAAGAAATTACTGCTTTAGCGAAAAGACCAGGGTTTGTGAAGGAAACAAAATTCATTTACTACGAAGATAATTTTGCGAGAGTCCCACAATTAACAATGGTTTGGCCAACAGTTGAATCTTACCATCCAGATGCCTATGCTTTAGATGTATTGTCCCAATACCTAACCGAAGGAAAGTCGGCACCATTAAACCAAGTTTTAATAGCGGATCTAAAACTCACCTCTTATGCGAGCATGTATAGTAGAAACTCTGAATTAGCTGGAGAAATACAAGTCTCCGTAAGAGCATTTAACGAAGGCCACCTCATGGAAATAAAAGCAGGAATTGAAAAAGCGTTCTTAAAATTCGAAAATGAGGGGATTTCAGTAAAAGATTTAAACCGAATAAAGGCAGGTCAAGAAACGAGCTTTTATCGGAGTCTTTCCAGTGTACTTGGAAAAGGAAATAATTTAGCCTCTTACAATACCTATCTTGGAAATCCTGGTTTTGCAACCGAAGACATCAAAAGAACTTTAGCAGTTACCCCCGCAGATGTGCAGCGTGTTTACGAGAAATATATAAAAAACAAGAATTATATTGCAACAAGCTTTGTCCCTAAAAACAGCGCAGAACTGGCATTAACAGGCTCTAAACTGGCCGAAATTATAGAAGAAAAAATTATAACGGGTGCAGAAGAAAGCTTTGATCCGAAAATCGCAGCTACTTATGAAAAAACGACCTCTTCTTTTGATAGAAGTATCGAACCAAAATACGGAAAAACACCTGCTTTAGCGGTTCCTGAAGTATATGAAAGTAGCCTAGAAAATGGCTTAAAAATCTATGGAATAGAAAATAATGAAGTGCCTCTTATCCGTTTTAACTTAATCGTTAATGGTGGACAGTTGTTAGAGTCTGTTGATAAATTGGGCGTTGCCAATTTAACCGCAGACTTATTAAACAAAGGCACCAAAAATAAAACAACACAAGCTTTAGAAAAAGCAATTCAAGAATTAGGTGCAACTATATATGTATATGCTGATAAAGAAAGTATCACTTTAAGTGGAACTACTTTAGCTAAAAACTATGCAAAAACCTTAGCGTTGGCTCAGGAAATATTATTAGCACCAAGATTTGATGCCCTTGAATTTGACTTACTTAAAAATGCAACTATTGCTCGCTTGCGACAGCAAGAAGCGAGTCCGAATGCTCTTGCCAATAGTGCTTACAAAAAACTTATTTACGGAGAAAAAAATATACGTTCTAAGAATACTCTAGGAACATTAGCTTCTGTAGCCGAAATAACTTTAGATGATTTAAAAGCATATTACACCAATTACATTTCGCCTTCTGTAGCAAAAATATTAGTTGTAGGCGCAATTCCAAAGGAAAAAGTAATTGCATCGTTACAAAGTTTAAATACAAATTGGAAGGCCAAAGAAGTTGTAATTCCGGTATATAAAACTCCTGAAGCACCTGCAAAATCTGTCGTATATTTTTATGACATCCCAAATGCAAAACAAAGTGTTTTACAATTTGGTGCACCTGCCTTAGCGGCAACAGATTCTGATTACTATGCCGCTACGGTGATGAACTATATTCTTGGTGGGGGTGGTTTTGCTTCCAGATTGACGCAAGAATTAAGGGAAGGAAAAGGATATACCTACGGCATTCGCTCTGGTTTTTCTGGAACAAAAGCAAAAGGAACTTTTACAATTTCTAGTGGAGTTCGCTCTAATGTTACCTTGGAATCTGCCCAAGCAGTTCAAAAAATATTAGCAGCATATCCTACTACTTTTTCTGACAAAGATTTAGCGACAACAAAAAGTTTTTTAATAAAAAGTAACGCAAGGGCTTTTGAAACTGCTAATGCAAAATTAAGCATGCTTTCTACCATGAGTGCTTATGGCTTAAAAGCAGATTATATTAGAGACCGGGAACTTACGGTGCAAAATATGACAAAAGAAAGAATTGAAGAATTAGCAAATACCTATATCAATCCTAATAAAATGATTTGGCTAGTTGCAGGAGATGCAGAAACCCAATTAGAAAGAATGACAGCATTAGGTTATGGAGCACCCATTCTTTTAAATAAAAGACAAGGTAAAATTAAAAACTGATTCTTTTAATTCGAATACTAGACCGTTTCTTTTGTAGCGTTCACAAATCAGCTGTATTGTCCTTTTTTTAAAAGCCCCAATTTCAAATTTGAAATTGGGGCTTTTAATTTTATTTAAATTTTGTCTATACAGGTAAGGAAGCACTACTAGCAGCAACGCTTCTATCTATTTTACGCATTAAACCTTGTAATACTTTACCAGGTCCAACTTCTATAAACGCTGTTCCACCATCGGCTATCATTGCCTGTATCGATTGTGTCCATCTAACAGGAGCCGTCAACTGAAGCATTAAGTTTTTCTTAATCTCTGTAGGATCTGTAACCGCATTTGCTGGCACATTTTGATATACTGGACACGTAGGTTGGCCAAAGGTAGTTGCTTCAATTGCAGCCGCTAACTCTGCTCTTGCAGGTTCCATCATTGGAGAATGAAAGGCACCACCAACAGGCAACAACAATGCTCTTCTCGCTCCTTTTTCTGTTAAAACCTCACATGCTTTTTCAACTGCAGAAATTTCACCAGAAATCACCAATTGCCCAGGACAATTATAATTCGCAGCCACCACTATGCCTTCGATTTCTTTACACGTTTCTTCCACCACATGATCTTCCAAACCCAAAACTGCCGCCATTGTAGAGGGTGCAATTTCACATGCTTTTTGCATTGCCAAAGCACGTTTAGAGACTAATTTTAAGCCATCTTCAAAAGACAAAACACCGTTTGCAACCAAAGCTGATAATTCTCCTAAAGAGTGTCCTGCAACCATTTCTGGCTGAAAAGACGCTCCTAAGACCTTTGCTAAAATTACAGAATGTAAAAAAATTGCAGGCTGCGTAACTTTTGTTTCTTTCAATTGCGCTGCAGTTCCTTCGAACATAATGTCTGTGATTGAAAAGCCTAAAATATCATTTGCCTTTTCAAAATATTCTTGTGCCAATGGTGAATTTTCGTACAAGTCCAATCCCATTCCTGTGAATTGTGCTCCTTGCCCTGGAAAAATATATGCTTTCATAAATGTTTATTTGTATTCATTTGTTTGATCGTTCGCGAAAATACTCATTTTTATTGAAAGCGGTTTCCTGCATCCAATGAGATCTCTTTCCTTGCAGGTCCTACCTTATTTTCTGAGTACTAAAATACTTTCTAACACCTAAAAAAAGTGGGAAACCTCCACCTTTTTTTAATTACGTTCCGATATTTGAATTTACAAATTTCAATTCTAAAACTGCAAAGAATATTTAGTAAGTTTGTTACATGACAAAGAAAAACAAACAGCTAGCGGACACCGTGTATCTAATATTAGCTGCACTATTTATAGCGTCTCTAGTTGCTTCTAATTTAATCTTTCAAAAATTCTTCTATTGGGAACCTTTTGGATGGTATCGTTTTGAAATTTCAGTAGGAATTCTCCCCTATCCCATTACTTTTTTAATCACAGATATATTATCAGAAATTTATGGAAAGAAAAAGGCAAATCAAGTCGTGATTGCAGGAATTTTTGCTTCCTTTTTCTCGATGATAATTATTATAATTGCCGATTTCGCACCAGCAATAGAAAGTTCCCCCGTAAATGACGAAGTTTTTCATCAAGTTTTTGGAGTATCTCCTTTGGCTGTTTTTGCTTCTATGATCGCTTATTTATTTGCACAGTTTATTGACATCCGGATTTTTCATTTCTGGAAAAAGCAAACCAATGGAAAACATTTATGGCTGCGTAATAATTTTTCCACTTTCGCTTCCCAATTTATGGATACGTTTACCGTTCTTTTCTTATTGTGCTCCTTTCATATTTTACCTTGGACAATTTTCACAAGTTTACTTATCAGTGGCTTTCTTTTTAAAGTCCTTATTGCCGCATTAGACACTCCTGTCTTATATGGAATTGTTTTCCTTTTCAGAAGAAGGTTCCATTTAGGAGTAGGTCAAGAAATTTTAGACTAATTTTATGTAATGAACTCAAATAAATTGCGTCTATCACGGAAGAAAAGAATATCAGAATGAAAAAAATATGCATCGTAACGATTATGCTATGTCTAAGTTTTGCTAGTAGCTCACAGACAGCAATTTTTAACGATTTATTACAAAAACACGTCAGCACAGAAGGAATCGTAGATTACACAAAATTTAATGTTCAAAAACTAAAAGAATATATAACCTATTTAGAAAAGACAACGCCGGATACATCCTGGTCAGAAAATAAACAAAAAGCATTTTGGATCAATGCTTATAATGCTTACACCATCTACTTGGTGCTTCATGCGAAGCGTGCAGAAAAAATAGAAAGCATTCGAGACATTCACAAAAAAGGCAAAACCGCTTGGAAAATTCCCTTTGCTATGGTGGGTGGAAAAACATATACTTTAGACCACATAGAACATACAGTGCTGCGTAAAAACCTGTTTGACCCGAGAATTCATGTGGGTGTAAACTGTGCTTCGGTCTCTTGTCCTAAACTTTCTAACATCGCTTTTACTGAAAACAATATAGCTGGCGAATTAGAGCGATTAATGAAAGAATTCATCAACGATGCCTCTAAAAATAAATTTACAAAAAAAAGCATTCAGATATCACCGATTTTTAATTGGTTTGAACAAGACTTTACTAAAAATGGCTCTATTATTACCTTTTTAAACAGCTATTTAGAAAGGAAAATAGCTCCAAAAGAAAAAATTAGTTATCTAAAATACAACTGGAATTTAAACGGAAAATAGTATCTTTAATTTTCATCAGAAATAAAATAAAAACAATGTCTAAAAACTATTATGATGCTGCTGATTTAAGAAAATTCAGCAAGATAACGGACTGGAGTCCAGAGCTTGGGAATAAGTTTTTTGACTACTATGGGAAGGTCTTTGAGGAAGGTGCTTTAACAGCACGTGAAAAATCTTTAATCGCTTTGGCCGTTGCACACACAGAGCAATGTCCTTATTGTATCGATGCCTACACAAAGGACGGATTGCAGCGCGGAATTACCAAAGAACAAATGATGGAAGCCATTCATGTAGGTGCTGCTATTAAAAGCGGAGCCACACTAGTACACGGAGTTCAGATGATGAATAAAGTTGATAAATTAGAGATGTAAGCGGCGACTAATTTTATGTAACAAAACTTCAGCAAGCACTCATTCCCAAAAAAGGAAGAGTCCAAAAAAAAATAATTTAAAAAACACTTCGACTGCACTCGAGAAGAAATGTATGAAGAAATCTTTAAAAGCAAGAAATAACGACATCGCAAATACAGCGCGTCAAATGGAAATTCTTTCTAATGGCGTTTTCGCTTCAGGAGAATTACCAACCTTCGCTGAAAAAATTAAAAAAACGCATCAATTTCCATTACGCCCTAATAAACTAGAAATTCTACAAATAAACTTAGGGTATATGTGCAATCAAGTTTGCGGACATTGCCATGTAGATGCCGGTCCAGACCGAAAGGAAATCATGACCATAGACACCATGCAACTCTGTTTAGACGTCATCAAGACAACGGAAGCACATACGCTAGATTTAACCGGTGGTGCGCCGGAAATGAACCCTAATTTTAGATGGTTTGTAGAAGAAGCATCCAAAGCGGGAATCAAAGATTTTATCGTACGCTCTAACCTAACGATTATTCGGGCCAATAAAAAATATTATGATTTGCCAGAATTCTTTAAGAAACACAATGTGCATGTGGTTTCTTCGATGCCACATTGGACTCGTGGAAAAACAGACAAACAACGTGGAAATGGTGTTTTTGATAAATCAATAAAAGCTTTGCAAGAATTAAATGCAGTTGGATATGGTTTGGAAGGATCTGATTTAAAGTTGGATTTAGTTTATAATCCTTCGGGAGCATTTTTACCAGGAGATCAGCAAGCCTTAGAAAATGATTTTAAAAAAGCACTTAAAACTGAATTTCATATTGATTTTCACAGCCTTTTCGCCATCACTAATTTACCCATAAGTCGTTTTTTAGATTATTTAATAGCCTCCGAAAATTATGAAGAATATATGGTTTCTTTAGTTGAGGCCTACAATCCTGCAGCAGTCACCAATGTAATGTGCACCAACACCATCTCTGTTAGCTGGGACGGATGGCTGTATGACTGTGATTTTAATCAAATGTTAAATCTAAAAGTCGCAAGCACAGTAAAACACATTTCCGATTACAACGAGGCAAAATTACAAGACAGAAATATAATTACAAATCAGCATTGTTATGGCTGCACTGCCGGAGCAGGCAGCAGTTGCCAAGGTGTTGTTGCTTAAACCCTCCTAAAAGATTCAAAATCTCGCAGGAAAATAAAAAACAAAAAACATGAGTTATTTAGAAACTACGCACAATGTATATAAAGAAGCTGCTTTAACCCCCGATGTTGGCCTCTGTTGCACTACGAATCCTATTTGGGAATTACCGGGATTAAAAATCCCTAGAATCATGCAAGAAATGAACTACGGTTGCGGTTCTACCGTGCATGCAAGAGATTTAACAAACAATCCTAAAATGTTGTATGTCGGCGTAGGCGGTGGAATGGAGTTGTTACAATTTTCATATTTCAATAGAAGTAAAGGAGGTGTGATTGGACTAGATGTTGTGGACGAAATGCTAGAAGCATCACGTAAGAATTTTAAAATTGCAGAAGCACAAAATGATTGGTTTCAGAGTGATTTTGTGGATTTACGCAAAGGAGATGCAATGGCACTGCCAGTAGCAGACAACTCTATAGATGTTGCCGCTCAAAATTGCTTGTTTAATATATTTAAATCTGACGATTTGAAAAAGGCAATTGCAGAAATGCATCGCGTATTAAAACCCCACGGACGTTTAGTAATGAGCGACCCCACTTGTGAACAACCAATGAATGACGAATTGCGAAATGATGCGCGTCTGCGTGCACTGTGTCTCAGTGGAAGTTTGTCAATTGCGGACTATGTAAAAGCGCTCACAGATGCCGGTTTTGGAACCATTGAAATTAGAGCTAGAAAACCATATCGTATTTTAGATCCTAAAAATTACCCCACAGATGAGTTGATCTATATAGAATCGATAGAGGTTGCAGCAATTAAAGACCCAATGCCTGCAGACGGACCTTGTATTTTTACAGGAAGAGCAGCCATTTATTTTGGTGACGAGGCATACTTTGACGATGGATTAGGACATACTTTACTAAAGAACCAACCTTTGGCAATTTGTGATAAAACAACAGCAGCCTTGCAAGCATTAAACAGAGATGACATCTTCTTTTCTGAACCTACCTTTCATTATGACGGTGGTGGTTGTTGTTAACTAAAAGAGAATACAAATAATAGATGCTAAAATATTTTTAATTGGAACATAAAGGACAAAAAGGACTGCATGAAAACCTGCTCTTAATTTTTACAAGAAATCCTGAATTAGGAAAAGTAAAAACACGTTTGGCTAAAACAGTGGGCAATGAAACTGCACTTTCAATCTATACTTTTTTACTCCATAAAACCAAAGATATCGCTGCTAAAGTTACTTCAGACAAGGCTATTTATTATTCTGTTCGCATCCGAGAAAATGATCTTTGGGATCCAGCTATTTTTCAAAAAAACCTGCAAATTGGCTCAGATTTAGGGAGTCGTATGTTGCATGCTTTTAAAAATGGATTTACAGCGGGTTACAAAAAAGTACTTATTATTGGGAGTGATTTATATGACTTGACTCCTGAAATTATAGAAAAAGCATTTAGTGAGTTAGCAGATAATGATTTAGTTGTCGGGCCTGCAGAAGATGGGGGATATTACTTATTAGGGATGAAGTCTCTGCATCCCAAAATTTTCAAAAACAAAGATTGGGGCACAGCTACCGTAAGAGAAAAAACCCTCGAAGATTTAAAAGATAAAAAAGTACTTTTGTTGCAAGAGTTAAATGATGTCGATATATTTGAAGACATTGAGCACCATCCAGCATTTCAACATTTTTTGAAATAACCGTTCTATTTAGTGCCAACAGATATCCGTTTGTATCGTGCAATAATAAAGGAAATAGTAGTCTATGAAAAAACAACAGTTACAAGAAACCATCGATTTTTTAAGGTTAAAAGGGATTACAACGCCAGAAGTTGGTATTGTTTTGGGAACCGGTCTTGGCAAGTTAGTGGCTGAAATTGAGATAGAGAAAGAAATAGCCTATTCAGATATTCCAAATTTTCCCGTGGCAACGGTTGAATTCCATTCAGGAAAACTAATCTATGGGATCTTATCAGGAAAAAAAGTAGTGGTTATGGCAGGTCGTTTCCATTTGTATGAAGGCTACAATCCGTGGGAAGTTACTTATGGTATCAGAACAATGCACGGTTTGGGAATTAAAAACTTATTAGTTTCAAATGCTGCAGGAGCGATTAACCTCAACTATAAAAAAGGTGATTTAATGTTGATTGATGACCATATCAATCTGCAGGGAAGTTCTCCTTTGGCTTTTCAAGGAGCCAGCGATTTTGGTACTATTTTCGCAGATATGTTGGCACCCTACTCTAAAGAAATCAATGCTAAAATCACAACCATCGCAAAAGCACATAACATCCCATTGCACCAAGGTGTGTATGCAAGTGTTCTAGGGCCTCAATTAGAAACAAGGGCTGAATACAGAATGTTACAAATTTTGGAAACAGATGCTGTTGGCATGAGCACCGTGCCAGAAGTAATTGTAGCAAAGCAATTGAACTTGCCCTGCGCAGCTATTTCTGTATTAACTGATGAATGTGATCCTAAAAATTTACAACCTGTAGATATTGCAGAAATTATTGCCATTGCCGGAACTGCAGAGCCTAAAATGATTGTATTATTTAAGGAGGTCCTTAAACAACTGTAAATCATACAGAGGCGAAAGTCAATAGATTCCTAAAAACTATTACAAATCTACAGTAGTCACCAAATAATTGTGCTGTTAAATCAATAACATACTTATCGCCATTAGTATCATAATTGCATTTTCTATAAAAGTAGCTTCCGTCATCGGAAGTTTTAAAGCAGTTCCCAAGCAAGCACAGCGAATAGACGTCTTGCTTAAAAGCGTTTTAGTGACTCCAATGGTAGTAATTCCCAAAATGAAAACCGTTAGCACCAAGGCAATTTTTATTTCAAAACGCAGCAAGAATAGCAAGCCTAAAACAGTTTCTATAAATGGATAAATCTTCCCGTAAATAGGTATTTTTTTTGCAACAGGATCATACATGCTAAAAGACACTGCAAAGCCTGTTATATCTAACATTTTAAAAAAGCCAAATACAATATAAAACAAGCCCATAAAATCGAGCATAAATGAACTCCCATCCCAAACTTTGTAATTTAATAATAGACTTGCCACTGTGATATAAAGAAGAATGATAAATAACGGTTTTAGCTGCTGAACTTTATTTTTCTCTGTTGCTGCCCCTACTTCTATATTTGTTATTTGCTGCGCCTGTTCTTTTGACTTTTCAGTAATCCTAAATTTTTCCGGCAACACCTCTTGTAATTTGTCTAACACAATTGAAGTAGCCATTATAATCGTTGCCTCTCCTTTCTCTAAATTGACAGCAGCATGCGTTACCTTTTCCAATGCATTTAGATGCTTTTCCACAGCTGCTTGGCATCCACCGCAAGTCATACCCTCAATTTTGTAATGCTTTTTCATTATTTTATTTTAGTTACTAGTGATCCCAGAATTAAGACAGCTTCCAAAACTCTTAAAGAATTATCTACTGTTCAGAAACAGCTGTTTTCTTAACGCTTCCTTTCCCACAAATTGTTGTGTCACTCCTGCTATAAAAATAGGCTTAATTTAATCTATTGAAAAGAAATAAAACAGGAATCTAATTTTAAAGATACCCAACAAATGTCGCAAACAAAAAAAACCTTCATCGTTTCTGTAGAAAAAATCACTGTATAGAATGCTGAAAACCCTACTAGGTCTCTAAATAATCGTTGCAAAAAACCCCTCTTTTTACATTTTAGAGCAAACAACTGAAATGATTTTTTTAATAGCAAACAGCAGCGCTAGGGAACTCTATTTTGAGAACTTTTCAAAAATTAATATTCAAAATAGATAGCAAATAAAAAAAATAACACCAATCTCCGTAATTGCAGCACATTATACTTTTAATTGTTATAATTTTGAAATGACAAATCTATTTCGTGTTGCACTAAAAGTTTCACTCTTGAAAACAATTACTAACCCCCCAAAACCATTTGTTTATAAGCAATGTATGCGCAACCTGATAGCCGAATTTTAATTTTCAAGAAAGAGCAAAACTACAGTCTATGCAGACCTATTTGGAACTTATAAAAGCAGCTTACACCAATTATTGGCACTATCTAAAACAGAGTGTTTTAATGCAACTCGCTTGGGAGAATTACTTTTATGGACTTCTTATAATATCTGTATTCGTTTGGGGTTTAGAAGCTGTTTTTCCTTGGAGAAAGCAACAGTCCTTGTTTCGAAAAGATTTTTGGCTGGATATTTTTTATATGTTTTTTAATTTTTTTTTATTGAACTTATTGGTGCTCATCGCATTGTCAAATGCCACAGCGCTGCTTTTTGAAGACTTTCTTGGCCTTCTTGGCTTATCTACTTTTAGTTTTCAACTGATCGAAATAAATTCACTGCCCATTTTTGCAAGAATTTTTACCTTTTTCGTCGTGGTCGATTTTACACAATGGTGCACACATAGATTGATACACCGGGTTCCGTTTCTGTGGAACTTTCATAAAGTACACCACTCCGCCAAACAGATGGGATTTGCTGCTCATTTAAGATATCATTGGATGGAACCCGTACTTTATAATTCTTTAAGATACATTCCTCTCGCTATTATTGGAGGATTTTCTGCACGAGATGTAGCACTCGTTCATTTCTTTAATATTACGATTGGCCATCTAAATCATGCCAATATTCACGTGGATTACGGTTGGTTAAAGTATGTTTTAAACAACCCTAAAATGCATATTTGGCATCATTCTAAAGTGTTACCAACAGAAAGAAAAAATGGCGTAAACTTTGGATTGACGCTTAGCACTTGGGATTATCTTTTTAAAACAAACTATATCCCCTTTTCCGGTAGAGACATCGAAATTGGTTTTGAAGGGGATGAAAATTTCCCGAAAGGATTCATCCAACAAGAACTATATCCCTTTGCTAAAAAATAAAATTTTAATAATTTTTAGTTAAAGTAACACATCGCCTTATTTCTCTTAGTATCTTAGACAGCGAGATTTACTCCGAGAGACCAAAAACAAATTCAATACGATGAAAATTAAAAAAGTACTTGTTGCCAATAGAGGTGAAATAGCTATACGAATTTTTAGAGCTTGTACAGAAATAAATGTTAAAACCGTATGTGTCTATACTTTTGAAGATCGGTACTCGCTACATCGCTACAAAGCAGATGAATCTTATCAAATTGGTGAAGACACAGCGCCTTTAAAGCCCTATTTAGACATCGATGAAATCGTACGAGTTGCTTTAGAAAGTGGCGCAGATGCCATACACCCTGGCTACGGTTTTTTGTCAGAAAATGCAAATCTTGCTCAAAAATGTGAAGACAACGGAATTATTTTTGTAGGTCCTAAGGTCTCTGTTTTAAAAGCACTCGGAGATAAAATCACTGCTAAAGAGGTGGCGGTTGCCAATAATATTCCAGTGATTAGGAGTAATAAAAACCCTTTAATTAATATCGAAGTGGCCTTGGATGAAGCCTCCATAATTGGCTATCCAGTTATGCTAAAAGCGGCATCTGGAGGTGGCGGTAGAGGCATGCGTGTGATTCGAGAAGCTTCGGAATTAACAGGTGCTTTTAATGAGAGTAAACGAGAAGCATTGAATGCTTTTGGAGACGATACCGTATTTCTTGAGAAATATGTAGAAAACCCTAAACATATAGAAATTCAAATAGTTGCAGATAACTATGGAGATACGGTGCACCTTTTTGAACGCGATTGCTCCGTGCAGCGGCGCTATCAAAAGGTTATTGAATTTGCGCCTTCTTTTGACTTAAAACAAGAAATAAAAGATGCGCTGTATACCTATGCAATAAATATTTGTAAAGCAGTTGCCTATAATAATATTGGAACTGTTGAGTTTTTAGTAGATGATGATGCGATCTATTTTATCGAAGTAAATCCCCGCATACAAGTAGAGCACACCGTTACCGAGGTGGTTACAAATATCGACTTGGTAAAAACACAATTATTCATTGCTGGAGGATACCGATTGGCAGACCAACAAATAAAGATTACCAATCAAGCTGCCATAAAAATAACTGGGTACGCACTGCAGTGCCGAATTACTACCGAAGACCCTCAAAATGATTTCAAACCGGATTACGGTGAAATCACTACCTATAGAAGTGCTTCTGGTTTTGGGATTCGTTTAGATGCTGGTAGTGTATATCAAGGGGCAATTATCTCACCCTTTTTTGATTCTATGCTTGTCAAAGTCACCGCAAATAGTAGAACTTTAGACGGTGCTTGTAGAAAAGTACGCCGTGCTCTAGCAGAGTTCAGAATTAGAGGTGTAAAAACAAACATGCCCTTCTTAGACAATATATTAAAACATGACACTTTTAGGAAAGGCGCTGTTACTGTAAACTTTATCAACCAAAATCCTGATTTATTTATTTTTAAAGCCCCTAGAAACAGAGCGACTAAATTAGTTACCTATTTAGGAGATGTAATCGTAAACGGAAACCCCGATGTTAAGAAAATAGACCGAACAAAAACATTTATAAAGCCGAGCGTCCCTAAATTTGACGCACACGCAGCGTTCCCAAAAGGAACCAAGGACTTACTAACAAAACTAGGGCCTACTAAATTTTCTGAATGGTTGAAAAATGAAAAGAAAGTTCATTTTACAGACACCACCATGCGAGATGCCCATCAAAGCTTGTTGGCGACTCGAATGCGAACCTATGACATGTTGCAAGTTGCGGAAGGCTATGCTAAAAACAACGCGGCCATCTTTAGTATGGAAGTTTGGGGTGGTGCAACTTTTGACGTGTGTATGCGCTTCTTACAAGAAAATCCATGGGAACGTTTGAGGTTGTTGCGTAAAGCGATGCCAAACGTATTGCTTCAAATGCTTATCAGAGGTTCAAATGGTGTCGGTTACACGGCATATCCAGACAATCTTATCGAGAAATTTGTAGAACAATCCTGGGAAAATGGTGTAGATATTTTTAGAATCTTCGATTCTTTGAATTGGATGCAATCCATTGCTCCCTGCATTGAACATGTGCGTAAAAGGACAAATGGTTTGGCGGAAGGTGCCATCTGCTATACGGGTGATATTTTAAATCCTAAAAACACAAAATACACTCTTAAATATTATACCACCTTAGCCAAAGACATCGAAAATGCAGGAGCACATATTCTTGCGATTAAAGACATGGCTGGCTTATTAAAACCATATGCAGCTTTCGAATTGGTTTCGGCTTTAAAACAAACTGTAAACATTCCAATTCATCTCCATACCCACGATACCTCTTCCATACAATCTGCTACGTATCTCAAAGCAATTGAAGCTGGCGTGGATGTAGTAGATGTTGCCCTAGGTGGACTGTCTGGTTTAACATCACAACCAAATTTTAATTCAGTGGTAGAGATGCTGAAATTTAATGAGCGGGAGAGCCATTTGAATATTGAGTCTCTAAACGCATATTCAAATTATTGGGAGACTGTTCGAGAGTACTACTATCCGTTTGAGTCTGGTTTAAAATCTGGCTCTGGCGAGGTATTTAAACATGAAATCCCAGGAGGTCAATATTCAAATTTAAAACCACAAGCGCAAGCCTTAGGTTTGGAAGACCGCTTTCACGAAATCACCAAAATGTATGGAGATGTGAACTTACTTTTTGGAGACATTGTAAAAGTAACACCCAGCTCTAAAGTAGTGGGCGATATGGCCCAATATTTAGTAAGTAATAATTTAACGGTACAAGACGTATTAGAACGTGGAGACAGTATTTCATTTCCACAATCAGTCGTCAGTTTCTTTAAAGGAGACTTAGGGCAACCCGTTGGTGGTTTTCCAAAAGACCTACAGAAGTTAATTCTAAAAGATGAGAAAGCCTACACGGACAGACCAAATGCTCATATTGCACCTTTAGACATTGAAGAGGAATATAAGAAATTTAGAAAAATATTTGAAAATGATTTGAGCAGACCCATTGATTTTACAGACTTTCTATCCTATAAGTTATATCCCAAAGTATTTACAGAGGCCTATAATCAGCACTTAAAATATGACAGCCTGCTCCATTTACCCACTAAAAATTTCTTTTATGGAATGGAAAGGGGTGAAGAAATTATTATTTCATTAGCGAAAGGAAAAAACATGCTTATTTCTTTAGATTCTGTGGGGAGGCCTGACCTTGACGGAATGGTAACGGTATACTTCAAGGTAAACGGTCAGGGAAGAGCTGTTCAAATAAAAAATAATTCAATTCAAATTGACAAGGTTGCAAATGCGAAAGCAGACAAAAATAATGTGAAAGAAATTGGCGCTCCTTTGCAAGGATTATTATCGACTATTTTAGTGAAAAAAGGCGAACAAGTGACGAAAAACCAACCACTTTTTATTATTGAAGCCATGAAAATGGAAACAACCATTACTGCAACACAAGCTGCCAAAATTCAACACTTATCACTAAAATCGGGTACCATGGTAAGCTCTGAAGATTTAATTTTAACGCTGGCGTAATCCTGAAGAGTTTTAAAAGCAAGGAAATTCAAAAAACATCTAACGGTTGCGTCCTTTTTCGTTTGGGTATAAGCTAGGCAATGTATCGCTTTGAACAAACGCTTTTGTTTCAATATTTATACCGGTTACCCTTCCTTTAAAAGCGGCACCCGTATCAATATTCCAGACATTCATTGCGTGCATTGGAACTGTCTCCTCCAGATTCGTGGTGGGAGTATGACCAATATAAATCTCATAATAGGCTCCTAATCTTTTGGGATATCTTTTGTGCTTTACGCCGATGCTCTTATCTGCAACCAAAGCCATCTCCCATAAAGTTCTATCCAAATAAAAAGTTGCTGTGTGTCTTTCGTTAGCGACTCCTTGTGTAGCTGTAAAACCTGCGTGTAAAAACAACCTGTTTTTAGCATCTATATGATACACCGGCATCTTTTTTAAAAAATCAAGATGTACTTGTTTTTCTTCTATGGAAAAACCCTCATAACTGTCCATAGTTTCTTTTCCGCCGTGCAGATACCACAGCGGCTTTACCACTGAGGTCTCCAACCAGTTTTGACACCAAACGTCATGATTTCCTTTGATACAAATACAGTTTATTTTTTCCGATAAAGTAATTAATAACTCAATTACCTGTGCGGATTCACTCCACCCATCTACATAATCTCCCATAAAAATTAAAGTATCTTCATCCCTAACTTGCAACTTATTTAAAACTTGTAATACCGCTTTTAAGCCACCGTGAATATCACCAATAGCGAATGTTCTTTTCGTCATCATTTTCTATTAAATAATTGAAACCCCTATAAGCACCTTTTTTTCAAGCCAAAACAATCTGTGGAAAAGCCTAATAGCACTGTATTTTTCTGAAATACACTAGCCGTGAACACACCAAAGACGTGAAATTTACTGTGCTATAAATATATTTTGAATGACCATGTTGATCCAATTATCCGAACTAAGTCCAAATAAAAAGAATTTGTAGTCTTCATCCAGCACCAACTCTTCAGGAGTACCCGTGTGAATTTTCCCGATTATATTGGATTCATTATAATACTGAAAAGTATTTTCTACCGTAAAGGTTCCCGATAACAAAGAGGCATCTTTCTTCGTGAAAACTTGAAAATAAGTTTCACTTTCTGCATAGCTAGTATCCAACCAGGTAAAAACTGGTTTTAGAGTTGTTGTATTGTCAATAGCTACTGTTGTTTTCCATTCCGTTTGTCTGGTTTGATTTTTAGTCCGAATAGGCGCGGAAATATGCAGTTTCCCTTCTGATATATAGGTCACTAAACACCAAACCTCAGCAGCAGAACTATGAGAAAATCTTCTAAATTCGCCATTAAACTGGGATATATCTGTCAGACTTCTTCTCTTATAATTTGAAAAATCTGATGGAGATACCGTCGTGTCTTCTGTTTCATAATATCGAAAATCAAAAGCAGCACCTATGGGCTCAAAGTAAATATAGGTTTCTCCCTTATTGCCATTTGCAGTGCCTGCAAAAGCTCGTGTAGATGTTATTTCCTTGTCTGCATTGATAGTGATATATTCTTCTAAATTTCTTGGAATAAATTGTTCTTCTACAATCATGTTCACCCAATTATCGGGTCCAATACCCATCATCATAAAATTATAAATCTCGTCTGCCACCAATGCTTTTGGCGCTTCTGTATTCAAGTTCGGGGATACTAAGACATTGGAAGTGTCATAATATTGAAAAAAAGTATCTCGTGTAAAAGTTCCTGAAAGCAACGTGTTTGACGCGTCGGAAATTGTTTGAAAATAAAATACATTGTCATCTATCGCCGCATCCTCCCAAGTAAAATTAGGTTCTATTGTAGTTTTATAAGCGACGCTCACGGCATTGGAATAGACCGTAGTTTTCGTTTTATTATTTAATTTTATGGGTGCCGAAATTTGTAAGCCTCCCGCTCTCTTATAGGTAACTAAACACCAATTTTCTGAGGATCCTGATCTCGAAAATCGGTTTAATTTCGCATCAAAAACAACACTATTTTCTAAACTTTTTCTTTCATAGTTTAAAAAAACATCCATGGCTAAGCTCGCGTCCTTTAATTCGTAATATCGAAAGTCTGAGGCACCTATCTCTGGAGAATAATAAATATACGTTAAATCTGTATTTTCCTTTTTGTTTGCAGCCCAAGCCAGCACTGTTCCTTCTGCAACTGTTGTGTTTTCCGAAATATATTCTTGTAGGTTTCGTGCAATCGTAAGATCCGTATCTTGAGAACATGCACCCATTAGCAAGCAAGTAAAAAGAAATATTATTTTTTTAAAGACCATATAATTTTTTAATTAATTCTTCTGCTGGCTTTTTTTGTGGTGTAAATCTATTGTTTTTTTTGCCACCAACCGAACTATGGTTGTGAAACCATTTCCAAATAAACCCGCCAGCGAACCATGTTTCTTTCCAAAACTGATTGTGAATTGCCTGCAAAGCATTTGCCTGTGCTTCCAGATTTACAGCACCTTTAATAATTGTTGAATCCCAAGGTTTCTCTCCATTAAAGTCTACACTTCGATATCCATATTCTGCAAAGATAACAGGTTTTTTAAATTGTTCTTGCACTTTTATAATTTGTTGTTTGTGGCGAAACCAACCCAATTCGTAATCGGCGATTGTTGGTGTTTTTTTATCACTTAAAGGAAAGTAGGCATCGATGCCTATAAAATCTAAGTCGCCCCAAAAAGAAACCTCAGCAAACTCATCCCAGTTTGCTGCGTAAGTTAATTTACCTTTGTAAAGAACTCTTATTTCTTGAATTAATTGCTGCCAGTATTCGGGTCTATTTTTAACAAACTTCGCAAGTTCTGTTCCAATACAAAAGATTTCTGCCTGCAGTTCGGCGGCTGCTTTTGCATAGCATAAAATATAGTTGCGATAAGAGTCTTCTAAAAGCTTCCATTTTTTTTCGTTTTTCATATTTATGTTGCCTGTATAAGCTCCCTTCCAAACCCAAATATGCGGCTTGACCATAATGCGTATCTTTTGTTCTTGAAAAAGTTTCGCATATTGCAACAAACCCATTTTAGTCTCCCCAAACCACTGCTGCTTCGTATTGTATACAATTTCCGGAGTTGACAGTTCTTTTATAAAACCATAAGGCATCAGTGCCACATAATTACTCTGAGTATTTAAAACCGGAATGACATGCGCACTACTTATGGAATCTCGAGAAGCAACAAAGCTAAGACCATTTATTTTTTTTGATTGACCAAAAAACGAAAAACCAGAAAAAATTAAAAGCAAAAAAAAGTGTCTTTGTGTTTTCATAAACTTGGATAAAAATAGTTCTTTTCAGCAAAATAGCTGAGAATCGACGAAAAAAGTAGGAAAAAATTAGAAATATTTTTTAAAGAAAGCATGTCTCGCTATTTTTTTGAATTCGCAGCCATTGTTCTTTATTAATCTTTAAATCGTACGATTTCATAGCGACCAAGCGTCAAAATGTTCAAGAACTTTATTTAGAATAATTCTAAACTTCAAGATATCAAATATTTAAAATTAAGTTCTTTACTTTACATACGACTTAAGGACAATAATCAAGTAAATATGGAACATATTGTAATTATTGGTAATGGCATCTCAGGGGTCACCGCTGCAAGGCATATTCGGAAGAATTCTCATAAGAAAATTACTATCGTCTCTGCAGAATCCGAATATTTTTTCTCTAGAACTGCTTTGATGTATGTCTACATGGGACACTTAAAATTTGAACATACGCAACCCTATGAAAATTGGTTCTGGAAAAAAAACAACATCCAATTAAAGCACGGCTTTGTCGAAGCGATTCATACCGATTCAAATGAAATTACCTTTGAGGATGGAGGAAGGTTGTCCTATGATACCTTAATTATTGCTACGGGTTCTAAGCCAAATAAATTTGGATGGCCAGGACAAGATTTAGAAGGGGTTCTAGGCATGTATCACAAACAAGATCTAGAGCAATTAGAAGTACTTGCTCCAAATAACACCGTTTGCAACAGAGCCGTTATTGTTGGGGGTGGCTTGATAGGAATTGAATTGGCGGAAATGCTCCGCAGCAGAAAGATTCCAGTTACCTTTTTGGTACGTGAAAGTAGTTTCTGGAACGGTGTTTTACCTGCACAAGAGTCTGAAATGCTCAATGCGCATATTGAAGAACACCACATCGACTTGCGATTGAACACAAATTTAAAGGAAATTAAAGCAGATGAAAATGGACGTGTAACATCGATTATTATCGAAGAAACTGGAGAAGAAATTCAGTGTAACGTAGTGGGTTTGACTGCGGGAGTTGCCCCCAATATCGATTTCATAAAAACCTCTAGAATTGCCATTGGTCGTGGCGTAAAAGTGAATCGTTTTTTAGAGACCACTATAAAAAATATATATGCTATTGGAGATTGCGCTGAGCAGGAGGAAGCTATTGGCCAACGAAGAAATATAGAAGCTGTCTGGTATACCGGAAGAATGATGGGAGAAACGGTGGCTCAAACTATTTGTGGCAAAAAAACAGCATACAAGCCAGGACATTGGTTTAACTCTGCCAAATTTTTAGACATTGAATACCAAACGTATGGTTGGGTATTTAGTGAGAAAAATAAAAAAGAAAATGAAGCATACTTTCAATGGAAGCATCCGGAGGAGCAAAAGTGCATTACCATCTCTTTTGATAAAAATACGCAAGAATTTTTAGGAATTAACACTTTCGGAATTCGGCTGCGTCACGAAATTTTTGATACTTGGTTGACTGAAAAAAAAAGTATTTCGAAGGTCTTGGAATATTTAGCAGATGCGAACTTTGATCCTGAATTTTACAAAGTACACGAACCTGAAATTGTGGCAAAGTTCAATCTTGAAAACAATACGAACATACACCCAAAAAAGAAAAGCTGGAAACGCATTTTTAGCAAATCATAAAATATGAAAGTAATAAAACAGTCAGGTCTCATCGTTTTTTTAATTGGATTGGGTTTTTTTATAGGCACTATATTTCTCGGGTCTTTTAGTCTAAAGCAAAACGAACTCGATGCATTCCTCCAAGAAAAACAATACAAAAGTACCGTACTAAAAGGCGCACTAGAAAAAGCTGTTGTAAACGTTGAAGACTTAAATATTTTTGAATTTTCAAGTCGAGTCCGAAAAGCATATGCTACTTCAAATCAATATTATGATGTGCGCATTGCAAAATATAACAAAGAAAAAAACTGGAAAGAAAAAGGGAAACAATATCAATATAAGATCTCTGGGAAACCACACAGTCTGAGTTTTACCCTTGCTAAAAAAGCAGGAAAAGGACTGGCAGCAGACAATACTGCCCTAATGTGGTTTTTAACTTTCGGCCTGGGTATCTTGGGTGCACTGCTCTTTATTATTCCTGATGTCATTTTATTAGGAAAACCTGGTATAAAAAATGACGGCGTCTTTTTAAGTGCTGCCACCAACCGCGGGTGGATTGGTTGGTTTGCTTTTGTTTTCTTAGTAAGCTTTTATGTCCTACTCTACTTCTATCCAGATTTCATTGTAAACTGGGTGTTTTTAGTAGACCCTATTAGCCTATCGATTAGTGGGAACCCAGGAAGTCAGTGGTTTTTATATGGATTCTTATACTGTACTGTAATGACTGTTATGGCGGTTAGAATGTATATCAAATACCGCCATAATAAGTATCAAATATTAAGAACTACTTCTGTTTTATTCTTTCAAATCGTATTTGCATTTTTAATTCCAGAGATTTTAGTTCGTTTTGAAAAACCTTGGTATGATTTTAAAAACGCATTCCCTTTGGACTATGATTTTTTCTTCAGATGGAATTTAGAAGAGCTGCTCTCTAGTGGTGGGTTTGGTTTATTTATTTTAGTTTGGGGTACTGTTTTAACCGTTGTTATAGTGCCTGTAATGGTCTATTTCTTTGGAAAAAGATGGTATTGTTCTTGGGTTTGTGGCTGTGGGGGCCTGGCAGAGACTTTAGGAGATCCTTATCGCCAACTCTCAAGTAAAACATTACTCTCTTGGAAGTTTGAACGTATTATTATCCATGCAGTCCTTGTTTTTGTTTTAGTGATGACTAGTTTTGCCTTGTACACCTTCTTTTCGGGTGCAAATAATGTTCTTGGTATTAAAACACAAACCATTCAAGATGTCTATGGATTTTTAATTGGTTCTATTTTTGCAGGAGTGATAGGTACTGGTTTTTATCCTATTTTCGGAAATAGAGTATGGTGTCGCTTTGGCTGTCCACTTGCAGCATATCTTGGTTTTATTCAGCGGTTTAAATCGCGGTTTAGAATTACAACCAACGGCGGCCAATGTATTTCTTGCGGAAACTGTTCTACCTATTGCGAACAAGGAATTGACGTGAGAGCCTATGCGCAGAAAGGAGAAAATATTGTACGCTCTAGCTGTGTAGGATGTGGCGTGTGCTCGGCCGTTTGTCCAAGGGGTGTTTTGAAACTCGAAAATGGTCCTGAAACTGGCAGAATAAATCCTACAGAAATTTTATTAGGGAATGATGTAAACTTAATGGAGCTCGTTAATAATAAATAAAAAAAATAACGGCAATTGCTGCTCAAATAAATACCAAAAAAAAACAATTACATACTACAGCTTCCACTTGTACTTCTTTTTTAGAGTTCTGTTGCTGTTTTATAAACGCAGATTTTGTTGGATGCTATTCGTTTACTTAAAAAAAATACTTGCCATTTATTAACAGGAAGGCCAAACTATTTAATGAGAGAATAGGAGTATGCCTGCTAACATGTTAAGAAGGTGCGTGTAAATGCAGTTTAGATCGAAAATATTGGTACTTTTGAAAGCTTAAAAGAATCTTGTTTTTTTAGTAGCAGCTAATAGTGGTATTACGTGCTTGTGAAAATACAAAGTAGTTGTATTAAAGTCACTGAAACACTATTAATTGTAAAATTTCATTCGCTCCAAATGTTCTAAAATGGTAAACCCAATTATAAAAGTTATTATCCCTGCTTACAATGAGCAAGATGCCATTGCAAATGTGATACATGCCATTCCTGAAATTGTAGCTGAAATTATTGTTGTTGATAATAATTCTACCGATACCACAGCAATAAATGCTAAAAATGCAGGTGCCACTGTTTTAAAAGAACTTCGAAAAGGATATGGATACGCCTGCTTAAAAGGAATAGACTATCTCAAAAAGGAAAATAAAAAAACAGAAATTGTTGTTTTTTTAGACGGTGATTACTCCGATCACCCAGAGCAATTAACAACCCTCATTGCTCCAATATTAATAGATAATTTAGACTTTGTTGTAGGTGCTCGCGTAAAAGAATTCCGGGAAACTGGTGCCATGACTCCACAACAGATTTTTGGTAACTGGCTGGCCACCTTTTTAATGACCATTTTTTTTCAATCAAAATTCACCGACTTAGGCCCTTTTAGAGCTATTAAATATAACACCCTATTGGATTTAGAAATGGAAGACACAACCTACGGGTGGACGGTTGAAATGCAACTAAAAATACTAAAACAAAAACGATCATATACAGAAGTACCAATGAAATATAGAAACAGAATAGGTGTCTCTAAAGTTTCAGGAACGATAAAAGGTAGTATATTAGCGGGAATAAAAATTTTAGGTTGGATCTTTAAATATAGTTTTAAATAATGATTTTAGAATATAGTATCATACTCATTTATTCTATCGCCCTGTTGCTTATTTTCATGTACGCATTGGCACAACTAAATCTGCTTTTCAATTATTTGAAAGCAAGAAAAACAGCGGATACTTCAGAAAAATATGACTTTACCAATCCAGAAGAAATTCCTTTTGTAACCATTCAATTGCCGGTATATAACGAATTGTATGTAATGAAGCGCTTGCTTAAAAACATTGCAAAAATCTCGTATCCGATCGATAAATTAGAAATTCAAGTACTGGACGACTCTACAGATGAATCCGTTGCAATAACCGCAAAATATGTCAAAGAAATTCAAGAAAAAGGAATTGACATTCAGCACATTAGAAGAGATAACAGACAAGGGTTTAAAGCAGGTGCGCTAAAAGAAGGCCTAAAGACGGCAAAAGGAGACTTCATCGCTATTTTTGATGCTGATTTTTTGCCACAAAAAGAATGGTTACTAGAAACAGTTCCTTATTTTAAAAATGAAGAGATTGGTGTAGTGCAAACGCGCTGGGGTCATATTAATAGATCATACTCTACGCTGACAAAAATTCAAGCTTTTGCTTTAGATGCACATTTTACATTAGAGCAAGTAGGTAGAAATAGCCAAGGACATTTTATTAACTTTAATGGAACGGCAGGTCTTTGGCGCAAAGAATGTATTTACGATGCAGGAAATTGGGAAGGAGATACCCTTACCGAGGATTTAGACTTAAGTTACAGAGCACAGTTAAAAAACTGGAAATTTAAATACTTGGAACATGTAGAAACACCTGCGGAATTACCAGTAATCATCAGTGCGGCTAGATCACAACAGTTTCGTTGGAACAAAGGAGGAGCAGAGAATTTTCAAAAAATGATGAAACGAGTTCTTCGAAGTAAAAATGTGTCTTTGAAAACAAAAATACACAGCATACTGCACCTTCTAAATAGCTCTATGTTTACCTGTATTTTTTTAGTTGCTGTTTTAAGTATTCCTATGTTGTATATTAAAAACGAATTTGCACACTTAAAAGTATACTTCTATGTAATGAGCTTCTTTGTAGTTAGCTCTCTTATTTTCTTTATTTGCTATTGGTATATGTATAAAAACAGCTACGGTGGTGGCCTCAAAAATTTCTTTAAATACATTGCTGCCTTTTTCACGTTTTTCTCCATTGCAATGGGGTTCTCACTGCACAACACCATTGCAGTATTAGAAGGTCATTTCGGTAAGAAAAGTGAATTTGTAAGAACACCAAAATTCAATATTAAAACAGCAAAAGATGGCTGGAAAAAAAATAAATACATCACCAACAAACCCTCTGTTCATGTTATTTTAGAAGGTCTTTTAGTCCTTTATTTTATCTTTGGAATGTACAGTGCTTTTATTGTAGGTAATCAAGGAGGAGATTTTGGTCTATTCCCTTTTCACTTTATGCTTACTATTGGATTTAGTTATGTATTCTTTAAATCTGTATTCTCAAAAGCGTAATGCTGTTCTTAGAAAAATATAAGACGTTATGTATTGTTATCATCAGTGCTCTTTTATATTTTGTCTTTGCCTACTTTTTAGAAAGAACAGCATTTAACACTTTCTGTTTTTTGTGGTGTGCATTGTTTGCAGGTTTCTATATGCTCCTCCAACAAAAAAATACTACTTTTTTGGCATTGGCGGTGATTGCCATCTTATTTCGTTTAATTTTTTTATTTTCTACTCCAAATTTATCACAGGATTTTTACCGCTTTATCTGGGATGGTCGCATGCTTTTTAATGGTTACAATCCGTATCTTTATTTACCAGAAAACTTGGTACAACAAGCACTGCAACCTATTGCGCAAGCAGAAGTATTGTACAAAGGAATGGGGGTCTTAAATGGCAGCCATTATACAAACTATCCACCGCTAAATCAATTGTGTTTTTTTATTGCCGCACTATTTGCTAGTAAAAGTATTTTTGGTGCAACCATCGTACTCAGAATGTTTGTTATATTGGCCGATATCGGAATTCTATATTATGGAAAAAAAGTATTGGCGCATTTAAAGATACCCGTGAAAAATATTTTTTGGTATTTTTTAAACCCTTTTATCATCATAGAAATGACGGGGAACTTACATTTTGAACCTGTTATGCTCTTTTTTCTAGTCTTGGCATTTTATAAATTACAGCAACAAAAATGGGTGTGGGCAGCGATACTGGTTGGATGTTCTATTGCTGTTAAATTAATACCATTGTTGTTTTTGCCTTTATTCTTTCAATGGTTCGTAAAGAATGATAACAACTCCATCGCCTCAAGAAACCGAAAAATCGGAAAACTTATTTGTTTTTATACCCTTATAGTAGGAACTACCCTCTTATTATTTCTTCCCTTTTATACTGCCTCTCTTATTGAAAACTATTCTAGATCTGTAGGTTTATGGTTTGGGAAATTTGAGTTCAACGCGAGCTTTTACTATGTTTTTAGAGAAATAGGGTATGCTTTTCGAGGATATAATGAAATTGCTATTATAAGTAAAATTACAGCTTCCCTAACGATTGCATATCTATTATATCGCTCCTTATTTAAAAAAGCCATAAAAGGAATCCCCTTATATACCTCGCTATTGTTTGGAATTAGCTTTTACTATTTTACAGCCACAACCGTGCATCCTTGGTATATCGCAACTCCCTTAATTCTTGGTATTTTTAGCACTTATAAATTTCCTGTAGTCTGGTCTTTCTTGATTTTCTTATCCTATGAAAGCTATACAAATACAATTTGGAAAGAAAATTTATGGTTCGTTTGGGTGGAGTATCTTCTTCTATTTTCTTTTCTTGTCTATGAAATTCGCAGCAAATCGAAACTACAAAAAATTTAAAATAATGCGTTTCTTGTATTACAAGAACAGGAAATTTTGTATTTTGTAATTTTATTTTCTACATTCTATGAAAAGACTTACCATAAAAGACATTGCGAAAGAATTTAGTGTTTCTATATCTACCGTTTCTAAGGCCCTAAACGACAGCTATGAAATCAGCGTAAGCACCAAAGAAAAAATAAAAAAATACGCCAAAGCGCACAATTATAAGCCAAATTTTAACGCATTAAGTTTAAAAAATAGGCAGACAAAAACGATTGGAATCATCATTCCAAACATGCTAAACTACTTTTTTGCCCAAGTATTTAACGGTATTGAAAAAGTAGCGAATGAAAAAGGATATAAAATAATTTCTTGTATTTCTAACGAGTCTTATAAAAAAGAGACCGAAACAATGGAAATGCTATCTAATGGAAGCATTGATGGTTTTATTCTTTCTTTAGCGGAAGAAACCGTTTTAAAAGGGGACTTTAAACATTTTGAAGAAATCTTAGAAAATGGAACTCCTATTGTAATGTTTGATAGAATTGCAGAACCTATAAAATGTGACAAAGTAATTACAGACGACTTTAAAGGGGCTTCTAAAGCTGTAAAATACCTAACAAAATCTGGTAGTAAAAATATTGCCTTTATCTCTACGATTAGTAATTTAGAGGTGGGTAAAAAAAGACACCAAGGATATTTAAAAGGTTTAGAAAAAGCAGGATTATCGGTCAATAACAATCTCATTATAAATATTACTGCAGACGACTACAAAGAATATGAGAATATTTTAGCGCCAATATTTGCCGAAAATGACATTGATGCAGTGATAGCAACAGATGAATCTTCTGCAATTGCAGCTATGAAAGTGGCTCAAAAAAAGGGACATAAAGTACCTGAGAATTTCGCAGTAGTCTGTTTTTCTAATGGTATTCTTGCAAGGCACTCACAACCTAAAATGACCACTGTAAGTCAGCACGGAGAAAAGATGGGAGCTACTGCCGCCAAATTATTGATTGACAGATTGGAGAATAAGTCAGAAGAAAAAGAAGCACCAAAAACAGTAATTATCAAAACGGATTTAGTAGAGCGAAATTCGACCAAGAAGTCGTAACCCATGGATTTAACGAAGGTAAAATTAGTCGTTTTTGATATGGATGGCACACTCCTAAACCCAGCGGGCCAGGTAAGTCAAAGATTTTTTACACTTTTTAAAAAACTGCAAAAACAACAGCTTCTTTTTTGCGCTGCTAGTGGGCGCCAATACAATAGCATTGTCGACAAACTTGCTCCTATTAAAGAAGCCATCTATATCATTGCAGAAAATGGAGGAGTTGCTAAAAAGGGAAATGAAGTGTTGCTCTTAAAAGCAATCGCAGCTTCAAAAGTTCAGGAAATATTGCCTGTATTAAGAAATATAAAGGATACCCATATTGTTTTATGTACCCAAGAAACAGCATTTATAGAAAGTAAAGATGCTGCATTTATCAAGTTATTTCAAGAATACTATCACAACTATAGTGTTGTAGATGATCTTACTACTGTTGCAGAAACAACTCCGATACTAAAGATAGCAACGTATCATTTTTCTTCTTCAGAAATTTTTATATATCCAGCGTTACAGCACTTAGAAAGTGACTATTTACTGAAAATTTCTGGCCAAAACTGGTTGGATATTTCTTCCCATGGTGTACATAAAGGGAATGCACTAAAAGAGATACAGCGACTTTTAAATATTTCGAAAGCAGAAACCATGGTATTTGGTGATTACCTCAATGATTTAGAAATGTTCGAAGAGGCAACTTTTAGCTTTGCCATGCAAAACGCCCACAAAACACTTAAAAAAAGAGCAAACTACAGTACCAAAAGCAATTCGGAATTTGGTGTGGAGGAAGTATTAGAAAAGCTACTGCAAGCCAATATTAAAACTTAAGTCCATAAAAAAAAGCCTGATTTCTCAGACTTGTTTTTTCTTTTTCCAAGCTACATTTTAATAATACAAATCTAAAGTATCTCTAACATCTATTTGCATTTATACTTTTAATGATATACATAAAAAAAAATTATACATAAATGGATTCACAACTAGAGGTAAAATACCAAAGCTCCTTTTTATAGGATTCGTAATTCCTAAATTAGAGACACCGAAACGCTACTAATTTAAAAATTTATTTACCTCCTTAAAATCTTGTTTTTTACTTTCCAAGCGGCCCCTATAAGTAAAAACTGCAGTGGTAATCGAATCAAAGCTGCTGTTTGACTTCCTATTGCTGGTGTATCAGAAAAGACATCCCATATATGGATTGGTAAAAAGAGTAGCATTAAAATCAGAATTCCTGTAGCCCCCATATACGCCCACTTTTTAAAAAACAAAGCAATCCCAAGTACAATTTCTAATAGTCCAGATGCATATATGATTGCCATAGTACCGGGTAAAAACACAGGGACAAAAGGAACATAGGCCTCCGGTTTTAGAAAATGTTGCACGCCTCCAAAAATTAAAAACAATGCCAATA
>Ga0209384_1000093_pt1 | contig 62124 bp, 78 predicted proteins | sample CoawatmetaG05DNA_FD_187511 | JGI IMG/M metagenome (GOLD analysis project Ga0209384, IMG submission 187511) | Marine microbial communities from the West Antarctic Peninsula - Coastal water metaG058-DNA (SPAdes) (version 2) | ecosystem: Environmental > Aquatic > Marine > Coastal ... | reverse complement strand
TTTTTAGCTGCTGCTGGCTTTTTAGCTGCTGCTGGCTTAGATTCATCAACTGCTGCTGGCTTAGATTCATCAACTGCTGCTGGCTTAGATTCATCAACTGCTGCCGGACGATCAACTAACTCAACATAAGCCATTGGTGCATTATCACCTTTACGGGAACCACACTTAAGAACTCTTAAATAACCACCCTTACGTTTACTGTATCTAGGGCCAAGCTCACCAAATAGTTTTACAACCATATCTCTATCTCTTAACCTATTAAAGGCAAGTCGTTTGTTATGAACAGTTGATTCTTTTGCTAAAGTAATTAGAGGTTCCGCATATTTCCTAAGTTCTTTAGCTTTTGGTAAAGTAGTCCTTATTACTTCATGCTTTAATAGTGAATTAGTCATGTTTTTAAACATAGCTTTCCTATGACTACTTGTCCTATTTAATTTTCTGTGTGCCTTTCCATGTCGCATTTTATTACTCCAAATTCTTTGTGTTTATACTGCTCCGACACCTGCTGGTGGCCAATTTTCTACTTTCGTTCCTAACGATAAACCCTTAACTGAAAGTATCTCCTTAATTTCATTCAGTGATTTTCTACCTAAATTAGGTGCTTTTAATAAATCACTTTCATTTCTTTGGATAAGATCTCCAATATAATAAATGCTCTCTGCTTTTAAGCAATTAGCTGATCTTACTGTTAATTCAAGATCATCTACTGGACGTAACAAAACAGGATCAACTTCTGGGGCTTGTTGCACCTCAACTTCAGTTAACTCACTTTCTAGATTTGCAAAAACTGATAGTTGTCCACGTAATATAAATGCAGCATCACGAATTGCTTGTTCAGCCTCAACTACACCATTTGTCTCCACATCCATAATTAATTTATCTAAATCAGTTCTCTGCTCAACACGAGCACTCTCAACAAAATAGCTTACCTTACTAATTGGGCTAAATGATGCATCGATTGCTATAAAACCTAACTCATTTTCATTTTCGTTATTTTTCTTTCTTGTAGGCACAGGTTGATATCCTCTACCCATTTCCACCTTAGCTTCGATATTTAATTTCCCACCCTTATTTAAATGAGCAATTACGTGCTTTGGGTTCATGACTTCAATATCATGCCCAAGATCAAAGTCCCCAGCAGTAACTTCTCCTTCTTCATTTTTACTTAAAGATATCGTACCACTAGTATTGTTATGAATTTTCAGTGCTATTTTCTTCATATTTAAAAGAACGTCCACTACATCTTCCTGCACACCATCAATTGTTGAGTATTCATGAACCACTCCATCAATCTTTACCTCAGTAATCGCATAACCTGGTATTGATGACAGCAGAACCCTTCTTAAAGCATTTCCTAAAGTGAAACCAAATCCTCTTTCCATTGGCTCCAAAACTACTTTTGCTCTTTGCTCAGAAACAATATCAACATCTACGATTCTTGGTTTTAAATATTCGGTAGGGCTTATTTGCATAGTTATCCTTTTATTTACTTTCTAAACTAAATTATTTTGAATAGAGCTCAACAATTAAAGACTCATTAATTGTTGATGGAAGGTCGTCTCTCTCTGGCTTATTCTTAAAAACACCTGATAATTTCTTAGTATTAACCTCAAGCCACTCAGGGAAACCTCTTTCTTCAGCCGCTTCAAGCGCAGCCTTAATTCTTAATTGATTTTTCGAGCTGTCACTAATAGAGATTTCATCGCCTGGTTGAACCTGGTAAGAAGGTATGTTTACCCTTTTTCCATTAACCAATACACTGTTATGCTTTACTATCTGTCTAGATTCAGTTCTAGATGCACCAAGACCCATTTTGTAAGTCACGTTATCTAGTCTCGATTCAAGCATTTGCAATAAATTGTCACCAGTAATACCTTTTTTCCTATCAGCCTCTGCATAATAACCCCTGAATTGTTTTTCAAGTATGCCGTAAATTCTCCTAAGCTTTTGCTTCTCTCTAAGTTGAACCCCGTAATCAGAGAGTCTACTCGCACGCCTTTGGCCATGCTGACCAGGAGGATAATTTCTTTTTTCTATTCCGCATTTTTCAGTAAAGCATTTTTCACCTTTAAGGAAAAGCTTTTCTCCTTCTCTTCGGCACTGGCGACATTTTGGATCAAGATTTCTAGCCATTAGTTTTTATCCTATTATTAAACTTCTGATTTAACGTTATTAAATTCTTCTTTTCTTTGGTGGCCTGCAACCATTATGAGGCATTGGGGTCACATCCTGAATACTAGTAATTTTCAGACCAACAGAATTAAGTGCTCTAACTGAAGACTCTCTTCCTGGGCCTGGGCCTTTAATTCTTACCTCAATATTTTGAACTCCAAACTCCTGAGCGGCTTTTCCTGCTGCCTCTGCTGCAACTTGAGCTGCAAATGGTGTACTTTTTCTAGATCCTTTAAACCCTGCACCACCAGAAGTTGCCCAAGAAAGGGTATTGCCCTGTCTATCTGTAATAGTTATTATTGTATTATTAAATGAAGCATGCACATGAGCTATGCCTTCAGACACATTTTTTTTAATCTTTTTCTTAATCCTTACTTTATCTTCTGCCATTAGTATTTATTCCTAAGATTTTTTAATTGCGCGGATAGGACCTTTTCGAGTCCTTGCATTATTTTTAGTATTTTGGCCTCTGACAGGGAGTCCTCTACGATGCCTTTGGCCTCGATAACATCCCAAATCCATTAATCGTTTAATATTCATTGATACTTCTCTTCGAAGGTCACCTTCAACTACATACCCTCCTACCTGATCTCTTAGCTTCTCTAGATCTGAATCGTCTAAGTCTTTAATTTTAGTTGAAGTTTTAATACCAACTGCTTGGCAAATTTTCTTTGCAATAGTTCTCCCAACACCATAAATTGATGTCAAAGCAATTTCAGTATGCTTGCTATCTGGTACATTTACTCCTGCAATTCGTGCCATCTCTTACTCCTAATTAAAAACTGCAAATATTTAACAAAGCCGTGAATTATAACTATATTTCACTCACTTAACAACGATAATGTTAGTGACATGCGCCTTGTCTTTGTTTATGTCGTTGATCTTTACTACAAATCACTCTAACAACCCCGTTACGACGAACTACTTTACAATTTCGACATAATGGCTTAACTGATGTTCTTACTTTCATAATTTTTCCTTTTATAACAATTACTATTAAATTTACTTAGCCCTAAAGGTTATCCTACCCTTTGATAAATCATAAGGAGAAATCTCAACTGTAACCTTATCTCCAGGCAATATTCTTATATAATTCATTCTCATTTTCCCAGAAATATAACCTAAAATTACATGATCATTTTCTAGCTTTACCTTAAAGGTTGCATTTGGTAGGTTCTCTAGAACTTCGCCTTCCATCTCTAATGTATCTTCTTTTCCCAATTAAGCTGAACCCCCTCGACTTCCCTTAAAATTTGCTTTCTTTAGCAAGCCATCATACTGATAAGACATCATTTGCGACTGGACCTGGTTCATGAAGTCCATGGTTACCACAACGATAATTAATAATGAGGTTCCTCCAAAATAGAAAGGTGTATTAAATTTAAGAATTAAAAGCTCAGGTAAAAGACAAACTAAAGTCATATAAATCGCTCCAATAAGTGTTAATCGCCCCATAATTGTATCAATATATCTCGCAGTTTGCTCTCCTGGACGAATACCGGGAACAAATGCCCCACCTTTTTTTAAATTTTCAGCTGTTTCATTTGGGTTGAATGTAATTGCAGTATAAAAATATGCAAAGAAGATAATAGCAAATGCAAATAATATTATATAAATTGGTTGCCCTGGTGAGATGGCGGCACTAATATCTTTTAACCAGTACATATTTTCTCCTGAACCAAACCAACCAGCAATAGTTGCAGGGAATAAAATTACGCTAGAAGCGAATATTGCAGGAATTACTCCAGCTTGATTTATCTTTAAAGGTAAGTGTGAGGATTGACCTCCATACAACTTGTTACCGACCTGGCGTTTTGCATAATTAATTGTAATTCGTCTTTGTCCTCTCTCAACAAAAACTACCAATGCAGTAACTAAAACAACAGCGACGAATAAAAAGAATACTAAAGGTATTGAAAATGCTCCAGTTCTTGTTAACTCCAGGGTGTTTCCTAATGCACTTGGCAGGCCAGCAACTATCCCAGCAAAAATAATCATTGATATACCGTTTCCAATTCCTCTTTCAGAGATCTGCTCACCCAACCAAACTAAAAACATTGTTCCGCTAACCAAGGTAACCATGGCTGTTAATCTAAAAGCTAGGCCAGGGTCAAGAACCAATCCAGGCTGTGCTTCTAATGCTACGGTGATTCCAAGAGCCTGGAACGCAGCTAAAACTACAGTTGCTTGCCTGGTATATTTCGTAATTATTCGTTGGCCACTTTGGCCTTCTTTTTTAAGTTCTTTTAACTTTTCTGACATTGATGTAAGAAGTGTCATGATAATTGATGCAGAAATGTAAGGCATAATGCCTAAGGCAAATACAGTGAAACGACTTAATGCGCCACCAGAAAACATATTAAACATTCCCAATATCCCGCCACTCTGAGTGTCAAAAAGTTTTTGTAACTCTATGGGATCTATTCCAGGAACAGGGATATGCGCTCCAAAACGAAAAATAATTAAAGCACCAAGCAAAAATAGTAAACGACTTTTAAGCTCGCCCATCTTTCCTAAAGCCCCTAATGTGCTATTTTCTGCCAAATCAGTTATTCCTTTTTAGCTGCCGCTGGCTTTTTAGCTGTTGATGGCTTTTTAGCTGCTGATGGCTTTTTAGCTGCTGATGGCTTTTTAGCTGCTACATCTTTAACAACTAGTTTATTTTTAATTGTTTTTTCTTCTGGGTCAGCTATAACTTCAACAACCCCTCCTGCTGACTCAATAGCTTTTTTAGCCCCTTTAGATAAATGAATGCCTTGAACCTTAAATTTCTTTGTAACCTCACCAGATAGAAATATTTTCGCATTTTGCGATAAATTTGATATTAACTTAGCTTCTTTAAGACTTAATAAATCTACAACATCCGTTTTAAGTTTTGCTAACTCACCTGTTCTTACTGTGGCATTGTATTGCTTCGTCATAGACTTAAACCCTCTTTTAGGAAGTCTTCTTTGAATCGGCATTTGCCCACCTTCAAAACCTACCTTATGGAAACCGCCTGTTCTTGATTTTTGTCCCTTGTGACCTCGGCCTGCTGTCTTACCAAAACCTGATCCAGTTCCACGACCAACTCTTCGTGTGTCTTTTTTTGAGCCCTCTGCTGGCTTGATTGTATTTAGTTTCATTTTAACTTTCCACCTTAAGAAGGTAATTTACTGCGTTAATCATTCCTCTTACTTGAGGGGTATCAGTTAACTCAACAGTATGATGAAGCCTTCTAAGGCCTAGCCCAGATACAGTTGCTTTTTGAGATACAGTTCTTCCTATAAGGCTTTTAATAAGCGTTACTTTAACTGTTGATTTCATATCTTTAGCCATAACTATCCTCTAATTTCCTCAACTGTTTTTCCTCTTTTAGCCGCAATATCTGCTGGATTATTCATGGAAGCTAATCCGTTTAAAGTCGCCCTTACTACGTTATAAGGGTTTGCTGAGCCTATACATTTAGCAAGAACATCAGTTATTCCCATTACCTCAAATATAGCTCTCATTGCCCCTCCAGCTATAATTCCAGTACCTTCAGAGGCTGGAAGAATAACAACCTTTGCAGCACCATGTTTACCAACAACTGAGTGATATAAAGTGCCATTGTTAAGTTTTACCTTAATCATTTCTCTTTTGGCTTCTTCCATTGCTTTTTGGACGGCTAAAGGAACTTCTCTTGCTTTACCTTTTCCCATTCCTACAGCACCATCTCCGTCGCCTACAACACTTAAAGCCGCAAAGCTCATGATACGACCGCCTTTGACAACTTTAGTTACGCGGTTTACATTTATCATTTTCTCTCTTAAACCATCTGACTGGTTTTGATCTTGCTTTTGATGCTTTGCTCTTTTATCTTGTGCCATGTATCCGTCCTAATTAATATTAAAAGGTCAATCCATTTTCACGGGCAGCGTCAGCAAGAGCTTTAATTCGGCCATGGTATCTATATCCAGACCGATCAAAAGCTACAATTTTAACGCCAGCTTTTAATGCTTTTTCAGCAATGCGCTTACCAACTTCAATTGCCGCATCAGTATTACTTGTTTTCTTTAATTTTTTCTTAACATCACTTTCAACAGTTGAAGCAAATGCAATTACTTTATTTTCAGAGCCGTCGATTATTTGAGCGTAAATGTTCGTATTAGACCTAAATACGGTAAGCCTTGTTTTATTTAACAACGCCATCTTAGCTCTTGTTTTTGTTGCCCTTCTTAACCTTGAATTATTTATATTCATCATCAACCTCTATTGTTTTTTAGCTTCTTTAATTACTACATGCTCATCAGTATATCTAACGCCCTTACCTTTATATGGCTCAGGTGGTCTGTACGCTCTAATCTCTGATGCAACTTGGCCAACTACCTGCTTGTTGGAACTTTTTAAAATTATTTCTGTTGGGCTAGGAGTTTGAGCTGTTACTCCATCTGGCAAATCGTGACTTACCGGATGAGAAAATCCTAGCTCTAAATTTATTTTATTGCCCTGAACTTTAGCTTTATATCCAACTCCAATTAATTGTAGTTTTCTTTCAAAACCTTCTGTAACACCAACGACCATATTTTGAACAAGTGATCTAACTGTTCCAGACATCGCCTTAGAATGTTTTGTTTCTTTTGTGGCCTTAAATTTCAATAATGAGTCATCTTTTTGAATATCGACATCACCAGTTAATATTTGAGTCAAGACTCCTAAAGGGCCCTTAATAGTAATTTCAGTATCAGTAATATTAGCTTCTACTTTTTCAGGGAGGTTCACTGGATTATTAGCAATTCTAGACATTATTTTCCCTTAATTAAGCAACATAACAAAGCACTTCACCACCAATACCTGCGGCTCTTGCTTTAATATCAGTCATTACACCCCTGGAAGTAGTTAGAATCGCTACTCCAAGCCCATTCATTACTCTTGGTAGATTGTCGCTATTTTTATATATCCTTAAACCTGGCTTACTAATTCTTTGTATTTTTTCAATAACAGGTTGTCCAGCATAATATTTCAACTCGATATTTAATAACGGTTTTCCTTCATTCGCATCAATATTGTAGGTTTCAATATAACCTTCGTCTTTCAGAACTGCTGCAATAGATTGCTTAACTTTGGATGCTGGCATAGATACCGACACTTTACTTCTCATTTGCCCATTTCTGATTCGGGTTAACATATCTGCAATTGGGTCATGCATACTCATATTATCTTCTCCCTTACCAGCTTGCTTTGGTTATGCCTGGAACTTCACCAGCTAACATAAGATCGCGTAGCTTGCTTCTAGCAATACCAAATTTTCTATAAACACCTCTTGGGCGGCCTGTTAAAGCACAACGAGTTCTAAGTCTTACCGGGCTTGAATTTCTAGGTAAATTTTGCAATTTTAACCTTGCTTCAGCCTGTTGCTCTTTTGTTGCGCTTGAATCTTTAATTATCGTATTCAACTCTAATCTCTTGGTCTTATACTTCTCAACCATTTTAGTTCTCTTGATTTCTCTTTCAGTCATACATAATTTAGCCATAATTTACCTTAACCTCGTAAATGGAAAACTGAAAGCAGCCAAAAGTGCTCGAGCTTCTTCATCAGTTTTTGCAGTAGTTGTGATTGTTATATTCATTCCCCTTAAAACATCTATTTTATCAAACTGAATTTCAGGAAAAATAATTTGTTCTTTTATACCCATATTATAATTTCCACGGCCATCAAAAGATTTTGCTGACAAGCCCCTAAAATCTCTCTCCCTAGGTATTGCAACATTAATTAATCTATCTAAAAAGGTGTACATGTTTGACTTTCGAAGAGTAACCTTGCATCCAACAGGGTAATCATCTCTAACCTTAAAGTTTGCTATCGACTTTTTTGCTACAGTAACGATAGGTTTCTGTCCTGCAATTTTTTCCATGTCACCAACAGCATTTTCCATAATTTTTTTATCATTTACAGCTTCACCAACACCCATATTAAGTGTTATTTTTGTTATTCTTGGAACTTGCATAACTGATTTGTAGCTAAATTGTTCTGTAAGCTTTTTAACAACAGTATCATTATAAAATTCATTTAAACGAGCCATAATTTCTTCCTAAACGTCTATTGCTTCTTGATTGGATTTATAAATACGAATTTTCTTGCCGTCCTTTAATGTTTTAAAGGTTACTTTATCTGACTTTTTTGTTGCATTATTAAAGATAGCAATATTTGATAGATCGAGTGGCATCTCTTTACTCACTAGCCCACCTTGTTCACCTTTAGCAGGATTGGGTTTAGTATGTTTTTTTACCATATTTAAACCTTCTACTAGGATTTTCTTATCATCTATAAGGGATAATACGATTCCGTTTTTACCTTTATCTTTACCTGTATTTATGATGACTTTGTCACCTTTACGAATCTTATTCATACTTTTTCCTAAATAACCTCAGGAGCTAGAGATACAATTTTCATAAATTGCTCTGTTCTCAACTCACGTGTAACTGGTCCAAAAATTCTTGTTCCAATTGGCTCAAGTTTTGCATTTAATAATACTGCAGCATTACCATCAAACTTAATTAATGATCCATCTGGACGTCTAACACCTTTTGCAGTTCTAACTACAACCGCAGAATATACTTCGCCTTTTTTAACTCTTCCTCGAGGCGCAGCATCTTTTATTGCAACTTTTATTAAGTCGCCTATTCCTGCATAGCGCCTTTTTGAACCACCAAGAACTTTGATGCACATAACAGAACGAGCACCTGTATTATCGGCAACATCTAATCTAGATTGCATTTGTATCATTTATATATTCTCCAACTTAATCCGCTATAAACGCCGGTCAGTATTGGGGCGCTAGCTTTGTTTTTAATCCGAGCGCCGAAAAGAGGCAAATTATATGCTATTTAAGCTTACAGCTCAAGTTTTGCATTAAATTTAATTATTTATAACTCTCGCTTTAGTTAATACCTTTGTTACTACCCATGATTTGGTTTTAGAAATAGGTCTTTGCTCTGTAATTTGAACAATGTCACCCTCATTGATTTCATTTTTTTCGTCATGCGCATGAAACTTGTTTGATAAATTGATAATTTTCCCCAGTAAAGGGTGCTTAACTTTCCTATCAACCTTCACTGTTATCGTTTTATCCATTTTATTACTCACAACTTTACCAGTTACAGTCCTTACGATTTTTACTGTATCAGTCATAATTATTTTTTACCTTTTTTTTCAGTATTTTTTTCAGTAAGTACAGTCATCACTCGAGCAATATCTTTTCTTAGTTTACCAAGTTGGTCATTTTTATTAGTTTGTTGAGTTGCAACTTGCATTCTAGAATTGAATTGAGCCTTCCTTAACTCTACCAATTCTTTCCCTAGATCTTCTGTTGTTTTTTTTCTTAGCTCAGCTGTATTCATAATAACTCTCCTTAGGCACCAATAGTTCTAGAAGCAAAAACAGTTAATAAAGGGAGTTTTGCTGCTGCTAAGCGGAATGCTTCTCTAGCTATTTCTTCAGAAACACCGTCCATCTCGTATAGCATTTTTCCAGGTTGAATTTCAGCGACATAATATTCAACGCTACCCTTACCCTTACCCATTCTAACTTCAGCAGGTTTTTTTGTAATTGGCTTGTCTGGAAAAATTCTTATCCAAACACGACCTCCTCTTTTTATATGACGAGTCATAACTCTTCTAGCCGCTTCGATTTGTCTAGCAGTTATCCTGCCGCGTCCAGTAGCCTTTAAGCCAAAATCACCGAAACTTACTTTATTTCCTGTTGTAGCAAGACCTCGGTTTCTGCCTTTATGCTGCTTTCTATATTTACTTTTTTTTGGTTGAAGCATCTTTATGTCTCTTCTTTCTTAGGTTTTTCTATGTCAGTAATTATTTCATCTTTAACCAACTCTTTCTTTTTTATCACTTTAACTTTTTTTGTATCTTCTGTTTTTTTAGTTACAGACTTTATAGTTCTTTTTGGTCGCTCTTCAGCAATCTTCTCAACTGGAGTCTCTCCTGGCTTAACCTTTGTTTCGTCCTCAAAAATTTCACCTTTGAATAGCCAAACCTTAATCCCGATAATGCCATATGTAGTTTGTGCTCTAGCTGTCCCATAGTCAATATCTGCACGAAGAGTATGAAGCGGCACTCGACCCTCTCTGTACCATTCTGTCCTGGCGATCTCAATACCATTTAATCTTCCTGAACTCATAATTTTTATACCTTGAGCCCCAAGTCTCATTGCATTTTGCATCGCTCTTTTCATAGCTCTTCTGAACATAACTCTTTTTTCAAGTTGCTGCGCAATACTTTGTGCAATTAAGGTTGCATCAATCTCTGGTTTTCTTACTTCTTCAATATTTAATTGAACAGGGATTCCCATTAAGCCTTGGATACTTGCGCGAAGTGTTTCGATATCTTCACCTTTTTTACCAATCACAATTCCTGGCCTAGCAGTAAATATAGTTATCTTTGCATTTTTAGCAGGTCGTTCAATCACAATTTTACTTACAGCTGCTGCTGCCAATTTTTTATTCAAAAATGCCCTTACTTTAATATCGTTATTCAATAAAATAGGAAAGTTTTTCGAATTTGAATACCATTTTGAAGACCAATTCTTATTTATCGCTAAACGAAAACCAGTTGGATTAATTTTTTGCCCCATAATTACCCTTTTAGTTACCTACAGTCACAGTTATGTGACAGGTTGGTTTAGTAATCTTTCCTGCTCGCCCTTTAGCACGTGCACGAATTCTCTTTAATACAGTTCCTTTATCGACATAAATAGTTTTGATTTTCAATTCATCAATATCAGCACCATTATTATGTTCTGCATTAGCTATTGCAGATTCAACAACTTTTTTTACAATTTCAGCGCCTTTTGTAGGACTGAAATTTAATATATTTAATGCATTATCAACTCTTTTTCCTCTTATCATATCAACAACAAGCCTTGCTTTTTGAGGTGAGATTCTAACGCCTTTTAATATTGCTGAAACTTCAATAGCCATATCTATTTCGCCTTCCTATCGCCAATGTGGCCTTTAAATGTTCTTGTTGTCGCAAATTCACCAAGCTTATGTCCAACCATATTTTCTGAAATTAAAACTGGTACATGTTGCCTGCCATTATGAACTGCGATTGTTAAACCGATAAAATTTGGTAAAATTGTTGAGCGCCTTGACCAAGTTTTAATTGGTTTACGGTCTCTTGTCTCTGCTGCTACATCAACTTTCTTAGAAAGATGAGAGTCAACAAATGGTCCTTTTTTAATTGAGCGTGACATAATTATTTTTTACCTTTTATTTGATGGGCGACGACTCAGCCTCATATTATCAGTTCGCTTGTTATTTCTTGTTCTATAGCCTTTTGTAGGTGTTCCCCATGGGCTAACTGGATGCCTACCACCAGAACTTCTTCCTTCACCACCACCATGAGGGTGATCAACTGGGTTCATCACTACCCCTCTTACTGTAGGTCTAACTCCTCTCCATCTCATTGCACCAGCTTTTCCGATAGATTTTAGTGAATACTCTTCATTACCTACAGACCCTATTGTTGCTTTGCAATCTACATGAATTTTTCTAATTTCACCAGACCTTAATCTTATTTGTGCATATATTCCCTCTCTAGCAAGAAGCTGAACACTTGTACCAGCTGATCTAGCCATTTGAGCACCTTTTCCTGGCTTAAGCTCTATGCAATGCAATGTACTTCCAACAGGAATACTTTTTAAAGGTAAGCAGTTTCCAACTTTAAATGGTGCTTGATCTCCACTTAGTAGCTCTTCGCCGCCCTTTATGCCTTTTGGAGCAATAATATATTTTCTTTCCCCATCTGCGTAACATAAAAGAGCTAAATGCGAGGATCGATTTGGGTCGTATTCAATTCTTTCTACTTTTGCAGGTATGCCGTCTTTATTTCTTTTAAAATCAACTATACGAATGTGTTGTTTGTGCCCACCACCTTGGTGACGAACAGTAATCCTTCCATGATGATTTCGGCCTGCATTCTTGCTCTTCTTTTCTAGAAGGGGAGCGAAAGGCTTTCCTTTGTGAAGTCCTTCAGTAACTACTTTTTGAAGACCCCTTCTGCCAGGTGAGGTTGGTTTTACTTTAATGATTGCCATTTTCTATCCCTTATCCTTTTTCGCCTGAAAAATTAATTTCTTGTCCTGGCATAAGATTTACATAGGCTTTCTTCCAATCGTTTCTTTTACCCATTGTTTTTCCAGCTCTTTTTGCCTTGCCTTTAACATTTAATAAATTTACAGATTTAACTTCTACTTTAAACATGGTTTCAATCGCATTTTTAACCTGAGCTTTAGTTGCACCTTGGGTAACCTTAAAGGCAACTTGATTATACTTTTCAGCAATCATTGTCGCTTTTTCAGTAATTTGGGGGGCTAAAATCGCCTGTAACGCCTTATCTATTGCTTTTATTGCATCACTCATGCAAACATCTCCTCTAGCTGTTTAAGTGCACCAGGTGTAGCAATAACTTTATCAAAGTGAACGAGACTTACTGGATCAGCGTGCTTAGCTTCGACTACCAGTGCGTGCGGAATATTTCGAGAAGAAAGATATAGATTTTCATCGAAAGCATCAATTAAAATAAGTACATTTTTTGTAATACCTAAAGGCTTTATTTTATCTAAAAACTGCTTTGTCTTTGGAAGATCAACTTTAAATTCTTCTATAATCGATATCCTCTCTTGCCTTACTAATTCAGAAAGAATCGACTTCATTCCAGCACGGTAAGCTTTTTTATTTAATTTTTGTGTGAAGTTCTCATCAGGTCTATTTGGAAATGCGCGGCCTCCTCCTCTCCAAATTGGACTCGAGGTCATTCCAGCCCTTGCTCTACCAGTACCTTTTTGGGCAAATGGTTTTCTTGTACTGTGATGAACTTCCGCTCTTGTTTTTTGAGCTCTTGTTCCTGAGCGACCGTTAGAATTGTAAGATGAAACTAATTGATGAATCAAAGCTTCATTAAAATCTTTACCGAAAGTATCATCAGAGGCTGAAATAGTCTTTGTGGACACTTTTCCTTTTTTGTCTATAAGCTTAAATTCCATTAGGCATCAACCTTATTCTTGACAGCTGGACTAATAGTTACATCTGAGCCCTTAGAACCAGGAACAGCTCCTTTAATTAATATTAAGTTCCTTCCTAGGTCAATTTTTACAACTTCTAAATTTTGTGTCGTTCTTTGTTTTGCTCCAAGATGTCCCGCCATTTTTTTACCTGGAAATACTCGACCAGGATCCTGACATTGACCAGTTGAACCGTGAGAATTATGAGATATTGAAACCCCGTGAGTAGCTCGGTTAGAACTAAAATGATGTCTTTTAATTGGGCCCTGAAAGCCTTTACCAATTGTTATTCCAGTAACATCTACCTTTTGTCCAGGTTTAAACAACTCAACTGTAATTTGAGAATTTAATTTATAATTTTCTAGCTCTGTTGAAGGAATTCTAAACTCTTTAAGGCCTGCTCCAGCTTCAGCTGTTGCTTTAGCATAATGACCTACCAAGGGTTTTGATAGCTTTGTTGATTTTTTTGAACCATAAGCAACTTGAAGGCTTTCATAGCCATCTGTCTTTATAGTTTTGATCTGTGTCACACGATTAGGAACTACCTCAAGAACTGTTACTGGAATACTATCTCCATCCTCAGCAAATACCCTTGTCATTCCTAACTTGCGACCAATAAGCCCTAAGCTCATGATCTTATCCTTAATATTATTATTAATAAAACTGATTACAATTGATCAGTTTATTTTAAAAAGAGCGTCATTATATACCAACGCCTCGTAATTTTACAACTTTATTTCTACATCAACTCCAGCAGCTAAATCAAGCTTCATTAAAGCATCAACAGTCTTATCAGTTGGCTCTAAAATATCCATAAGCCTTTGATGTGTTCTAATTTCAAACTGGTCCATTGATTTCTTATATACATGAGGTGATCTCAACAAGTCAAATCTTTCAATCCTAGTGGGCAATGGAACCGGTCCTTTGACAACCGCTCCTGTTCTTTTTGCAGTATCGACAATCTCTTGAGCTGACTGATCAATTAACTTGTAATCGAACCCCTTTAAGCGAATTCTTATTTTTTGTGATGCCATTTTAATCTTTCCTTTAATGAACGAATACCCATTTCAGAGTACTTTTTTTTATAAACCTCTCTATTCAATAACTTTTACAACAACACCTGACCCAACTGTTCGGCCACCTTCACGAATAGCAAAGCGTAGACCTTCTTCCATTGCGATTGGAGCAATGAGTGTCCCTGTAATTGATACGTTATCTCCTGGCATTACCATTTCTGTACCTTCTGGTAATTCAACCGCACCCGTTACATCGGTTGTTCTAAAATAGAATTGAGGACGATACCCGTTAAAGAATGGTGTATGACGACCACCTTCATCTTTACTTAAGCAATAAATCTCTGCAGTAAATTTAGTATGTGGCTTAATTGAACCTGGTTTACATAAAACTTGTCCGCGCTCTACATCTTCACGGGCTGTTCCACGAAGTAACACACCTACATTATCTCCTGCTTGACCTTGATCAAGTAATTTACGGAACATTTCAACACCGGTACAAATTGTTTTTACTGTATCTTTTAAACCAACAATTTCAATTTCTTCATTAACTTTTACAACACCGCGTTCAACACGGCCAGTTACTACAGTGCCTCGTCCTGAGATTGAGAATACATCTTCTACTGGCATCAAGAAAGCGCCATCAATTGCTCTTACTGGTTCTGGAATGTAAGTATCTAATGCTTCAGCTAATTTAAGAATAGCTGGCTCACCGATATCCGATGTATCTCCCTCTAAAGCCTTAAGCGCAGAACCCATAATAATAGGAACATCATCGCCAGGGAAATCATATTTAGAAAGTAACTCACGCACTTCCATTTCAACTAATTCAAGTAATTCTTTATCATCAACCATGTCTGCTTTATTTAAAAACACCACGATGTGAGGTACGCCCACTTGTCTAGATAATAGAATATGTTCACGCGTCTGAGGCATAGGTCCGTCTGCAGCAGAGCAAACTAAAATTGCACCATCCATCTGAGCAGCGCCAGTAATCATATTTTTTACATAATCGGCATGGCCTGGGCAATCTACGTGAGCATAATGACGTTTTTCAGTCTCGTACTCAACGTGCGAAGTATTAATTGTTATACCGCGTTCCTTTTCTTCAGGTGCTGAATCAATTTCTGCGAAATCTTTTTTATCGCCACCGTATTTTTTGGTTAGCACCGTAGAGATTGCAGCTGTTAATGTTGTTTTACCGTGATCCACGTGACCAATAGTTCCAACATTTACATGTGGTTTGGTACGCTCAAATTTACCTTTAGCCATAACATTTTTCCTTTAAAACTTATAAAATTATTTTTTGTTAATTATCGCGTCGGCAATATTTCTAGGTGCCTCAGCATAATGTTTAAACTCCATAGAGTATGTTGCTCTTCCTTGCGATAACGATCTTACAACCGTTGAATAACCAAACATTTCTGCCAACGGAACTTCGCATCGAATTATTTTACCTGTTGCGTTATCTTCCATCCCTTGCACAATACCTCTTCGAGAAGACAAATCACCCATTACATCGCCCATGTATTCTTCAGGGGTTTCTACTTCTACCGCCATCATTGGCTCAAGTAAAACTGGATCAGCTTTTCTACATCCATCCTTGAAAGCAAATGAAGCTGCCATTTTAAACGCATTTTCGTTAGAGTCAACATCATGATAAGAACCATCATACAAGGTTACCTTAACATCTTCTATTGGGTAGCCTGCTAGTACTCCAGCAGTAATTGTTTCTTTCAATCCTTTATCCACAGCAGGTATAAAATCTCTTGGAACAGCGCCGCCCTTGATTGCATCAATAAACTCATAGCCTTTACCTGTTTCATTTGGCTCTAATTTTAGCCAAACGTGGCCATATTGGCCTTTGCCGCCTGACTGCTTAACAAATTTCCCTTCTGCCTCAACTGTCTTCTTAATTGCCTCACGATATGCTACTTGTGGAGAACCAATATTTGCCTCTACATTAAATTCTCGTTTCATACGATCAACTAAAATTTCTAAATGAAGCTCTCCCATGCCAGAAATAATAGTTTGATTAGTTTCTTCATCAGTCTTAACTCTAAATGAAGGGTCTTCTTGAGCAAGTCTGCCTAAAGCTATCCCCATCTTTTCTTGATCTACTTTTGTCTTAGGTTCAACAGCTACATGAATAACAGGCTCTGGAAAAATCATCCGTTCAAGAACAATAGTTTTTTTCAAATCACACAACGTATCACCAGTTTTCACATCTTTTAAGCCCACGGCCGCAGCTATATCTCCAGCCCTAACTTCCTTCAGCTCTTCTCGATTATTAGCATGCATTTGAAGAATTCGCCCAATACGTTCTTTTTTTCCATTGATTGGATTTAAAACAGTATCGCCTGCCTTCACTACTCCAGAATAAACTCTAAAGAAGATTAATTGCCCCACAAAAGGGTCTGTTGCAATCTTAAATCCTAAAGCCGCAAAAGGCTCATCATCAGATGACTTGCATATTACCTCGTTACCTGAGTCATCCTCCCCTTTAGTATTCGAAACATCTACAGGAGAAGGCATTAATTCAATAACAACATCAAGCATTGCCTGAACGCCTTTATTCTTAAACGCAGAACCACAACACATAGGAACAATTTCATTTGCCAGAGTTCTAATACGTAGCCCTATTTTAATATCTTCTTCTGATAAATCACCTGTCTCAAGGTATTTATTCATTATATCTTCATTAGCTTCCGCAGCAGTTTCTAGCATATTTTCACGCCATTTTTTGCAGGTTTCTAATAGTTCGGCAGAAATTTCTTGATACTCAAAAGTAACCCCATTATCTTCTTCATTCCAGATAATGGCTTTCATTTTTATAAGATCAACAACACCTGTAAAAGTTTCTGCGGCGCCTATTGGAACCTGAATGGGAACAGGATTGGCTTTAAGCCTTTGTTTCATCTGTTCGTAAACTTTAAAATAATCTGCACCAGCCCGGTCCATCTTATTTACAAATGCTATTCTTGGAACTTTGTATTTATTTGCTTGACGCCATACAGTTTCTGATTGTGGTTGAACACCACCAACCGCACAATAAACCATACAGGCACCATCAAGGACTCTCATAGATCTTTCAACTTCAATTGTAAAATCTACGTGACCAGGAGTATCAATAATATTAATTCTATGCTGCTCAAACTGATTAGCCATACCCTTCCAGAAACAAGTAGTGGCAGCTGAAGTTATCGTAATTCCTCTTTCTTGCTCTTGCTCCATCCAGTCCATAGTTGCTGCGCCGTCATGAACTTCACCAATCTTATGATTTACTCCAGTGTAGAGTAAAATACGTTCAGTCGTAGTTGTTTTACCTGCATCAATATGAGCACTAATACCTATATTTCTATATCGTTCAATTGGTGTTATACGAGCCACTTTAATTAACCTTTATTTATATTTAATATTAAAAACGGAAGTGGGAGAAAGCTTTATTAGCTTCCGCCATCCGATGAATCTCTTCTCTTTTCTTCATTGCTGAACCTTTATTATCAGAGGCTTCCATGATTTCAGCAGCTAACCTTAAATCCATAGACTTTTCACCGCGTTTTCTTGCAGCATCACAAAGCCATCTCATTGCTAAAGCCGTTCTTCTAGAGGGTCTCACTTCTACTGGTACTTGATAATTTGCCCCACCTACTCGTCTACTCTTAACTTCTACCACTGGTCTAATATTATCAAGCGCTAAAGAAAAAACTTCTAACGGATCTTTTCCGCTTTTACTTTGAACCTGATCAAATGCCCGGTAAATAATTTTTTCGGCAACTGACTTTTTACCACTGTCCATAACTACATTTACAAATTTTGATACCTCTTGACTCGAAAATTTCGGGTCATCGAGAATTACTCTTTTTGCTACAACTCTTCTTCTAGGCATATCTATGTAACCTCTATATTAATAAAAATTAACCAGCTTTAGGTCGTTTAGTACCATACTTGGAACGAGATTTCCTTCTATCACTGACTCCTGCTGTATCTAAACTACCTCTAACCATATGATATCGAACACCAGGGAGATCTTTTACACGACCACCTCTAAGTAAAACAACTGAATGCTCTTGTAAGTTATGGCCCTCTCCGCCTATATAGCTAATCACTTCATAACCTGTAGTTAACCTTACCTTAGCTACTTTTCTTAAAGCAGAATTAGGTTTTTTTGGGGTAGTTGTATACACGCGCGTGCAAACACCTCTTTTTTGAGGCGATGCTTCTAACGCAGGTACTTTACTTTTTTCCACAACCCTTTTTCTAGGTTTTCGAATTAACTGATTAATAGTAGGCATTTCATATCCTTAACTTAATTTAAAATATAATAATTTTAACTCTCCAGACTAGTACTTAAATATGTCTAGAAGGCGAGCATTTTATTTTGCATCCATCACAATGTCAAACGTTATTTATTTGGCCGGAGTTTCTACCTCTGGTTTATCTCCAACTTTTTCCTTAGTTTCAGTTTGAGTTTCTTCATTTTTAGCTTCAGAAGGCTCAAGGTTTTCAAATGCTGCTTCAGCTTGCTCTAAATTAGTAAGCTCTTGAACTACTTCCTCTTCTGGAGCTTCTTTAGCCTTTCTTCTGCTCTCATGATAAGCCATACCTGAACCTGCAGGAATTAATCTTCCGACAATTACATTTTCCTTAAGACCTCTTAACTCGTCTCTTTTACCAAGAATAGCAGCTTCTGTAAGAACCCTTGTTGTTTCTTGGAAAGAGGCAGCTGAAATAAATGAATCTGTTGCAAGAGAAGCTTTAGTTATTCCCTTAAGAACGTATTCATACTCGGCAGGCTTTTTGTTCTCTGCAATAATAGCTTCATTTGCATTAAGAACTTCCGCTCGACCAACTTCATCACCATTAATAAAATGGGTATCTCCCTTATCCACTATAAGGACTCGTCTAACCATTTGCCTAACAATAACCTCAATATGTTTATCATTAATCACAACGCCTTGCAATTTATAAACCTCTTGGACCTCGTCAATAATATATCTTGCGAGTGCCTCGCGACCTCGTAACCTTAAAATATCAGATGGATTTGCTGGGCCATCAACGATAACCTCACCCTTTGTGACGACTTGACCGTCATGGGCTGTTATCTGCTTATCCTTAGGTATTAAAAATGCTTCATCATTGCCGTCTTCATCAGTGATGATTAATCTTTGCTTACCTTTGGTATCTTTACCAAAAGAAACTGTTCCAGTTGTCTCTGCTAGAACCCCAGCATCTTTTGGAGCACGAGCTTCAAAAAGCTCAGCGACTCTTGGGAGACCACCAGTGATATCTCTGTTTTTTGCCTCTTCTTGAGGAATTCTTGCTAAAACATCTCCTCTTTCAATTTGCTGATTATCCTCAACCGCAATAATATAACCTACTTGAAGCGTTACATTTACTGAGTTTTCTGATTTTTCTATCTTCACCTCTTGGCCACTTTTATCTAGTAACTTAATTTGGGGGCGAGTTCCTTTTGTCCCTCCGGCTTTTTGCTTAGGATCAATAACTATTTTGTATGAAAGTCCAGTTACATCATCTACCTCATTCGTTACAGTTATTCCTTCCTCAACATTTTCTAACTTAATTGCACCTGCATACTCAGAAATAATTGGGCGGGTATGAGGGTCCCATGAAGCCATAATCTCTCCAGCTTTTACAGCCTTTCCATCTGAAACAAGAAGTGTTGAGCCATAAGGAGCTTTATGTCTTTCTTTCTCCCTCTGATTATCGTCCTCAATAATGAATTCACCATTTCTTGAAATAACAATTTGTTCTTTTTTTGCATTACTCACATAACGCATAGTTGAAGTAAACCTAACTGTTCCTGAGGACTTACTCTCAGTTTGATTTATGGAAGCAGATCTAGTAGCCGAACCACCAATATGGAATGTTCTCATTGTTAACTGAGTTCCAGGTTCACCAATTGACTGAGCCGCTATAACACCTACCGCCTCGCCCTGATTAATCAAATTACCCCTACCTAAATCCCTGCCATAGCATTTAGCACAAATACCATACCTGGTTTCACATGTAAGTGCTGTTCTAACTTTTACTTCATCCACACCTATACTTTCTATATTTTCAATTTCATCTTCAGTTAGGAGTGTTCCTGCTTCATAAATAACTTCTTGTGAATCAGGACTTAAAATATCTATTGCTGCTACCCTTCCCAGGACCCTAACGCCCAGGGCCTCAACAACTTCCCCACCCTTGACTAATGCTTTAGTAACAAGACCGTCTTCAGTTCCACAATCGTGCTCTGAAACAACAAGATCTTGAGTCACATCTACCAACCTTCTAGTCAAATAACCAGAGTTAGCTGTTTTTAAAGCTGTGTCAGCTAAACCTTTTCTCGCCCCGTGAGTTGAGATAAAATATTGTAATACATTTAGCCCGTCCCTAAAATTAGCTTTAATTGGCGTTTCAATAATTGATCCATCAGGTCTAGCCATTAACCCCCTCATTCCAGCTAACTGTCTAACTTGAGCTGCAGAGCCTCGAGCTCCAGAATCTGCCATCATATATATGGCGTTAAAAGATTCTTGACGTAGAGTTTTACCTTTCCCATCTTTTACTGGCTTACCATCTTTGTTTAGAACATCTTCTTCTGTAAATTGCTTCATCATGGCGTCTGCTATTTTATCTCCAGCTCGACCCCAAATATCAACAACTTTATTATATCTTTCGCCTTGGGTAACAAGTCCAGATGAATATTGCTCTTGAATTTCTTCTACCTCTGACTCTGCATCCGTTATAAGCTGCTCTTTTTCTTTTGGGACCAACATATCATGAACACTTATAGATAAGCCAGCTTTTGTGGCATACGAAAATCCGGTATTTTTCAAATTGTCAGCCAAAATTACTGTGTCTCTAATACCTATTTTCCTGAAGCCTGCATTTATAAGATTAGAAATCTCTTTCTTCTTAAGGCTCTTATTAATTAAATCAAAAGATAATCCATCAGGCAGAATATCTGACAACAATGCTCTCCCTACCGTTGTCTCATATCTTTTCACTTTAGAGGTTTTACTGTTATCAAAATTTAATTCATATTCATTAATACGAACAGTTACCTTTGCATGTAAATCAACTACCTTGTGATCATACGCACGCCTAACCTCGTCAACATCAGCAAAAACCATTCCATCTCCTTTTGCTGCTACTTTTTCTCGAGTTAAATAATACAATCCAAGGACAATATCTTGTGAAGGAACTATTATAGGTTCCCCGTTAGCAGGAGATAGAACATTATTCGAAGCTAGCATTAAAGTTCTGGCTTCCATCTGAGCCTCTAAAGAAAGAGGTACATGAACGGCCATCTGATCTCCATCAAAATCAGCATTAAATGCAGCACAAACTAATGGGTGTAACTGAATCGCCTTACCCTCAATCAGTACTGGCTCAAATGCTTGTATCCCTAGCCTATGGAGGGTTGGAGCTCTATTCAAAAGAACAGGATGTTCTTGAATAACCTCTTCTAGAATATCCCATACTTCTGGTCCTTCTGCTTCTACAACTTTTTTTGCATTCTTAATTGTTGTAGCTAAACCCTTTAATTCAAGTTTATTAAAAATAAAAGGCTTGAATAACTCCAGAGCCATTTTTTTTGGAAGTCCACATTGATGGAGCTTTAATTGTGGCCCAACAACAATAACTGAACGGCCTGAGTAATCTACTCTTTTACCTAATAGATTTTGTCTAAACCTACCGCCCTTACCTTTAATCATATCGGCAAGTGACTTTAAAGGTCTTTTATTCGCACCCGTCATCACTTTTCCACGTCTACCGTTGTCAAGCAAGGAATCAACAGACTCCTGAAGCATTCTTTTCTCGTTTTTAACGATAATCTCTGGTGCACGTAAATCAATTAGCCTTCTAAGTCGATTATTTCTGTTAATAACCCGCCTATACAAATCATTTAAATCTGAAGTTGCGAACCTTCCTCCATCTAAAGGGACTAGTGGCCTTAATTCTGGCGGAAGTACTGGAAGGACTTTAAGAATCATCCATTCAGGTTTTATACCAGAAGTCTTAAAGGCTTCTAAAACCTTTAAGCGTTTAGCAATTTTTTTAATTTTTGCATCTGAGCTAGTTGATTCAAATTCTTCTTGTAACTTTTCAACCTCACTATGAATATCAATATCCTTCAAAAGCTGCTCAATTGCTTCAGCGCCCATACTTGCTTTAAATTCGTCACCGAACTCTTCTAATTTTGAGAAATAGTCATCTTCAGACATGATTTCATTTTTTTTAAGAGGCGTCATCCCCTCATCTGTGACGATATATGCTTCAAAATAAAGTACTCTTTCAATGTCTCTTAACGGAATATCTAAAACCATCCCAAGACGACTTGGTAAACTTTTGAGAAACCAAATGTGAGCTACAGGACTAGCTAACTCAATAACACCCATTCTCTCTCTACGAACTTTTGATAAAGTTACTTCAACCCCACATTTTTCGCATATAACGCCTCTATGTTTAAGTCTCTTATATTTTCCACATAAGCATTCATAGTCTTTTACTGGGCCAAAAATTTTGGCACAAAATAAGCCGTCTCGCTCTGGCTTAAATGTTCGATAATTAATAGTTTCTGGTTTTTTTACTTCCCCATAAGACCACGATCTAATTTTTTCAGGAGAAGCCAAAGAAATTTTAATCGCATCAAATTCTTCTTTCTGCGTTGCTTGTCTAAAAAGGTCCAATAAAGCTTTCATTTACAATCTCCTTAATTTCTATCTAGGTCAATATCAATCGCTAAAGAGCGAATTTCTTTTGTCAGCACATTAAATGACTCAGGCATCCCTGCATCAATTTTGTGCTCACCCTTAACAATATTTTCATAAACTTTTGTTCTACCAGCAACGTCATCAGACTTAACAGTTAGCATTTCCTGAAGAGTATACGATGCGCCATAAGCTTCTAGCGCCCAAACTTCCATCTCACCAAACCTTTGGCCGCCAAATTGTGCCTTACCGCCAAGTGGTTGCTGAGTTACTAGTGAATAAGGTCCGGTTGATCTTGCGTGCATCTTATCGTCAACCAAATGATGTAGTTTTAAATAATGCATATAGCCAACTGTTACCGCTCGATCAAATGCTTCTCCCGTTCTGCCGTCATACAATCTCACTTGAGTTTTATTTGAATCAAAATTTAATAATTTAGTATGCTCACTATCGTCTGGATAAGCCAAATCTAACATTTGCTGAATATCAGGTTCGGCGCCACCATCAAAAACTGGAGTTGCGAATGGAACACCATCTATCAAGTGTGTGGCTAACTCTTTTATCTCAGAATCTTTAAGTGACTTAATATCTTCAGATTTACCCGATGATGTGTTGTAGATTTTATCAAGATAATCCCTAACTTCAGAAATCTTTGACTCCTTTTGTAACATCTCATTTATACGATCGCCAAGACCTTTTGCTGCCCAACCTAAATGAACCTCTAAAACCTGTCCGATATTCATTCTAGATGGGACACCTAGAGGATTAAGAACGATATCAAGGGTTGTTCCGTCGGCCATATGAGGCATATCTTCTACCGGAACAATTTTAGAAATAACTCCTTTATTACCATGACGTCCCGCCATTTTATCCCCTGGCTGAATCCTTCTTTTAACAGCCATATAGACTTTAACCATTTTCTGGACACCAGGCTGCAATTCATCCCCTTGTGTCAATTTTCTTTTTTTCTCCTCGAATCTTTTTGCAAATTCTTTTTTTGCATTTTCAAGGTTTGCTTTAAAGGTTTCTAGCTTTTTAGAATCTTTATCATCCTTTAATCGAATATCAGGCCAGGTATATCTCCCAACTTCGGTTAAAAGTTCTGCAGAAAGTTTATCTCCTTTTTTAACGCCTTTTGGGCCGCCCGTGGCAACTTGTCCCACCAGCACCTTTTTCATTCTTGAAAAAGTGTCGTCTTCAACAATTCTTAACTGATCATCCAAATCTTTTTGGTATGCAACTAGTTGGTCACCAATAATTTGTTGAGCCCTAGAATCCCTATCAATTCCTTCTCTAGTAAACACTTGAACATCGATTATGGTTCCGGCTTGCCCAGAAGGGACTCTTAAACTTGTATCTTTAACATCAGACGCTTTTTCTCCAAAAATTGCTCTAAGTAACTTTTCCTCTGGGGTTAGCTGTGTTTCTCCTTTTGGAGTTACTTTGCCTACTAAAACATCACCAGCTTCTACTTCGGCTCCGATATGAATAATGCCTGACTCATCTAATCGACTAATCATATGCTCTGATAAATTAGATATATCTGGTGTTATTTCCTCTGAACCAAGTTTAGTGTCTCTTGCAACAACTTGCATTTCTTCAATATGAATTGAAGTGTACCTATCATCAGAAACAACTCTTTCAGAAACTAAAATAGAATCTTCAAAGTTATAACCATTCCATGGCATAAAGCCTATCAACATATTTTGTCCGAGAGCTAATTCACCAACATCGGTAGATGCCCCATCTGCAATAACATCTGCTCTTTCAATTTTATCACCAACCTTAACTAATGGTTTTTGATTAATATTAGTGTTTTGATTTGAACGCGTGTATTTAATTAAGTTATATATATCGACACCCACGTCTTCTTGGGTGGTTTCCTTATCATTAACTTTAACTACTATTCTTTGAGAATCAACGTAATCAACAATACCACCACGTCTTGCTTGAACAGTAGTCCCTGAATCGGATGCAACAGTTCTTTCAATGCCAGTACCTACAAGAGCTTTCTGTGCTCTTAGACATGGCACTGCTTGCCTTTGCATGTTTGCTCCCATAAGAGCCCTATTTGCATCATTATGTTCTAAAAAGGGTATCAGTGATGCAGCCACTGATACAATTTGGCCTGGTGCGATATCCATATACTCAACATCATTCCCGCCTGTCATTGTAAATTCATTCTTATACCTTGAAGATACTTGCGTCTCCTTAAAAGAACCTTTCGGGTCTATTTCAGAATTAGCCTGAGCGATTTTAAAATCGCTTTCTTCAATAGCGGATAGAAAATCTATTTTTGCAGTTACTTTTCCATTTTCTACTTTTCTGTAAGGAGTCTCAAGGAAACCATATTTATTTGTTCTTGCAAAAAGTGCGAGTGAGTTAATTAAACCAATGTTTGGTCCTTCTGGAGTTTCGATTGGGCACACTCTGCCATAGTGAGTTGCATGAACATCTCTTACCTCAAAACCTGCTCTCTCTCTAGTTAATCCTCCAGGTCCTAGGGCTGATATTCTTCTCTTGTGAGTGATTTCAGACAAAGGATTTGTTTGATCCATAAATTGAGAAAGCTGAGATGACCCGAAAAACTCTTTAATAGCACTCGAAATCGGCTTGGAATTAATTAAATCATGAGGCATTAGATTGTCAGCTTCAGCTTGACCGAGCCTTTCTTTAACAGCTCTTTCCACCCTTACCAAGCCAGTTCTAAATTGATTTTCTACCAGCTCTCCAACAGAGCGAATTCGACGATTACCTAAATGATCAATATCATCTATTTCACCTCGTCCATTTCTTAGCTCAATCAATAAGCCAACAACAGCAATAATATCTTCATTTGATAAAATAGATGCTCCCTCTTCAGTCTTCTCTCCAGCTTTTTCATGAAGGCTTTGCAACCAGCTAGCATATTGATCTGATGTCTTAGGGAAAGCCCTTCTATTAAACTTCATGCGACCAACATTCGATAGATCGTATCGATCAGGGTTAAAGAACAACCCTTCAAACAAGGCTTTAACAGAATCTTCTGTTGGTGGCTCTCCAGGCCTCATCATTCTATAAATTTGAACCTGAGCCGCTTCTTGAAGCGTCTGCCCTTCCTTAAGATCTTCAGCATCCAATGAAAGTGTTTGTGAAATAAAGTCACCATGATCCAAATCGTTAGAGTAAACAGTATTAAAAGAATCTATACCCGCTTCGAATATTTTATCTAATAATGCAAAAGTTTTGACTCCATCCTTACTGGTTTCTGATGTAATTTCTGCATTAGTTTTTGCAATTACTTCACCTGTTTCCTTATCAATAATCTCTTTTGCAATTTTACGTCCTTCTAAAAAGTCGTAATCTACAGGGATTGTTTTTACTCCTGATTTCTCTATATCTCTGACGTGCTTAACAGTTATCCTCTTTCCCAGAGCAACGATTATATTGCCTTTTTTATCAGTTATATTGAATTTAGCTACATCGCCTCTTAACCTTTCAGGGACTAATTCTAGTTCGACTTTTTTAGAATTAACATGAAAGGATTCAAAGTTGTAGAAAGTCTCTAAAATTTCTTCTGAAGTGAGACCTAAAGCCTTAAGAAGAGTTGTAACAGGCATCTTTCTTCTTCTGTCTATTCTAAAATATAGATAGTCTTTGTGATCAAATTCGAAATCTAACCATGAGCCTCTGTAAGGAATTATCCTTGCAGAATACAATAATTTACCAGAGCTATGTCCTTTACCTTTATCGTGCTCAAAAAATACACCTGGACTCCTGTGAAGCTGAGAAACAATAACTCTTTCTGTACCATTTATTACAAAAGAACCATTGTCAGTCATAAGTGGCATATCCCCCATGTAGACATCATTTTCTCTAACCTCTTTTACAGTTGGCTCTGTTGCATCCTTATCCATTATTGATAAACGTACAGCTACCCTCAAAGGTACACCGTAGGTTAGTCCTCTTTGTTGGCATTCCTTTACATCAAAAACAACGTCTCCTAAAGTAAAACTAACAAAATCAAGCTTAGCATTTCCAGAATGACTTGATATAGGGAAAAGCGTATTAAAAGTAGATTGTAGGCCTTGATCCTTTCTTTCTTTTATGGGAACTTCCCTTTGAAGAAATGCTTTATAGGATTCAAGTTGCATAGTCAAAAGATACGGAACCTCAGAAACTTTCTCTCTTTTTGCAAAACTTTTTCTAATACGTTTCTTTTCGGTAAAGGAATAGCTCATTGAATCTCCAGAGTTAAGTTAAATTTAAATAATAAAAAATTTGAATAATTAAATTTTTTATTATTTAAGTCTTTAAAAAAAATAGAAAACTGGGCCTTAATAAAATAAACCCAGTCTCACTACTTTAAATAGCACTATTTAAGTTCTGCTGTTCCGCCTGCATCTGTTAATTTTTTCATTGCTTCTTCAGCTGCACCTTTAGCTAAAGCTTCTTTAACTACTTTTGGAGCCGCATCAACGATATCTTTTGCTTCTTTTAAGCCCAATCCAGTAATTTCACGAACTGCTTTAATAACATTAACTTTATTGTCACCAATACCTGTTAAATGAAGGTCAAATTCAGTCTTTTCTTCTACTGCTGCTTCACCGCCGCCTGCTGCTGCTGCTGGTGCTGCTGCCGCTGCTGCTGAAACGCCAAATTTTTCTTCCATTTCTTTAATCAACTCTGATAAATCTAGGACTGACATTGAACCAATACTTTCTAATATATCTTCTTTTGAAATAGCCATTCTTTAATACTCCTAATAGTTTTTAGTAAAGTCTTTATTTGAAAAATTATGCGGGCTTTTGGTCACGAACTGCTGCAAGGCCTCTTACAAATTTTGTAGGTACTTCATTCAATGTACGAACAAATTTTGTAACTGGGGCTTGCATTGTGCCCAATAATTTAGCAAGTAATTCTTCACGACCTGGTAAGGAAGCAAGTGCTTTAATTGCACTAACATCCAATTTTTCATTAAGCATTGCACCTGTTTTAATCACAAACAAATCATTAGTGTCAGCAAAGTTATTGAGTACTTTTGCTGCCGCTACTGGATCTGCAGAAATTCCAAAAATAAGTGGGCCTACCATATCTTCAGATAATGAAGAAAATGGAGTATCTTCAATCGCTCTTTTAACTAATGAATTTTTAAGCACTTTTAGATAAACACCTGATTTTCTGGCTTCAGCTCTTAAGCTTGTTAAATCTCCAACGCCCACACCGCGATACTCAGCGAGTATCATAGTCTGTGCATCTTCAATTTGCTTATTAACTTCAGCTACAACTGCTTTTTTTGCATCAAGATTCAGACTCAAAGTCTTTTCTCCTTCCGTTAAATAAAAGATATTTATATTAAACACATAAATACCAACTTAAACGACGACCTCTATCAGGATAATATCCATAAGGGACCCGCCATCTGCGTAGGCTTAATTAACAAATTAAACTTTCGTACCTACGGTCTTTGACAACTTCGTTGAAACTTACTTCAACGAACCCAAAGCTCTTTATATGGGTTAGCTTTAACCCATAAAATTTGTTAGCTAATTTTTATAAATTAGCCTGATCTATTTTTACACCAACCCCCATTGAGCTGGAAACAGATAGTTTTCTTATAAACGCACCTTTAGCTCCATCAGGTTTTGATTTATTCACAACATCTATTAATGCGGTCAAATTTCCATGTAACTGATCCACTGAAAAAGAAGATTTTCCAATAGAGCAATGAACCACTCCACCCTTATCAGTCTTGTATTGAACTTGTCCACCTTTAGCATCTTTAACAGCTTTCTCGGGAGTCGGCGTGACAGTACCAACTTTAGGGTTAGGCATTAAACCCCTAGGGCCTAGTATTTGACCTAAGGTACCAACAATTTTCATCGCATCTGGAGTTGCAATTACAACGTCAAAATTCATTTCGCCTTTTTTTATTTTTTCAGCTAGATCTTCAAATCCAACCACATCTGCACCAGCTTTTTTAGCTGCTTCTGCTGCATCGCCCTGAGCAAAGACAGCTACACGAGAAGTTTTTCCCGTACCATTTGGCAACACGAGAGCTCCACGAATTAATTGGTCAGATTTTTTTGCATCAATCCCTAAATTAATTGCTACATCAACGGTTTCATCAAACTTAGCTTTAGCTGTTTCTTTAACTAATTTAAGGCCCTCAGTAACTTCATAAGTTTTATCGTTATCAACTAACTCTAATGAGACTTTCATTCTTTTGCTTGTCATTATTTCACTCCCTCTACATCAATACCCATACTTCTTGCGCTTCCCGCAATCGTTCGAACAGCTGCATCCATATCTGAAGCAGTTAAATCAGGCATTTTCGTTTTTGCTATTTCCTCAGCTTGCGCTCGCGTAATTTTTCCAACTTTATTTGTATGTGGCACCGGTGAACCTTTACTTAATTTTGCTGCTTTTTTAAGCAAGGTTGATGCTGGGGGTGTTTTCATAATAAAAGTAAAACTCTTATCAGAGAATGCAGTAATCACAACTGGTATAGGTAAACCTGGCTCAACCTTTTGTGTTGCAGCGTTAAACGCTTTACAAAAATCCATAATATTTAAGCCTCTTTGGCCAAGTGCGGGTCCAACAGGTGGGCTTGGATTTGCTTTACCAGCTGGTATTTGAAGCTTAATATAACCTTCTATTTTTTTTGCCATTCTTCTACTCTCCTAAATTTTGGTTCAAACGCTTTTTTTAAAAGCTCCCAATTAAAGTTAATTACGTAATTAGACTTCTTTTTCTATTTGTCCAAACTGAAGTTCTACAGGTGTTGAGCGGCCAAAAATAACTACAGAAACTCTTAACTTGCTTTTTTCGTAGTTAATTTCTTCGACTGTTCCAGCGAAATCTTTAAATGGTCCATCAATAACCCTAACTGCTTCACCGACTTCAAATGTTAATTTTTGTGTTGGATTAACCTTACTATCATCCATTCTTTGAAGGATAATCTCTACCTCAGAATCTTTTATTGGCGTAGGCTTTTGTGCGCTACCCCCTATAAAAGAAGAGACTTTAGGTGTGCTTTTAACTAAATGCCAACTATCGTCATTCATAGTCATTTGCACTAAAACATAGCCCGGATAAAGTCTTCTCTCACTAATTGATTTTTGGCCAGACTTCATCTCAACAACCTCCTCTACAGGAACTAAGATATCTCCGAAATCATCAGTTAACCCTGACTGAGAAACTCTATCAATCAGTCTTTTTTGAACAACTTTTTCATACCCAGAATAAGCTTGAACTGCATACCAACGTTTTGACATTAACTACCCCGTCCTAATAAAATATTTATAATGTATGAAAAACCTATATCAACAAAGGCTAGAAAAATAGCCATCAAAACAACCAAAACAAAAACCACTAAAGTCATCTGAATCGTTTCTTTTCTTGTTGGCCATACTACTTTTTTAGCTTCAGTTACAGCTTCCTTTAAGAAACCTATTGCTTTTTGGCCTAGTGGTGTTGTCCAAAAAACAAATAGTGAAGCAACTACTCCGGCTAAAAGAGATAAAATCCTGAATACAACAGGCTCATCTAGCAATATATAAAATCCCACTAACCCAGCAGCAAAAAATAAAAATGAGATAAACAATCTAATATTAATTACATTCATTTCTATTCCTTTCTTTTAATGGCAGGCCAGGAAGGACTCGAACCTTCAACCCTCGGTTTTGGAGACCGATACTCTACCAATTGAGCTACTGGCCTAATTTTTTTATAAACCTCTCTATTCAATAACTTTTACAACAACACCTGACCCAACTGTTCGGCCACCTTCACGAATAGCAAAGCGTAGACCTTCTTCCATTGCGATTGGAGCAATGAGTGTCCCTGTAATTGATACGTTATCTCCTGGCATTACCATTTCTGTACCTTCTGGTAATTCAACCGCACCCGTTACATCGGTTGTTCTAAAATAGAATTGAGGACGATACCCGTTAAAGAATGGTGTATGACGACCACCTTCATCTTTACTTAAGCAATAAATCTCTGCAGTAAATTTAGTATGTGGCTTAATTGAACCTGGTTTACATAAAACTTGTCCGCGCTCTACATCTTCACGGGCTGTTCCACGAAGTAACACACCTACATTATCTCCTGCTTGACCTTGATCAAGTAATTTACGGAACATTTCAACACCGGTACAAATTGTTTTTACTGTATCTTTTAAACCAACAATTTCAATTTCTTCATTAACTTTTACAACACCGCGTTCAACACGGCCAGTTACTACAGTGCCTCGTCCTGAGATTGAGAATACATCTTCTACTGGCATCAAGAAAGCGCCATCAATTGCTCTTACTGGTTCTGGAATGTAAGTATCTAATGCTTCAGCTAATTTAAGAATAGCTGGCTCACCGATATCCGATGTATCTCCCTCTAAAGCCTTAAGCGCAGAACCCATAATAATAGGAACATCATCGCCAGGGAAATCATATTTAGAAAGTAACTCACGCACTTCCATTTCAACTAATTCAAGTAATTCTTTATCATCAACCATGTCTGCTTTATTTAAAAACACCACGATGTGAGGTACGCCCACTTGTCTAGATAATAGAATATGTTCACGCGTCTGAGGCATAGGTCCGTCTGCAGCAGAGCAAACTAAAATTGCACCATCCATCTGAGCAGCGCCAGTAATCATATTTTTTACATAATCGGCATGGCCTGGGCAATCTACGTGAGCATAATGACGTTTTTCAGTCTCGTACTCAACGTGCGAAGTATTAATTGTTATACCGCGTTCCTTTTCTTCAGGTGCTGAATCAATTTCTGCGAAATCTTTTTTATCGCCACCGTATTTTTTGGTTAGCACCGTAGAGATTGCAGCTGTTAATGTTGTTTTACCGTGATCCACGTGACCAATAGTTCCAACATTTACATGTGGTTTGGTACGCTCAAATTTACCTTTAGCCATAACATTTTTCCTTTAAACTTTCCTTCAATAAAAAAATTCTGGTGCCCATGGCGGGAATCGGACCCGCGACCTCTCCCTTACCAAGGGAGTGCTCTACCACTGAGCCACATGGGCAATCAATAGCCCACGTATTTCTGGAGCGGGCGACGAGGTTCGAACTCGCGACATTTAGTTTGGAAAACTAATGCTCTACCAACTGAGCTACACCCGCACACCCTTGACTTATCTCCGTCAAAAGTCTTTAAACTTTTGGTGGAGGGAGAAGGATTCGAACCTTCGTACTCAGAGAGAACGGATTTACAGTCCGTCGCCTTTAACCACTCGGCCACCCCTCCAAACCGAACCCGAAATTATGTTGTGTTTTTAATGTTTTGTCAATTAAAACAACTAGGTATTTATAAAAAATATTAAGAAAAAACAAAAATGGTGCCCTCTGTCGGATTCGAACTGACGACCTACGCATTACAAGTGCGTTGCTCTACCAACTGAGCTAAGAGGGCGATACTTAAAAAAAGATTACTATATCAACTTTTTTTAATTGAAACTAGAGTTTTTGTAAGCTAATTTAAACCAATCTTAATTGTGGTTTAATTTTTTTTATTAGTTTTTTACTTATTTTAGGAGCAAATAGGTTATCTTTATTCGCCTCAAAATGTTGTTTATTATTTAAAAATATTCCTTCGCCTGTCTCTTTACTATAGATTCCTTTAATAGAATTTATGGATAAAAACATATTCGTAGCTTTTCCATTGAAGCGGGCCATAAATGAAACGCCATCATCGTTGATAATAATTCCTTGGGCGGCTTCTGGTGATACATTTAATACTAATAAGTTTTCAGGATCTAAAGTAGTTGGGCTGTTAGGTAATGGAATTTTTATATCTGCATTTGGCTCAGCACTGATATAAGGGGTGTATTCTGAATCAATACACCAATCATAAATTCCTTTAATTAAATAAGCATTACTATTTAATTTCCTCAAGTTCACATTCTCATTGCTTTTTCGGCAGGTGACATTGCTTCATAAAATAAAGGTCTTTGAAAAATTTTATCGGCATACTTTAGGACAGCCGAACATTGATTTGTTAATTTAATATTATAATGAAGCAATCGCCATAACAGTGGAGCTATTGCCACATCTAACATTGAGTATTCATCATGTAATAAATACGGTTGCTTCGTTAAAATTGGATTTAATTTAACCAATGTCTCTGACACTATCTTTCTGGCTTCAGAAACAGCTTTGCTGTTATCATTTTTTTCTAAAACATTCATGTGAACAAATAACTCATTTTCAAAATCTTTTAAAAAAAGTCTTGCCCTTGCTCTCATAACTGGATCAGGTGGCATTAACTGAGGGTGCGGAAACCTTTCATCTATGTATTCATTAATAATATTAGCATCTGTTAATACCAAGTCCCTTTCAACTAAAACAGGGTGATCTGAGTAAGGGCTAAGAATAGATAAATCTTCAGGTTTATTTAAACGATCAACATCTATAACTTCAAAATCCATGCCCTTCTCAAAAAGAACTATGCGACATCTGTGACTAAATGGATCGAGTGCGTTTGAATATAATTTCATCATAATTTATTTAATATCTCTCCAAAATTCTCTCTTAAGGTTTACCGATAAGAAAAGAAGTAAAATTAAAAATCCTAGAACATACAGTCCTATTTTTTGTCTTTTTAGTTTGACGGGCTCTGACATATAAGCTAGATAATTTGTAAGATCAGCAGCCAAAGAATCATACTCTTTTTCAGTTAATTTTCCAGGTTTTATTAAACTCAAATTTCCTGAATTGACATCAAGCGTCTGCTCGCCCTGCAATTCCCACAAAATATGAGGCATTGCAGAATTTAAATAAACTTTATTGTTCCACCCCATTTCTCTTGTCTTATCGCGATAAAACCCACGCATATAACTATATATCCAATCAACACCTCTTGATCTTGCCACTACAGTTAGATCAGGGGGTGTTGCACCGAACCATTCTTTAGAGTCATCAGTAGACATTGCGATACTCATGGTATCTCCGACCTTGTTACTCGTGAATAATAAATTCTCTTTTATTGAATTTTCGGTCAGCCCTATATCCGTTAATCGGTTGTATCTCATATAATTTGCACTGTGACAGTTTAAGCAATAGTTAACAAATATTCTTGCTCCCCTTTGAAGTGACTGTTTATCTGATAAATCTATAGGGGCTTTATCAAGATGAATTTTGTCACTGGCAGCATTTACACCAAAACTTAAAAGTATTAAAAGAGTTAAGAAAGTTTTCATGGCATTACTACCCTTTTAGGAACAGGCTTAGTCTTATCTTTTTTACTATAAATTGGCATTAAAATAAAAAATAAAAAATAAATTATTGTGAATATACGGGCGACCAAAGTAGCAAAATCTATCCCTCCAATAAGTGGAAGGTAAGATGGTAATTGTCCCCAAATATTTGATGGTACAGTTCCTAGGTAGCCAAGAACGATGAAGCTAACTACAAAAGAAGCTAGCCACTTCTTGTAAAGAATGCCTTTATAGCGAATCGACCTTACTTTACTTTTATCAAGCCAAGGAACAAAATAAAAAATCATGACCGAAATGCCCATAGCAGCGACACCAGGAAACTGGCTATTTAAAATTGGTGGCACAGCCCTTAATATTGAATAAAAAGGTGTGAAATACCAAACAGGGGCAATATGGTCTGGAGTAACCAAAGGATTAGCGGGAATAAAATTATTTGCCTCTAAAAAATAACCCCCCATCTCTGGTGCAAAGAAAACAATTGATGCAAATACTATTAAGAAAACTGACAGCCCAATTAAATCTTTAACAGTGTAATAAGGATGAAATGGAATTCCATCAAGAGGTATTCCAGTCTTCTTATCCTTAGTTAACTTGATCTCAATCCCATCGGGATTATTAGATCCTACTTCATGTAAGGCTATTAAATGGGTCATGATTAGTCCCGCAAGAGCTAAAGGCAAAGCAATAACATGAAAAGCAAAAAAACGATTTAAAGTCGCATCTGAAACCAAGTAGTCCCCACGAACCCATTCTGCTAAATCAGGACCAATGAAGGGTACGGTAGCAAAAAGATTTACAATAACTTGCGCTCCCCAGTATGACATTTGTCCCCAAGGAAGAAGATAGCCAAAAAAAGCTTCGGCCATTAATAATAGAAAAATTGATACGCCAAAAAGCCAAATTAATTCACGAGGTTTCTGATAAGAGCCATACATTAGACCTCTAAACATGTGCATATAAATAACTACAAAAAATAAAGATGCTCCAGTTGAATGCATATATCTAATGAGCCAACCAAAAGAAACGTCACGCATTATGTATTCAACTGATGCAAATGCTTGAGCAGCATTTGGCTTATAGTGCATCGTTAAAAATATCCCTGTTAAAATCTGAAGAATAAATACAAATAGAGCCAAAGCACCAAAAAAATACCAAAAATTGAAATTTTTAGGTGCGTAATACTCAGTTAAATGATTTTTTATAAAAGATGAAAGAGGAAATCTCTCGTCAATCCAGCCCAAAACTCCTGTTGAATTTTTAGTATTAGCCATTTTATGCGTTTTCGACCTTATCTTCACCAATCACAATTGTACTTTCATCTTTATAACGATATGGGGGCACTACTAAATTGGTTGGAGCAGGAGATCCTTTAAAGACTCTTCCAGCTAAATCAAACTTTGAGCCATGACAAGGGCAAAAGAAACCCCCTTCCCATGAATCTCCCATCTCACCCTTAGGGGATAATTTTGGTGAAGGAGAGCACCCGAGGTGAGTACAAATCCCAACCATTACTAAAACATTTGGCTTTATTGACCTTGTGCTATTTTGACAATATTTAGGTTGCTGTGAGGTAACCTTTAGATCAGGGTCAGCCAAATTTTTTTGATCTTTAAGGGCATCAAGCATCTCTTCCGAGCGATTTAAAATCCATACAGGTTGACCTCTCCATTCAGTAGTTATTAACTGCCCTTTATTAACCTTACTAACATTAAACTCTACTGAAGCACCGGCGGCCTTAGCTTTTTCACTTGGCAACATGCTTGAAGCAAATGGAACGCCTAATGCTGTTACGCCGATAGCTCCTGTAACAGATGTAGCAGTCAATAAAAATTTTCTCCGATTTAAATCGAATTTTTTACTACTATTTGTCATGTAGAAATCCTAATACCGAGTTTTGAAAAATATTTCAAGTCTTTAACCGTATTATACAAAATAACATAGTCAACAGACAGTACTTTTCAACTTAAAATTCAAATTTTTATTGTTTAAAATTTATTTTTTGGCTAATAAGATTCCAATTTCATACAAAATTAGAATAGGAATAGCTAATAAAATTTGGGATATTATATCTGGTGGTGTAAAAATCGCGCCAAAAATAAATGCAACTACAATAATATATGGTCTAATTTTTTTGAGTGTTTCTATTTTTATCAGATTAAATTTTACAGAGGTTATTAAAACTAGTGGTACCTCAAAAGCTAGTCCAAATGCCAAAAAAAGTGAAATTATCATCTGTAGGTAACTTGATATGTCTATCATCAAATCAACATCTTTAGGTGTTACAGATATAAAAAAACTAAATATAAGGGGAAAGATTAAAAAATAAACAAAAAAAGTACCTGCTAAGAATAAAAGAAATCCAGAAATCATAACCCAAACAACAAAGTGCCTTTCTTTTTTATATAGCCCGGGAGAAACGAATTTCCAAATCTGAAAAAATATAAGGGGCAAGGAGATTATTAAAGCACAATATGCAGTTATTTTAAATGGGACTACGAAAGTAGCAGTAAGTTTTGTTGAGATAACTGATCCATTTAATAATGTTAATTGGTCTAATAGTGGTTGAGAAAAAAAATAATAAATTTCGTTTGCGAATGGCATCATTATTATAAAAAAAATTAAGTAGATAAAAGCAGATTTAATAGCAGTTAACCTTAGTTCTGAAAAATGTCCAAAGAAAATATTTAATCTACTCATAATTTATTTTGATTTTTTAATTTCTTTTTCAATATCTTTTAATTCCTTAAATTTATCTTCTCTTTCTATCTCTTTTTTAATATCTGATATTAAAAATCTCACCTTCTTCATTAATTTTCCTGCACCTCTTGCAAGCATTGGGATATTTTTTGGCGAAACAAATATTATTAAAGCAAAAACAACAACAAGTAATTCTGCAAATGAAATATCAAACATGATTAAATTTTATGCCTATTTTTTAATTGATTTCTTATTTACTTTTTTTTTGGGGTTATTCATTCCTTCTTTAAAACTTTTGACTGCTGCGCCCAAATCACCGCCTATATTTTTTAATTTTCCCGCTCCAAAAATAACTAGAACTACTAATAAAATTAATACCCATTCATTTATTCCATGCATCATTTTCTCCTAATTACAGTTTTGCTAATTTTTCACTTCCGCCATAAACATGGAAATGAATATGAAAAACTTCTTGGCCGCCTTCCTTACCTGAATTAATCATTGTTCGAAACCCACTTAAACCATGCTCTTTTGATAACTTCGGTGCCAATAACAACATCTTACTCAAAATCGCCTGATGACCTTCGTTACACTCTATTAAATTCACAATATGTTCTTTTGGAACAATGAGAAAGTGAACCTTATCTATCGGATTAATATCTTTGAACGCTAATAAATCTTCATCCTCATAAATAATTGTAGCTGGTATTTTTTTTTGTGCTATTTGGCAGAAAATGCAATCATCCATTACTATTATTTTCTCCTCTATTATTTTTCTCTTCAATTCCAGAGGTTCCCTCTCTTCTCTTCAGCTCCATAGTTACGTCATCAACTGACAAATTTTTCTGTGATAATAAAACTAAACAATGAAACCATAAATCCGCAATCTCATGAACAAGATTTTCATCTCCTTCGTTCCTAGCTGCTTCAACTGTTTCCTCAGCCTCTTCTGAAATTTTACTGAGAATTTCATTAAGTCCTTTTTGATGAAGGAGCGCAGTATAGGAGGTTTTAGGGTCATCCTTTTTTTTTGATTTAATGATATTTAATAAATTTTCTAAATATTCATCTTTCATTTTTTTTCCTTATAAATATCCTTAGGATTCTTAATGATTTTTTGGCTTTCTTCTATTTTTTTTGTTTCCATATTAATTTTATTATAAAAACAACTTGCTCTACCTGTATGACAGGCTATTCCTCCGATTTGATCAACTGTTATCAGCAAGGAATCATTATCACAGTCTAAAAACATATCTTCTATATGCTGAAAATGTCCAGATTCCTCTCCCTTGAGCCAAACTTTGTTTCTTGATCGAGACCAATAAATTGCTTTTCCTGTACTCATAGATTCCTCCAAAGTTTCTTGATTCATCCATGCAAACATAATTACCTTTTCCGTATTTACTTCTTGAACAATTACTGGCAATAACCCATCTTTATCCCACCTTATATTATCAATCCAGTCACTCATAACCTTACCTCTATATTGTTATCGAACATATATTGCTTCGCTTCTTGAATTGTAAACTCTCCGTAATGAAATATACTTGCCGCTAAAACTGCATCAGCACCCCCCTCGATAACACCATCAACTAGGTGCTGCAAATTTCCTACGCCGCCTGAGGCAATAATTGGTACATTTACTGCGTCAGAAATTAATTTATTTAACTTATTATCAAATCCTGTTTTTGTGCCGTCTCTATCCATACTCGTTAAAAGTAACTCCCCAGCACCCATCTTAGCCATTTTTTTTGCCCAGCTAACTGCATCGATTCCAGTAGCATTTCTGCCACCATGTGTAAAAACTTCCCAGTGATCATCAACTTTTTTTGCATCAATCGCAACTACAATTGCCTGGGAACCAAAGCGACTTGTTGACTCTTCAACCAAATTTGGGTTTAGAATAGCCGAAGTATTAATTCCGACTTTATCTGCCCCTGCATTCAAAAGATTTCTTATGTCATTACAGGTTTTTACACCCCCGCCAACCGTCAAAGGAATAAATATTTCCTTTGCAACCCGCTCTACAATATCGAATAATAGTCCTCTATTGTCTGAGCTTGCAGTTATATCAAGGAAAGTTAATTCATCCGCACCTTGTTGATTATATTTTTTTGCAATCTCAACAGGATCGCCAGCATCCTTTAATTCTACAAAATTTACCCCTTTAACAACTCTACCGTTATTTACATCAAGGCATGGAATAATTCTTTTTGCGACAGTCATAATTAACCAGTTAAACGCTGAGCTAAACCCTGAGCGTCCTTAAAATCTAGTGTGCCTTCATATATAGCAGTTCCCGTAATAACTCCTTCGATGCCTGTACTTGAAACTTCGCATAGATCCTCAATGTCCTTTAGCCTAGATACGCCTCCGCTTGCAATAACAGGAATTTTTAAAGATTCAGCTAATTTTACTGTTGCCTCAATATTCACGCCAGACATCATCCCATCGCGACCTATGTCAGTATAAATAATTGAATCCACACCGTATCCTTCAAACTTTTGACCCAGTTCAATAACATTTTGTCCTGTAAGTTTTGCCCATCCATTAATTGCTACATCTCCATCTTTTGCATCAAGCCCCACAATAATCTGCCCAGGAAATGCATTGCATGCTTCAAGTAAAAAATCTGGATTAGTGACTGCTGCGGTTCCAACGATAATAGAATCAACTCCGCTATTCAGAAAATTTTCTACTGTTTTCATATTCCTAATTCCGCCACCAAGTTGAATTAATGCCGAACCTCCAACTGCAGATACAATTGATTTAATAGCTTCTTGATTAACAGGCTTTCCTGCAAAAGCACCGTCAAGGTCCACTAAATGCAATCTTTTTGCACCCAAATCTACCCATTTTCTTGCCATTTCAGAGGGATTTTCAGAAAAAATAGTTGATTGGTCCATTAGGCCTTGCTTGAGCCTTACGCATTTACCTTCTTTCAAGTCAATTGCTGGAATAATAATCATAATATCAATCTAGACATCCCATGAAATAAAGTTTTTTAACAATTGCAGACCCATCTCTGCACTTTTTTCAGGGTGAAACTGTACTGCAAAAATATTATCTTTTGCAACTGCACAAGTAAAATTTTCTCCATGACTTGAGGCTGCCATTATTAAATTCTCATCTTCAACTTCAGCATAATAACTGTGGACAAAATAAAACCTATGATTTGGATCAACTTTATTCCACATAGAATGAGTACTTAATTGCTCAACTCTATTCCACCCCATATGTGGAACCTTTATTCTTTCCAAAGCATTTGGTTGAAACTTCTTTACTTTTCCCGGAATCAAACCAAAACCATTAACATCTCCCTCTTCGCTTGAATCAAATAGCATTTGTAGGCCTAGGCAAATACCCAAAAAAGGTTTTTGCTTCGCTGCCTCAATAACTGAGTCCTTCAGGCCGGCTTTATCTAATTGGATAATACAATCTGGCATAGCGCCTTGTCCTGGGAAAATAACTCTATCTGCTTTGGAGACAATTTCTGGATCACTGGTAACAATTGATTTACATTGAGGTGAAATAAAACTGACAGCATTATGGACTGATTTTAAATTACCTATTCCATAATCAATAATTGCAATCATAAATTGAATTTAAATATCTTAATAAATTAAAGTGAGCCTTTTGTTGACGGCATAACGCCTTTTATTCTCTCATCAAGTTCAACCGCGACCCTTAAAGCCCTTCCAAAAGCTTTAAATATTGTTTCAGCTTGATGGTGTGCATTCACACCCTTAAGGTTATCAATATGCAATGTAATATTTGCGTGATTAATAAAGCCTTGAAAAAATTCATAGATTAAATCCACATCAAATTCGCCAATTCTAGCTCTTGTAAATTCAACACTAATTTCAAGTCCAGGGCGCCCTGATATATCTAAGGCAACTCTTGTTAATGCCTCATCTAATGGAACATAAGCATGCCCGTAGCGTCGAATACCTAATTTATCACCTATTGCTTCATTAAAGGCTTGACCTAGAGTAATACCAATATCCTCAACTGTATGGTGTGCGTCAATATGTAAATCACCATGCGCTTTGATTGTTAAATCAAATAAACCATGACGGGAAATTTGTTCTAGCATATGGTCTAAAAAACCTATGCCTGAATCTAAATTAGATTTACCGGTGCCATCAATATTAATTTCCACACTAATATCGGTTTCTTTAGTTTTCCTTAACACTTTTGCTGAACGTATCATATGTTTGATTTTATCATTTTTATTTTATTTTATTTTAATTATTTGTAGATTAGGCTTAATCTGCTCGTACAAATTATTTAAAAACTGCTCTGTGTCTTCAGGAAAATCAATTTTCTCAAAATAAGAGTTTACTAAATGACAAATAAAATTTTGATCACTACTATTTTTAAAATCTTTATCAACGTCTATAACCTTGCCCTCATCATCAGCATTAAAAATATTTTGTTGTGACCATATTTCATTATCAATGCTTTTAATATCAAGACCGATAAACGAAGTTTGATCCTCGAGCGCATATGCTGCTGCCCTTGCAAAAGCTTTTGAATTATATTTTTCAGCCAAGTAGTTGACAAAATAAATTTCTAAATCCTCAGAAATTCCTTTTCCATTATTCACCTGATGAAATATTTCGGTAAAAAGTAGATATTGGTTCTTGTCATCACAAAATGTGATCACTTTGTTAACCGCCTTATGCTCTAAAACTAGATTCCTGTAAATTTTGGGAAATTCTTTTTTTAAATAATTAAATTCTTTAGACATGGTAGCTTTCTCCTTATTTCTTTAATATTACTTTTTTATTGGGGCTTCAATATTGAAATTAATTGCTTCATTTGCTTCATTGTGCCAATTGTAATTCGAAGATACTGAGATATTCTTTCTGGCTTATTAAAATGACGAACTAAGATACCAGAATCTCTTAATTTTTTAAATATCTCATTCCCATTCTTTATACGATGCCTAGTAAATACAAAGTTAGCTCCTGAAGGTAGGGTTTCAAAGTTCATCTCTAGTAACTCTTTTTCCAGAAAGGTTCTCGCCTCAATAATATTTTTTCTAGTTTTAGTAAAGTAACCCTTATCATTAATAGCAGCAATACCCGCTGCTTGTGCGAGCCTATCGACCGGGTAAGAATTAAAGCTGTTTTTTATGCGGCTAAGCGCCTCAATCAATCCTTGATCTGCGAAAGCAAAACCTACCCTCATACCCGCAAGAGATCTTGATTTTGACATGGATTGAGTCACAACTAAATTTTTATATCGTGTTACTAGGTTAACTGAAGATTCCGTTCCAAAATCAACATACGCTTCATCAACAACGACTACGCTATCTTTGTTTATCTTTAATAATTCTTCTATCTCATCTAATGATTTTGGAGTGCCTGTTGGTGCGTTGGGATTTGGAAAAATAATACCGCCGTTATCTTTTTTATAATCTGAAAAATTAATTTTGAGCTCAGCGTCTAATGGGATAGTTTTATATTTAATATCATAAAGGCCACAGTAGACCGGATAAAAACTATACGTAATATCTGGAAAAAAAATCGGTAGATCTTTTTTTAGTAATCCTTGAAAAATAAAAGCTAAAATTTCATCAGAGCCATTACCGACAAAAACATTAGATTTCGTTAAGCCATAATAATTTGCTATTGAACCTCTAAGCTCATTGCTTTCAGGATCTGGATATAATCTCAAACTCTCCTGAACACTAGATTTAATCGCTTCCATAACTTTGGGACTAGGGCCATATGGATTTTCATTGGTATTTAGTTTTAACAGTAAACTATTTTTAGGTTGTTCACCTGGCTCGTAGGGGGTTAATTTTTTTACAATATCCCCCCAATACCTACTCATCTTTCTTTGTAACCCTATATTTTGCTGATGCAGCATGCGCGTGTAAACCTTCTCCTTCAGCCAGAACAGCAGCGATACTTCCTAAGTCACTTGCAGTTTTAGGGGATAGTGATATCAAACTAGATCTTTTCTGAAAATCATAAACGCCCAAAGGTGAAGAGAACCTAGCCGTTCCAGATGTTGGGAGAACGTGGTTGGGGCCTGCACAGTAGTCGCCAATTGCTTCACATGTGTTTCGACCCATAAATACTGCCCCTGCATGGTTAATATTTTTTAGTAAATCATCTGGATTTTCAACAGAGAGTTCTAAGTGTTCTGGTGCAATATAATCAGATATAGCTGCTGCTTCTTTTAAATTTTTTGCAACAATAAAAATACCTCTACTTTCTAGTGAAGTCTTAATTACAGATTTTCTGGGCATTTTGGTAAGTAATTTATCAATACTTCTCATCACCGAATCAATGAATGTAATATCAGTAGAAATTAAAATAGATTGAGAAAGTTCATCATGCTCAGCCTGGGAAAATAAATCCATTGCAATCCAGTCTGGATTAGTTTTTCCATCACAAATAATGGTTATCTCAGAAGGACCAGCTATCATATCTATCCCCACCAGACCAAAAACTTTACGCTTTGCTTCTGCTACATATGCGTTTCCAGGCCCTACAATTTTATCCACTCGAGGTATCGTTTCTGTTCCATAAGCTAATGCTGCTATTGCTTGAGCTCCGCCTATGGCAAAGATTCTATCAACTCCAGCAATTTTCGCAGCAGCTAGAACCAAATCATTTTTTTTACCGTCAGGAGTAGGGACAACCATAATCAAATCTTTTACCCCTGCTATTTTTGCAGGGATAGCATTCATTAGTACCGATGATGGATAAGCTGCTTTACCCCCTGGAACATAAAGTCCCACTCTATCTAGGGGTGATATTTTTTGCCCATAACTAGAACCTTGATCATCTTTGTATGCCCATGATTCAGATTTTTGTTTAAGATGATAATCATGTATTCTCTTTGCAGCGAGTTCTAAACACTCTCTAGTATTTATAGGAATTCTATTTAATGCCTCTGATAACTCTTCCTGACTAATCTCTAACCCCTGAACACTATTAATTGCAACCCGATCAAATTTTTTAGTGAGTTCTAATAGTGCCTTATCGCCATCCTTTTTGACTAGGTTAACAATTTCATGGGTTGTTTTAATAATTTCTTCATTTCCATCAGAATCAAAAGCAAGCATCTCCTTAAGATCTTGTAAAAAATTCTTATCAGCTGATTTTAATCTTTTTATATTCACAGGTTATTTAGAAACAGCATTTGAAAATTTTTGAATTAAGGGTTGAATTAGCTCTCTGTTTATTTTTAATGAGGCTTTATTTACAACCAGTTTAGAGGAAATCTCTCCTACCTCTTCAAAGGGTACTAAATTATTTGCTTCTAGAGTTTTCCCTGAGCTAACCAAGTCCACAATAATGTCTGACATTCCAACAATTGGTGCTAATTCCATAGATCCATACAATTTAATAAGGTCTATACTGATTCCCTTTTGTGAAAAATACTTTCTGGTAGCACAAGCATATTTTGTGGCTACCCTTAATCTCGATTTATTCTTTATGTAGCCCTGGTAATCAAAAGTTTTTTCTGCGGCAATCATCATTTTGCACTTACCGATCCCTAAATCTAAAGGTTGATACAAACCAATGCCTTGGTACTCATCTAATACGTCCTTACCAGCAATTCCCATATCAGCTCCGCCCCACTCTACATAAGTAGGAACATCAGATGCTCGAACAATAATTAATTGCAAGTCCTTGTTATTAGTTGTTAGAACTAATTTTCGAGACTTCTCAGGATCTTCATCGCAAAAGATCCCAGCTTTATTAAGAATTGGCATCGTTTCTTCAAAAATTCTTCCTTTAGATAAGGCGATTGTAATCATTTGTATACCCTCTCAATCTGTGCACCTATTGCATTAAATTTTTTTTCTAGATCTTGATAGCCCCTATCCAAATGATAAATCCTATCAATAGTAGTGGTACCTTTAGCAACTAACCCAGCAAGAACAAGTGAAGCTGAAGCTCTTAGATCGGTTGCCATAACATTAGTCCCTTGTAAAACAGCATTTCCCTTAATAATGGCTGTATTTTGTCTAATGTCAATATCTGCACCCATTCTGATTAATTCTTGAACATGCATAAATCTATTTTCAAAAATTGTTTCCGTTACCTCGCTAACCCCATTTGCCATTACATTGAGCGCCATAAACTGAGCTTGCATATCGGTTGGAAAAGCAGGATAAGGTGCTGTTCGAATATCAACTGGATTAAAATTCTTCTTACTACTAACTGTTACTGAAGTTTTATCTTGAGTCACTGTCGCCCCTGTTTCTTTTAATTTTTGAATAATCGATTCCATTTTATCTGGCTCAACATTATTACATTTAATTTTTCCGCCGGCCATTATGCCAGCAACCAAATATGTTCCTGCCTCAATACGATCAAAAATAATTGTATGTTCTGCAGTATTCAAAGACGAGACACCCTTGACTATAATTGTATTTGTTCCAAGGCCCTTTATCTCAGCCCCCATTTTATTAAGGCACACACCTAAATCTACTACTTCAGGTTCTTTTGCCGCATTTTCTAAAACTGTTATGCCTTCTGCTAAAATAGCCGCCATCATCAAGTTTTCAGTCCCTGTAACAGTTACCTGGTCCATGAATATCTTGCAACCAATTAATTTATTATTGGGCAAGTGCGCAGTCGTTGCATCGATATAGCCTTGGTCAAGATTAATTTTAGCTCCCATTGCCTCTAGTCCCTTGATATGAATATCTACAGGACGAGATCCGATGGAACATCCACCAGGAAGAGAAACTCTAGCTTTACCAAATCTTGTCAAGAGTGGCCCTAAAACCAAGATAGATGCTCTCATAGTTTTAACAAGATCGTAAGGTGCGTCATATTGAGTTATTGACTCTGCATTCAAGGTAACACTAGAGTCGATATTTTCAATAGCGACTCCCAAAACTCCTAATAACTTAAAAGTAGTCTTAATATCATAGAGATCTGGTACATTTTTTAGGATTAAAGGCTTATCCGACAATAATGATGAAATAAGAATAGGTAAAGCAGCATTCTTTGCTCCAGAGATATTTATTTCTCCATTTAATTCTTTACCACCATGAATAATTAATTGATCCAACTTATGTCTGCGGAATTATTTTAGATAGCTCACCTGATTCATACATCTCGCGCATAATATCTGCGCCCCCAACAAACTCTCCCTTTACGTATAGTTGCGGTACGGTTGGCCAGTTTGAGAAAACTTTGACGCCCTCCCTAATATCTGGATCCTGAAGGACATCAACAGTTTCATAAGAACCTCCAGTTGCATCTAATATTTGACACGCTGAACTCGAAAACCCACACTGAGGAAACTTTCGGTCACCCTTCATAAACAATAGAACGTCGTTGGCGCTTATTAATTCTTTAATTTTTTCACTTGTAGTCATTTTATTTTCCTTGCTCCATTATAATTTCCCATTGTACCGGTGTATAAGTTTTTATTGATAAGGCATGAATTTCCTGCTTCATCATATCCCCTAGTGATTTATAAACTATTTGATGTTGCTGAAGCGTTGATTGATTGATAAAAGACTTGCTTACAATTGTGGCATCAAAATGAGTCCCGTCATCACCATTTATTTTTAAAAAAACACAGTCTAGGTTTTCTTTTATTATTTCTTCAATTTCATCTGGTTGTAGCAATTTAATTTTTAACCCCTTAATTTGTATCCGGATTTTAACATTCTGATAGTAATAAAAGCCAAAATAATAAAAAATAAAGTCACTATTAATAAACTTAAATAAGGCGAGGTGTCTGATTGGCCAAAAAACCCATACCTAAATCCGTCAATCATATAAAAAAATGGATTTAGGTGAGAAACCTTTTGCCAAAACGGAGATAACGAATGTATTGAGTAAAACACTCCTGACAACATCGATAAAGGCATAATCACAAAATTACCGAAAGCTGCCATCTGATCAAATCTCTCAGCCCAAACTCCAGCAATTATTCCAAAAGAACCCATCAAACCGCCGCCTAGAAAAGCAAATAAAAAAACTATAAATGGGTTTTCGATAGGTAAATCGATGTAAAAAATAGAAATAAAAAATATACATATACCAACAAATATTCCTCTGGCAATCGATGCAACTAATAAAGAAAAATATAATTGAAGGTAGCTTAAAGGAGTTAGCAGTAGAAAAACAATGTTACCCATAACTTTTGCTTGAATTAAACTAGATGAACTATTAGAAAATGCATTTTGTAATAGTGACATCATAATTAACCCTGGAATCAAAAACGCCATATAAGGAACCCCATCATAGACCTCAATTCGGCCATCAAGTACATGGGAAAAAATAAGGAGGTAAAGTATTCCGGAAATCACAGGTGCTGCAACAGTTTGAAAAGCTACCCTCCAAAACCTTAATAGTTCTTTTTTAAGTAGCGTCCATGTACCTATAATTTGTGATTCCAGAGAATTCATTTAAACTTTTTTCCTAGTTAACTTAAGAAATACATTCTCTAAATCTGGATCAACAGTTTCCATATCCAGTATTTCAATATTCTTCTGCTTAAGTTTGTCAATAATTGAGGCCACATCTGATATTTTTTTTAACTCGAACGTGAACCAATCGTCACTTAAACTATACTGAATTCCTGCTAAGGAAAGAGGGCTCCCATTTTTTTTATCTAAATTTAATCTAAGCTTCAAATTTTTTGCTGCAAACTTTTTTAACAAATTCTTAGTTGTATCCAATGCAACAAGCTTTCCACTTCTCATCATTCCAACACGATTACATAATGTCTCAGCTTCCTCTAAATAATGAGTGGTCAAAATAATTGTGTGGCCTTCCTTATTTAATTCTTTTATAAAAGCCCATAGCCTTTGTCTTAATTCTACGTCAACACCTGCAGTTGGTTCATCCAAAACAATTACTGGAGGTCTATGAACTAATGCCTGAGCAATCAATGCCCTTCTTTTCATCCCGCCAGATAACATACGCATATTTGTTGATTTTTTATCTGTAAGATCAAGCCTCCCAATAATTTCATCTATCCATTCATCATTACTCTTCCCTTTGCCAAAGTATCCAGCTTGAAAACGAAGCATCTCTCTTACATTAAAGAATGGATCAAACACTAACTCCTGAGGAACAATACCAACTGAGTGTCTTGCATTTTGATAATCCTTAAGAACATCAAAGCCCATTACGTTTATTGACCCGGAAGAAGGTCTAACTAGACCTGCTAACATGTTTATCATTGTTGATTTACCTGCACCATTTGGTCCAAGTAAACCAAAGAACTCTCCCTGCTCTACGGTTAATGAAATCCCATCAACAGCTTTAAGTTGTTTATAGTTTTTTTTTACGCTTTTAAATTCTATGGCTTTTTTCATGGAACTCTATAATGAATTATTTAAGTTGACTCTTGAGGACGCGAATTATTTTCTTTTTAAAGAAATTCTTTAACTCCATATAACTTAGCTAATTTTATTAAGTTATTTGGGACATTTGTAATATTAAATGAATATTTTTTTTGGTTTGCCTGTCTTTTCCACTCAAACAATAAACCCAACAAAGAAGTATCTATATTCTGAACTTGAGACATATCTAAAGTAATACTCTCATCCCAGTTATGATTTTTAGTTTTTATCATTAAAAAAAGAATTTCATGAAACGTAACATTCCCGCTTAAGACCCAATTGTTTTTATTTAATTCAATCGGACTCATTATTTTTCTCAGATAGCTTTTTAAGTAAATCCTCAATACCATTCTTTTTTACTTGACTCGCAAACTGACTTCTATAATTCGTTACTAAACTAACTCCCTCTATAACAATATCAAAGACTAACCATTTCCCTGTACTATTTGATAAAGCATAATTTACATCGATAGGCTGACCGCCACTTTGGGTAATTTCTGTTTTTACAAGTACTATTTTGTCTGAACTTTTCATTCTTAGTGGCTTAAATTCAATTGTTTGATCCCTAAATTTAGATAGCGCAATCGCATAAGTTCTTAACAGCAACCCTCTAAATTCTATTTGAAACACATTTCTTTGATCAACGGTCATTGACCTCCAATTTTTACCTAGCACTAAACGACAAATTCTTTTAAAATCAAAATTAGGTAATATTTTTTCTTCGGCTAGCTTATATATTTTTGCTCTGTCTCCCACTTTAATATCTTTATCTTTTTTTAATTCATTAATAACATCATCAGCGGTTTTTCTAACGAGTTCGTCCGGAGCTAAATCTGCAAGCACTGAAGTTGAAATTATTAATGCTACTAATAATAATAGATACTTTCTAATATTCATGTTTTTTCCTCATTTCTTCAATCACTCTTCTTTTGATGCGCTATTGTATAAAAATTGACTAATAAGTTTTTCCAAAACCACTGCGTCCTGAGTTTGCATAATTCTATCGTTAGCGACTAAATTTTCTAAGTCACCACCTGCCTCTAGAGCTACATATTGCTCTCCTAGTAATCCAGCAGTATATATATTGGCAAAAGTGTCCTTAGGAAAAATATATCGACCATCAATATTAATTTTAACAACTGCATGATAAGCATTAGTGTCAAAAATAATTGTATCAACTCTTCCCACAACAACCCCTGCGCTCTTTACAGGTGCCTTAGGCTTTAAACCACCAATATTTTCAAAATGGGCAATAACAGAATAAGTATTTTTGATACTATTAGATGTCAAATTTCCTACTTTTGTTGCAAGCCCAAATAGAGAAATAACTCCAATAGTTACTAAAATTCCAACCCAAATATCTAATTTAATTCTATCCATAATATATTTTCCTATAGTATTTTAAGCTATTTAAACAAACATAAATGATGTTAAAACAAAATCTAAGCCTAATACAGCCAATGAAGAAATTACAACAGTTCTTGTCGTAGCCCTACTTACTCCCTCAGCAGTTGGTGGCGCATCCAAACCTTCAAAAAGAGCAATCATAGTACACGCAAAACCAAATACTATACTTTTAACTGCCCCATCCACAATATCATTATGAAAGTCTACATTGGCCTGCATTTGTGACCAAAATGCTCCCTCGTCTACACCAATTATAATTACAGCAATTACATACCCTCCTAGAATACCTACCATAGAAAATATAGTTGCTAAAATTGGCATACTTATCATTCCAGCCCAAAAACGTGGCGCAATTATTCTTGCTACAGGACTAACTGCCATCATTTCCATCGCTGACAATTGTTCAGTTGCCTTCATTAATCCAATTTCTGCAGTTATTGCAGTGCCAGCTCTACCAGCAAAAAGTAATGCTGTGACAACTGGTCCAAGTTCCCTCACTAGAGCTAAAGCAACAAGTACCCCTATTGCTTCTGATGAGCCATATTTTTCAAGTGTATAGTAACCTTGTAACCCTAGTACCATGCCTACAAAAAAAGCTGACACAACAATAATTACTAAAGAAAGTACACCTGTAAAATAAATTTCCTTAATAGTTAAATGAATTCTTTTAAAGCTATCAGCAGAATATATAATTATTAAAAAAAATAGCCTAGTTCCTGCGCCAAGCTTTATTAAGCGAGCTCTAAAGCCGCTGCCCAATTGTTCAAAAAAGTTTAGTAATTTATTAACCATGTCTTATAAGCCCAAATCAGATTTATAACTTGGAGCATCTGTATGAAAAGGAACAGGTCCATCCTTTTCAGAATGAATAAACTGTTTAACAAAGGGTAATTTTGAAGCTAAAAGCTCCTTGGGTGAGCCCTCTGCAGCTACAACCCCATCCGCTAAAAAATAAACGTAATCAGCAAACGAAAAAGTTTCGGCTACATCGTGAGTAACAATAATTGATGTTGCTCCAAGTGCATCATTTAATGTTCTTATTAAATCACATATCACTGCCATTGATATTGGATCAAGTCCAGCAAATGGCTCATCATACATAATAATATCTGGATCAAGCGCTATCGCTCTAGCTAACGCAACTCTTCGAGCCATGCCTCCAGATAACTCAGCAGGCATTTTTTTGTGTGCACCTCGTAAACCAACTGCATTTAATTTCAAGAGAACGAGATCTTTTATTATGCTTTCAGGAAGGTTTGTGTGTTCTCGCATAGGAAAAGCTACGTTTTCAAAAACTGAAAGGTCAGTAAATAAAGCGCCATGCTGAAATAGCATTCCCATTTTACGTCTAAGATTAAATATACCACTTCGGTCTTGCTCATGAACAACAGCATCGTCAACAACAACTTTTCCTGACTTAGGTACTAATTGGCCACCAATTAATTTTAAAATAGTTGTTTTCCCGCAGCCGCTTCCACCCATTATTGCAGATACCTTACCTCTTGCAAACTCCATATTTATATCTTTATGAAGAGACTCTTTTCCATAATCAAATGAAAGTTTTTCTATGGAAACTAAATTTTTTTTCATTGTATATTAGGTGTTAATTATTTTAATAAATCGTACGTTAGATTTATTAGCTTTGCAAGCTTATAACTCTCCGTAAGAATGCAGTCCAGATAAAAATAAATTAACTCCAAGAAAAGCAAAAGTAGTAATAACCAGTCCTATAATGGCCCACCATGCAAGCATAGTTCCACGCAACCCCTTAATTAACCTTAAATGAAGCCATGCTGCATAATTCAACCATACAATTAAAGCCCAGGTCTCTTTAGGATCCCATGACCAATAACCCCCCCATGCTTCAGCAGCCCATACAGCTCCAAGTATTGTTGCTATTGTAAAAAAAATGAATCCTATTGAAACGACCTTATAGGTCATATCATCCAACACAGTCAAATTTGGTAGTTGTTTTTTTAAAATTCCATTGTCAACTAAAAGGTACGCAACAGAAATCATAGCAGCAATAGCAAATGCTCCGTAACCAATAAAGTTTGCTGGAACATGAATTTTCATCCAATAAGATTGAAGAGCTGGAACTAGTGGTTGAATTTCATCTGCTCCTTTATTAAATGTATACCAAAGAAGAAAAGCCACTGCAGCAGAAATAATAATTAAAACAAATGGCCCCATCTTTTTAGTATTCATTTTTTGCTCATAATAAAGATACATAAGTGAGGTTATCAAGCAAAAGAGTACGAATACTTCATATAAATTACTTATTGGTATATGGCCAATATCAATGCTGATTAAATAAGATTCAAACCAGCGAACAAGCAACCCTAATAATCCCATAAGTGCAGCAATCCAAACCAAGGCAGATGCTAAGTTTTCATAAAATGTTTGCTTACTAAATAAAGAAATCCAATAGATTATTAAGCTTAATGGGAACAAAGCGCTCATCCACATTATTGCTGACTGGCTAGAAAGAAAATATTTCAAAAAGAAGTTATTTTCCGCTTGCATGAGATTGCCTTGATAGATATAGATAGATATAAAACTTAATATTAGTGATGCTATAAAAAAACGTCCGAAATTAAGCCAAGTTTTACCAAGCCATGAAAAAAGAATTGTTGCGCCTACCAAAATTCCAATTTCATAATTGTCCATATAATCATGGAATTTAAAAATCGCAAAAACTGATAAAAGAGAAAGCGTTAAAGCTAGGCCATGTAACAAAAATTTATCTATATATTTATTCAAAAAAGAATTCCTTTATTTAATTTATTATACTTTTAATTTTATCTCTTGTTTCTAATGCAAACTTATCAAAATCATAATGCTGCCTGTTAGTAGTCATTGCGAACACTATTTTTTTTGTCTTTTTATATTTTATGATCCACAAACGAACATCTTGAATATAAATCATACAAAAAATACCTAAAACTAACATTATGGATCCAATATAAACCCATACTTGCCCAGGAGATTTGGTTAATTGCAACCCACTAGCTTGAATATGCTGGTAATCTTTCAATTCAAAAAACATAGGTATCCCATAAAAAAAACTGTCGCTATAAGCATTTAAAGAATCTTGTATGAATGATGAGCTATCATCAAGTATAAATGAATCATCATCTTTATTTTCTACCTTATAATTTTTTATTATTTCCTTGCTAACTAAAAAAATAATTTTAATATAGCTGTTAGCAATCTCCTCCTGCTTAGGAACTGTAATATCTTGATCTATTAGGTTAGCAATTTGACTATAACCGCCTTCTAAGAAACTGTTAATTACCTTTGAAATACTTGTCTTGAATAAATTAATATCAATTGCTTTATTAGAAGAAGTTTCTTTAATCACTTTATCAATCGATTTACTTACCTGTTTTGGTGATGTTATTAAAGACCTAAATTTTAGGAATCCAGTTAGCTCCCTATTGGCATCTGCTGGTATTTTAATATATCTAAATTCATCTTGAGGGGTCGACCTCATTCCGCTCATGAAAAAAGATGTTCCTCCAACAATCATCGGAAACTGATATGTTTGATATTCAACAGCTTGCCCAGATTCATTTCTAATCTTGTAAATAAAATTAGGTCCTACATTTTTTAGTTTCTTCTTCTTGCCATCTTCAATTTCAAGAATATTAAATTTCCTAAAATCATTAAATTCAACATTAAAATTTTGATCGTCATATACCAATTTATTTGTTTTGAATATTTCCGATGCCATTGGAACAAATGACTGGTTAGAGTGTAAGTCCCAAACTCGTAAACCAAGCTTTGACCCACCATCCTGGAAATCTGATTGGTATATTGTAATTCCATTTACTGTTAGTGGCTTATTTACACTAATAGTTTCAGCAATAACCTTCCCTGTTTTTTTATCTTCGACCAGTAAATCACTTTCAAAAGATTTAGGTTGGCCTGTCGAATAATGCTTTATACGAAAATCTTTCAAGGCAATAGAAAATGGTAGTTCCTGAATCAAATAACCTTCTTTAGCTCTCAAAACCGCAACTTCTTGTTTTTCTCCTTCAGCTAAAAGCATCTGTGCTCTGTAAGAAAAATTAGATTCACTCAATCTACTAGAGCTATCAATTTCTTTTAATGGAATATCGTCAATAATAATATTTTTTAGCCCAAGTGACTCCTGAACTTTAAAAACTAAATTCCCGTCAAATAAGCCACCAATGCTGATAACAATAATAGCAAGGTGAGTAAATATATATCCTAACTTTTGAAACTCACCCCTCTTAGCTGAATATAATTCATCGCCATTTCTTAGTATCTTTTTTTTAAATCTAAATTTGTTTTTTAATAAAATTTCCTCAAGCCTACTATTATCAAAATTTTTATAGGTCAGTTTATAACTGTGCTTAAAAGATAATAAAGATTTTTCCTGAACTTTATCCTGAAATTTTCTATAATCGCTGATAATTTTTGGGGTGTTGCGGTAAACACAAAGACTGGTTGATATAATCAAAAAAATTAAAATCAATAAAAACCAGAAAGCCTGATATACATTATATAACCCTAATATCTCAAATATCTCAAACCAAAATTGCCCTAATTTTATTAAGTAACTTTCATAAGGTTCGTTTTGCTTAAGAACAGTACCAATAATTGATGCAATCGCTACAAATGAAAACATTGTGATTGCAAAACGCATCGTACTTAAAAGATGAATAAAGCTTTTAAAATTTTTAGTTGATTTTGCCAAATTTAATAATCTGAATTGATATTTTATATATTATTATTGACTAACTTTATACGCTGAGGTTCATTGATAATATTCCTATCTTAGCCCCTGAATATAATCAGAGACAGATTGCATTTCTTTCTCTGTTAATTTTTGGGAAATCTTCTGCATTATTTCATTAGGTCTTCCTTCAAGCCTAAATAAATTTAATTGACTTAAGGTGTATTCAGAATGCTGTGCGTTGAGTCTAGGATATAGATCTGGAATACCGTGTCCAGAGGGCCCGTGGCAACTAGCACATGCTGGAACTCCCTTATCTTTAATACCACCTCTAAATATTTTTTCCCCTTCGGAGCCCTTTCCATTACTTTTCGCCACGGAAAGCTTTAATTTTTGTTCAGAAAAATACATTCCCAAGTTCTCCATATCTTCATCTGATAAATTAGCAACCATACCCGCCATAACTGCATTATTTCTAAGTCCTGATTTAAAATTCATTAATTGCTTGGTTAAATAAGCCGAATGCTGTGAGGCAATTTTAGGATTTGCAGACAGCTGACTATTACCATCAACTGCATGGCATGCTATACATAACCCATTAACGATTTTTTTTACTGAAGCTAATTCAAATTCATTTAATGAATTTTCTGCCCCTATTGGAAAACTTAGTGCCATTAGAACTGCGGCCACCAATTGAAATACTTTTTTCATTGTAATTTAAGCTCCGGGATTTATAATTATCAGGAAAAATCTATTTTAACTAAAATTGTTACAACTCGAAAGGGCTAACTCAAGTAAAATACAAGTTATGTGCTTATTACAAAATGCTTCTTTTATTATTTCCGCTAATCATCTAAACGAATTACCTGAGGATGAGGGGCTAGAAATAGCCTTTGCTGGGAGATCAAATGCTGGAAAGTCCAGCGCAATCAATACTCTTAGCAGACAGAATAGACTTGCTTACGTTAGTAAGCAACCAGGGCGAACACAATTAATTAATTTTTTTAGTATTAATGATGGTAAATCGTTAGTTGATCTTCCAGGATATGGTTTCGCTAAAGTGCCAAGTGCAATTAAGGCTCATTGGCAAAAAACACTTCCTGTCTACCTTCAGGAAAGAAAAAGTTTGATTGGTCTAATTATCGTCGTAGATATACGTCGCTCCCTTACAGAGCTTGATATGAAAATGCTTGACTGGTTTGCGCCGCGACAAAGACCTATTCATCTGTTACTCACAAAAAGCGATAAACTTTCTAGAGATAAGGCACTCAGAACCTTAAGGGAAGTTAAAAATCAAGTTGAAGCTAGCTGGGGGATTCCTTTTAAAACCCCATGTTCTGCTCAGTTGTTCTCCAGCTTAAAAAAACAGGGAATAAAAGATGCTGAAGATATTATTCAAAAATGGTTATCTTCTGATAAAAATAATATCCCAAACCCTATGCCCAAGCCTTAACCCTCTGTCCTCGTATTTAGTTTTTGGTCTATAAGATGGTCTTTGGGTTAAATCCATATTTTTTCTTTTAAAGTCTTTTGACTCCCCAAAAATATGTAAAATCTGCAATGCATAATCCTCCCAATCAGTTGCAATATGAACATACCCATCTTGCTTGATCTTTTTGGCCATCAAGTTTATAAAAGGCTCCTGTATCAACCTTCTTTTATTATGTTTTTTTTTGTGCCATGGGTCCGGGAAAAAAATATGAATAGCATCTAAACTTTTTTCTTGAGCCATTTTTTCAAGAACCTCAACAGCATCATGGTGAATTACTTTTAGATTGGTAAGCTTCTTCTCTTCTATCTTATTTAAGAGATTGCCAACCCCTGGTGAATGAACATCAATAGCAATGAAATTAACGTCACATAAGTTTGCTGCAATTTCTACTGTGGTATTTCCCATTCCAAAACCTATTTCTATAATTTTTTTACTTTGATTCTTAAAGACTGTATTCCAATTAAGAAAATTTACTTCAAAAGGAATAGCATGAAGTGAAGATAATAACTTTATACCCTCAGCCTGATGCTTTGTTAATCTGCCCTGCCTTAATATGTAGCTTCTAATAGGCCTTATCTTTGATAACATATTTATTTTCATTTTTTAAATTTTCATTTAAGTACTTGTTAGGTTATTAAAAATTTCTTCTTTAGAAGCTAAGCGTAAATTCTTATATGAATAGATTATAATGGGCTCATGCAAAAAATGAAAAATAATAAAAAAGTAGCTTTAGTTACTGGTGGAGCCAAAAGAATTGGTGCTTCTATTTGCAGGCGCCTCCACAAATCAAATATAAACTTAATAATACATTATCGAAATTCTGAAAAAGAAGCCCAGGCACTTCAAAAAGAATTAAATATTCTGAGAAAAGACTCGGTGACGATAATTCAAGGAGATTTATGCGATCAAAATATTTACGAGCCATTAATTTTAAAATCAATCTCTATTTTTGGACAGCTAGACTTCTTAGTGAATAATGCTTCGAGTTACTACCCAACTGAATTAGGTAAGATTAATGAAAAAAATTGGGATGATTTAATGGCAAGTAATTTAAAAGCTCCTCTATTTTTATGTCAGGCTGCCGCTCCTTTTTTAAAGAAAACAAAGGGAGCAATAATTAATATTACAGATGTTCACATCAAACAACCAAAAAAAAATTATATAGTGTATTCAGTCGCTAAAGCAGGCTTAGAAACACTTACAAAATCATTAGCACAAGAGCTTGGGCCAACGATTAGGGTAAATGCAGTAGCTCCTGGACCGATTCTTTGGCCTAATTCATCACATGAATTTGATGAGCTGTATCGTAAAAAAGTAATTTCACAGACTTTACTCAACCGATCGGGTGAACCAGATGATGTATCTAAAGCTGTAGAATTTCTTCTACTAAATGCTCCATTTGTTACTGGACAAATTTTAAACATTGATGGTGGTAGGTCTTTTACATAAAGCACTTAATCAGCTATTAAATACAAATAATTTTGTAAATAAGCTTGAATAGTTATATTTTTATATCTATTATTCATAATTCTCATATTTTTTATTACATGCAAACCCAAAAAATGACTAAATTACTAATAGTTGAATCTCCTTCTAAAGCCAAAACCCTTAATAAATACCTGGGTAAAGATTATGAAGTTTTAGCATCATACGGTCATGTTAGAAATTTATTATCTAAAAACCAAGGTATTAATACTGAAAATTTTGAGATGAGATATGAGTTAATTGATAGAAATAAAAAACACATCGATGCAATAACAAAAGCAGTAAAAAAATCAGACGAAATATTGTTGGCGACTGATCCTGATCGAGAGGGAGAAGCAATCGCCTGGCATTTAGCTGAAATATTAAATGAAAAGAATTTAATTAAGAATAAAAGTGTAAGACGTGTAGTTTTTCAAGAAATAACTAAATCAGCCATCATAGAAGCGATTCAAAATCCGAGAGACATTGCAACACCATTAGTTTTCGCACAACAAGCAAGACAAGCGCTCGATTATTTAATAGGCTTTAACCTCTCACCTTTATTATGGAAAAAAATAAGATATGGTTTGTCTGCGGGCCGAGTTCAAAGTCCTGCTTTGAGGCTTATTGTCGAACGTGAAATTGAAATTGAAAAGTTTGATAGCCAGGAATATTGGACAGTGCATCTGGATACAGCAAAAGAGAAATCAAAATTCTCAGCTAAATTAATTATGTATAAAGGAGAAAAAGTTGAGCAATTCTCTATTTCTGATGCAAAAAAAGAGCAAGAAGTTGTTGGAGATCTTTTATTAAAAAGTTCAGGAAAAACTAAAGTATCAAAGGTTGAAAAAAAGCAAAGAACTAGAAAACCAACATCTCCTTTTACAACATCAACATTGCAGCAAGAGTCAGTTCGAAAGCTTGGTTTTACTACGAAAAGAACAATGATCATAGCTCAGCAATTATATGAAGGGAGTGCGGCTGGTGATGGATTGATCACATATATGAGAACAGACTCAATGACGCTTTCAAATGATGCTATTAATCAAATTAGATCCTTCCTCAAAGACAATTATGATGCGGAATACCTCCCACCTAAACCTATCGCTTATAAAACAAAAGCAAAAAATGCACAAGAAGCTCACGAAGCAATTCGACCAACTGATATCTCTAAAACACCAGTTAGCTTGAAAGCAAAATTAAGTGATGAGCAATATAAGCTTTATGAAATTATTTGGAAAAGAACCATAGCATGCCAAATGACTAATGCAGTGTTTGATGCTGTAAGTGTTGACTTGGCAGCAGGATCAGAAGAAAATATTTTTAGAGCAACCGGTCAAACCATTAAATTTCCTGGATTTATGTCTGTTTATTTAGAGGATGAAGATGAGGGAAGTAAAGATAGCAGTAAAGAGAAAAATAATAGTACCAAATTACCAAACCTAATGCTTGGAGATACCCTCTCTATCGAAAAAATTTCAGGGGTTCAACACTTTACAGAACCACCTCCAAGGTTTTCTGAAGCAAGCTTAGTTAAAACACTTGAAGAACATGGTATTGGAAGACCATCCACTTACTCAAGCATTATTACAACCCTTCAAGATAGAGATTACGTTCTTTTAGAAAAGAAAAGATTCACCCCTACTGATGTGGGAAAAATTGTTATTGAATTTTTGACAGAGCATTTTACAGACTATGTAGATTATGACTTTACTGCAAACCTTGAATCTCAGCTTGATGAAATAGCTGCTGACAATAAAAATTGGCTAAGTGTTTTAGAAAAGTTTTGGGTTAGTTTTGATCAAAAGATTAAAGAGAAAAGTGATTTAGATAAAACAAAAATAACTCAAAAAGATATAGGGGAGAACTGTCCAAAATGCTCAAAACCACTTTTATCCAAGCTAGGTCGTCGTGGGAATTTTATCGCTTGCTCCAGTTATCCTGAATGTGATTTTACGCGAAGTGTTAATGGTGATGTTCCTCAAGAGCCTAAAGTGATTGCGGTAGATAAGGAATCCAAAAAAGATATATTAATGATAATTGGTCCATATGGTCCTTACCTGCAATTAGGAATGCAGGAAGAGGGAGAGAAATTAAAACCTAAAAGAATTACAATTCCTCCAGAATTGCCTTTAGATCAATTAAATGAGGAATGGGCGTTGAAACTAATATCTCTTCCAAAGGATTTGGGTGCTCACCCTGATACAGGGAAAAAAATTATAGCCAATATTGGTCGTTTTGGTCCATATGTAAACCATAACGGTAAATTTAAATCAATCCCAAAAACAGAAAATATTTTTGAAATATCCCATGAAACTGCAGTCGAATTGTTAAAACCTTTGAAAAAAATAGGCAATGATCCTGATAAAAATTCTTCAGTAGATGTCTACAAAGGAAGATTTGGTTTTTATATACAAAGAGATTTGATTAAAGTAAATATTGCTAAGACTGTTGATTATGAGTCAATAAGTCTTGAGAAAGCAATAGAAATGCTCGCAAAAAAAGAATTAGAAGAAAAGAGTAAGAAGAAACCAGCTAAGAAGAAACCAGCTAAGAAGAAACCAGCTAAGAAGAAACCAGCTAAGAAGAAACCAGCTAAGAAGAAACCAGCTTAATTACAGGACTTTTAGTTACCTTGTTTTTTATTGTCAAGCTTTCCTCCATCCACCTTCTTATTCTTTTAGCGTCTGCTATACGGGTATATTTACCATATGAATTTAATAAAACCATAATCACTGCTTGATTATTAATTACGGTTTGCATTACTAGACATCTTCCAGCCTCCCGAATAAACCCTGTTTTAGATAATCCAATGTTCCACTGCCCTTTTCTTACTAGGCTATTGGTATTCATAAACCCAATACTTTGTTTTTTTCTACCAACTTTAACTTTTCCAGAAACGGTTGTAGTCATCTTCCTTATTAAAGGATACTGGTATGCAGCTGCCACCATTCTCACAAGATCTCTAGCGGTCGATATGTTTCTCTTATCAAGACCTGTTGGGTCTTTAAATTTACTATTATGCATACCTAGTTGAAGGGCTTTTATATTCATAGCTTTAATAAAACCATTTTTACCCGATGGATAAGATCGGCTTAAAGCAGAAGCTGCTCTGTTATCAGATGACATCAAAGAAATTTTTAATAGTTGAAAGCGTGAAAGTTTTGTTCCAATAGTAATTCTTGAGCCCGTCCATTTAAGCCTATCAATATCTAGTTTAGAAATCTTAACCTTTGCATTTAAATCAATTCCAGAATCTATAATCACCATAGCCGTCATAAGTTTAGTTAAAGATGCTATTGGGGCCTTAGAATATGCATTTTTTTGGTATATTACTTTTCCGCTATCTTGATTTACTACCATCACTTTAGAGGAGCGGACAATTAATTTAGGGGATTTCTTCGCGTAAAATATTTTTGAAGACGGTGAGATAGCTTCTTGTGCGATACTGAAGCTAGAAGAAAAAAAGAATAGTAAAAGTACTAAAAAAGTTTGGAAAAAACTCTGCATTAAATTAAATTCTTCATATATTTGGTTCCCTCGATGATATACAATTTAGTTTAGCTTGTCACACTTGATTAAGACTAAAAATTTAAAAAGAGTAAATATGAATTACAAAACCGATGTACTTTATACAAAAGACCATATTTGGGCAAAGCCAGTAGATAATTTCTATTTAATAGGTATTACTTATTTTGCGCAAGAGTTATTAGGTGACATTGTATTTTTAGATATAAAAAATGGTAAGGTATTTGAAAAAAATTCTGCTATTGGCATTATAGAGTCAGTCAAAACAGCTTCAGATATTATTGCTCCTGACAAAGGAGAGATTATTCAGATTAATTCAGAAATTGAAAAGCAACCAGAAAAAATAAACGAAGACCCTCATGAAAGCTGGATTTGCAAGGTCCAACTTGCCTCCGGAAAAGAACAAATTAATTTTTTATCACAGGTTGAATACCTTAATTTAATTAAAGAATAAATTAAGGTATTTTTTTACTTAGATGCTCGCTTAATTAAAAATTGACTTAAAAGATTCACTGGCCTTCCTGTTGCGGCCTTTTGAGACCCAGAATTCCAAGCAGTACCAGCTATATCTAGATGAGCCCAATTATATTTTTTTGCGTACCTTGATAAAAAACATGCTGCGGTAATACTACCAGCTGCCCTTCCTCCTATATTAGCCATGTCTGCAAAGTTACTATTCAATAAAGGTTGGTATTCATCCCATAAAGGCATTTGCCAAGCCAAATCCAATGATTCTTCTCCGGCATCTAGCAACTCTTTTGCTAAGGGCTCATGATTACTAAATACTGCTGAAGCATGGTGACCAAGAGCAATTACGCAAGCCCCCGTCAAAGTAGCGATGTCGATTACTGTATCTGGGGTATATCTTTCTGTATAAGTTAAGGCGTCACATAAAACAAGCCTACCTTCTGCATCGGTATTTAAGATTTCTATTGTTTGACCAGACATACTCTTAACAATATCGCCAGGTTTTACTGCCGCCCCATCAGGTAAATTTTCACAAGCTGGGATAACACTAACAAGGTTTATAGGTAATTTAAGTAGCCCTGCCATTTTCATGACACCCAGCGCTGTTGCAGCCCCACACATATCATATTTCATTTCATCCATAGCAGACCCAGGCTTAAGAGAAATACCTCCAGCATCAAACGTAATTCCTTTACCAACCAAAACAATAGGTTTTTTATTTTTTGGTCCTTTTTTATGCTCAAGTATAATAAATTTTGGAGCTTCTCTACTCCCCTGCGTAACAGATAAAAAAGATCCCATTTTTAATTTTTCAATTTGTTTTTTATCTAAAATTTTAACTTGCATATTAAATTCTTTTGC
>Ga0209384_1000087_pt1 | contig 65923 bp, 63 predicted proteins | sample CoawatmetaG05DNA_FD_187511 | JGI IMG/M metagenome (GOLD analysis project Ga0209384, IMG submission 187511) | Marine microbial communities from the West Antarctic Peninsula - Coastal water metaG058-DNA (SPAdes) (version 2) | ecosystem: Environmental > Aquatic > Marine > Coastal ... | reverse complement strand
TAATTTTATCTGAAAAAGATAAAATTTCTTTCCCTGGCTTCGATACTACTTTTTTTAAAGGCTTCTTTGGCTTTGGCTTCGATACTACCTTTTTTAAAGGCTTCTTTGGCTTTGGCTTCGATACTACCTTTTTTAAAGGCTTCTTTGGCTTTGGCTTCGATACTACCTTTTTTAAAGGCTTCTTTTTAACTAATTTTTTTAGAAATTCAAACATTTTTTATGTTGGTTAGAACTTAATATAAAGTTGTTGGTCAATTTAATATCTTGTTATTATACTAGTATTTAAATGAAAGGAATGACTTTGAATTTATTAAAATTAACGTTTATTTTATGCTTGGTACCATTTTTTGCTCAAGCAGATAATGAAATACAAGAAATCACCCTCGATAATGGAATGAGAGTAATTGTAAAAGAAGACCATCGCTCACCTGTTGTGGTTTCAATGGTTTGGTATAGGGCGGGGAGTCTTGATGAGGTTAATGGAAAGACAGGCGTAGCACATGTTCTTGAGCATATGATGTTTAAGGGAACTAAGAAAACTAAACCTGGTGAGTATTCAGAAATTATTGCAGCTGCAGGCGGAAGAGAAAATGCTTTTACTGGCGCTGACTACACTGCTTATTTTCAACGTTTAGAAAAATCAAAACTGCCAGTTTCCATGAATATGGAATCTGACAGAATGCAGAATTTAGTTATTACAGAGGCGGAATTCAAAAAAGAGATAAAAGTAGTAATGGAAGAGCGTCGATGGAGAACCGATGATAAGCCTAAAGCCCAAGTCAACGAATTATTTAACTCCCTTATATTTAGAGTTCATCCCTATGGTAGACCAATAGTTGGATGGATGAATGATCTTGAGAATATGACATATGATGACGCAATTGAGTGGTACAAAATGTGGTACAGCCCTAGCAATGCCATTATGGTTGTTGCTGGTGATATTGATACAAAAAAAGTTTTTTCTGAAGCAATAAAATATTTTGCCAAAATCCCCGCTTATAAAGTTGCTAGTAGAAAGCCTCAGGCTGAGCCAGAACAAAATGGACCTAGAAGGGCTGTCTTAAAAGCACCGAGCAAGTTATCTTATATTCAAATGGGTTATCCAGCACCTACATTGGGTAAAGATGGAATAAAAAATACTAGAGAAGCGTTTGCGATTGAGGTATTAGTTGGAATTTTATCGGGAACTAGTTCAGCTAGACTTAATCAAAATTTAGTAAGAAAAACTTCAAGTGCACTAAGTGTCGGTGCATCCTACAGTATGCTTTCGCGAGGAGGCCAAAGTACATTTGAAATGTATGGTACCCCTAGTAAAGGAGTCTCTGTCGTTGATTTAGAGCGTTACCTTAAAATTGAATTAAAAAAAATTGTTGATAACGGAGTGACTGACACTGAGTTAAATAGAGTAATAACGAGCGTTATTGCCGGCGAAGTTTACCAAAAAGACTCTGTTTTTGGCGCTGCTATGCAAATTGGCCAATTAGAAACAATGGGCTATTCTCATAAAATAGTCGATGATTACATTGGTAATATAAAAAATGTAACCTCTACAGATATTCAAGAAGTTATTAAAAAATATTTTTATGAGGATGTACTAACAGTAGTTACTTTAGACCCCCAGCCTCTAGATAAAAATAAAAAATTAAAAGGAAAGCCGCATGCTCATTAAAACTATTTTAATCTCAGCACTAATATTATTTTCAAATATTTCAGTGGCTAAAATAAATATTGAGCATTGGAAAACTAGTAATGGAGCAAGTATCTATTTTATTGAAAATCATGATTTGCCAATTGTTGATATTAATGTTGATTTTAGAGCTGGGAGTGTTAAAGATACAAAACAAAAAAGTGGAGCAGCATCACTGACAAACCATCTTATGGTTATGGGATCGGGTGGAATTGACGAGGAAGATTTAGCTAATCAGTTTACAGATTTAGGCGCACAATTAAACAGCTCATTCAATCAAGATAAAAGTGGATTTAGTTTAAGGACCTTATCTGATAAAAAAAACGAAGCTATAGATTTATTAGCATTAGTTCTTCATAAACCAAATTTTGATAAAAAAATTCTGGAACGAGAAAAGAAAAGATATATTTCAAGTATAAGTCAATCAGATGTGATGCCGGCAACAATTGCTTCAAAAGCTTTTATGAGTGCTTTATATGGAGACCATCCTTATGGATTATCAAGTTCCGGAGAGGCTGATACAATTGAAAAAATTATAAAAAAAGATTTAGATAATTTCTATAAAAATAATTATTTATCGAATGAATTATCAATTGTAATTGTTGGAGATATTTCTCAAAAAGAAGCTGAGGGTATCGGTCAAAAAATTAGCTTTGGTTTTACTGAGAACAAAATGGTTTCATCAATTCCTTTAGTAAGGGATAAAAAAGGTGAAGAGATTAGAATAAACCATCCTGCTAAACAAGCACATTTATACTATGGTGCCCCAATTATTAAAAGAGGAGACCCTGATTTTTTAAGCTTATACTTAGGAAATTATATTTTAGGTGGTGGAGGTTTTGTGTCCAGACTTACTCAAGTAATTAGAGAGGACAGAGGACTAGCATATAGTGTCTATAGTTACTTTATGCCATACATCGAAGCTGGTCCTTTTCAAATCGGGGTTCAAACAAAAAAAAATCAAGTTAATCAAGCAAAAGACTTAATTGAAAAAACTGTCAGTGATTTTATTAAAAATGGGCCAACTTCTAGTGAATTAAAAAGGGCAAAAGATTTTATGATTGGTGGATTTCCACTTAAACTTGATAGCAATAAAAGCATTTTAGAATATGTAAGTATGATGGCTTTTTATAAATATCCATTAGATTATCTTGATACTTTTACAAAGAAAATTGACAAAATAACTGCTGAAGAAATTAAATCTGCTTTTCAAAGGCGTGTTGATATGAATAAATTTTCTACTGTTATTGTTGGCAGTGAATAGCAATTACAAAAGCATAGTAAAAATTATTGGTGGAAAATGGAAAAGAAAAAATATTTCTTTTCATGGCTCTAATGATTTAAGACCAACTTTAAATAGAATTAGAGAGACTTTATTTAATTGGTTAGACCAAGACTTAAGCAATAGAAAGTGTCTTGATTTGTTCTCAGGGAGTGGTGCGCTTGGTTTTGAGGCTTTATCTAGAAACGCATCTTCTTGCACCTTTATTGAATCTAATAAATCTTCTTATTTAAAGCTCTTAGAAAATAAAAAAAACTTAAATGCAGTTGGAGCTAAAATACTGGAAACTGATGGTTTAAAATTTTTAAAAAGTAATGATGAATTGTTTGATGTTATTTTTTGTGACCCACCTTTTGGAATGTTTGATTCTATAGATTTAATTGATTTAGCTAGCCAACATCTGACTAATGATGGATTAATTTATTTTGAGTCAGACCTAGAGGTTTCTGGTAAAAATTTAAATATTTACAAGACATCTAAAGCAGGGACTGTATACTTTTATTTAATAAAATAAAAAGTATACTAATTATGATTGCATTATATCCTGGAACATTTAGCCCTTTATCTTTAGGGCATGAAGATATAATTACAAGAGGCTCTAAATTATTCGATCATTTAGTTGTAGGGGTTTCTAAAGATAACTTAAAAAATAATAAATATTCTCTTGAAGAAAGATTGCATATGCTATCTTTCCTTTCTAAAAGTTTACCCAACGTAACATGCGAATCCTATAGTGGTTTAACAGTTGATTTTGCAAGTAAAAAAAAGGCTGAAGTTATAGTCAGAGCTTGTCGAGATACTAACGATTTCAATTTTGAGGCTAGTTTATTTAGCATGAATAATAAAATTAATCCAAAAATAGAGTCAATAATAATGATTTCCTCAGATGTTACTAAAAGTATTTCATCTTCTAATATCATGAGTATTCTTAATGCTGGCGGAGATGCATCTTCATTTTTATCTAATGAAGTTTACAATTATCTTAGAGGTCTTAACAAATAGCTTTGAAATTAATCATTTTAGGATGTATATGAGAATACTTCATACAATGTTGAGAGTTAATGATCTAAATGAATCAATTGATTTTTATTCAAATATTTTTGGTATGAAGGTCTTAAGAAAAAAAGATTATCCAGAGGCTAAGTTTTCTTTAGCTTTTATTGGTTACGGAAATGAGAAAAATGATTCTGTAATTGAGCTCACTTATAATTGGGATAAAAAAGAATATAATCAGGGTGATGCCTTTGGCCACATTGCAATTGAGGTTGATGACGCATACCAAGCTTGCGAACAGATTAAAAGTAAGGGTGGAAAAGTTGTCAGGGAAGCTGGACCTATGATGGGGTCAAAATTAATTCTTGCATTTATTGAAGACCCAAACGGCTATAAGATAGAATTAATACAAAAAAATACTTTTTAGACTTTATTCAAAAAAATCTTTAACTTTATCTATCCATGTCTTTGAACGAGGGCTATGTTTACCTCTATCTTTTTGATTCATTACTTCAAGATCTTCTAGTAGTTTTTTTTGTTGCTCAGTTAGTTTTACTGGAGTTTCAATAATTACATGGCAATGAAGGTCCCCAACTTGACTTTCTCTAATAGGCTTAATTCCTTTCCCTCGTAACCTAAATACAGCACCAGTTTGAGTTTCAGCTGGAATTTTTATTTTTGTATTTCCGTCTAAGGTTGGGATTTCTAATTCACCACCAAGTGCCGCAGTTGAAAAACTAATAGGCATTTCGCAGTGAAGGTTACCGCCTTCTCTTTCAAAAATTTCATGTGGCTTTAAACTAACAACAACGTATAAGTCCCCAGAGGGTCCTCCATTGACTCCAGCTTCCCCTTCACCACTTAATCTAATCCTATCTCCCTCATCAACTCCTGCAGGTATTTTAATTGATAAAGTTTTATCTTCTTTTGTTCTTCCAGCTCCTGAGCATACGTTGCATGGATCTTTAATAACCTGACCGGACCCGTTACAGGGTGAACAAGTTTGCTGAACTGAAAAAAAACCTTGTTGCATTCTTACTTGTCCACTTCCTTGGCATGTTGAGCATGTGGATGGTGAAGATCCTTTTTTAGCACCAGTGCTTGAGCAAGCCTTACATCCATTTAATACTGGAATTCTCACCTTTGTTTCTGTGCCTTTAGCAGCTTTCTCGAGGGTTAGTTCCATGTTGTATCTTAAGTCAGCACCACGATAAACATTAGACCTATTTTGTCTTCCACCGCCGCCAAATATATCACCAAATATATCACCAAAAGCATCACCAAAATCACCTGCACCTGCACCACCCATACTTTGATCTATGCCAGCATGCCCATACTGATCGTATACAGATTTTTTTTGTGGGTCAGATAGAATATCGTAAGCTTTCTTGACTTCTTTAAAAGTTTCAGTTGATTCTGGATCACCGTTATTGCGATCGGGGTGATGCTTCATTGCAAGCTTCTTGTAAGCTTTTTTAATTTCAGTATCAGAAGCTTCTCGAGGTAATTTTAAAGTATCGTAGTAATCTTTTTTATCGGCCATAGGGTGTTTGGAGTAGAGGAAATTATTTTACCTCTACTTTATATTAATTATAATTTATTTTTTCTTATCTTCTTTCTTATCTTCTTTCTTATCTTCTTTCTTTACTTCTTCAAATTCAGCATCAACAACTTCAGCATCAACTGTTTTTTCTTTATTTTTACCACCTTCTTTAGGTTGAGCTTGAGACGCTTGTTGTTCAGCTTGTATTTTTTCTCCAAGTTTCTGAGACACTTCAACCAAAATTTTATTTTTAGCTTCAATTTCATCTTTGTTATCAGTTTTTAAAGCTTCCTCAAGATCTTTAATTGCGGCTTCTATTTTAGTTTTTTCTTCAGCCTCAACTTTATCTTTATGCTCGCTCATTGTCTTTTTAACTGAGTGTAACATTGCTTCTGACGAGTTTTTAGTATCTACAAGCTCACGAAGTTTTTTATCTTCTTCAGCATGAAGCTCAGCGTCATCTTCCATTCTCTTAATTTCTTCTTCACTCAAACCGCCGCTTGATTTAATAACAATTTTATTTTCTTTTCCTGTAGCTTTATCCTTCGCATTGACATGTAAGATACCATTTGCATCAAGATCAAATGTCACCTCTATTTGAGGAGTACCTCTTGGAGCTGCAGGTATTTCATCTAAATTAAATTGCCCTAAGCTTTTATTTCCTGCTGCCATTTCTCGCTCGCCCTGAAACACATTAATTGTTACGGCGCTTTGGTTATCTTCCGCAGTAGAAAAGGTTTGTGATTCTTTTGTCGGAATAGTTGTATTTTTTTTGATTAACTTCGTCATAACACCACCCATAGTCTCAATTCCTAGGCTTAGCGGTGTGACATCTAGTAGTAACACATCTTTAACGTCGCCTTGAAGAACTCCACCTTGAACTGCAGCACCTACTGCAACCGCTTCATCAGGATTAACATCTTTCCTTGGCTCAACCCCAAATATCTCTTGAACTTTTTCCTGAACTTTAGGCATTCTAGTTTGACCACCAACAAGAATTACATCAGAGATTTCGTTTGAAGCCCCCGAATCTTTTAGTGCTGTTTTACAAGGAGCAATAGTTCTCTCTATGAGATCTTCAACCAAAGATTCAAGTTTCGCACGGGTTAGTTTAACTACCAAATGTTTCGGTCCCGAAGCATCTGCAGTTAAATAAGGTAAGTTAACCTCTGTCTGTGTGCTACTAGATAGCTCAATCTTAGCTTTTTCTGCAGCCTCTTTAAGTCGCTGTTTAACCAGTACATCTTTACTTATGTCTACGCCATTTTCTTTATTAAATTCTGCTGCAAGAAATTCAATAATTCTATTATCAAAATCCTCACCTCCTAAAAATGTATCACCGTTTGTTGATAGGACTTCAAACTGATGTTCACCATCAACGCTTGATATTTCAATAATAGAAACATCAAAGGTACCGCCACCTAAATCATAAACTGCAATTTTTCTGTCGCCCTCTTTTTTATCCATACCAAATGCCAAGGCGGCAGCTGTAGGCTCATTAATAATTCTTTTAACATCAAGCCCAGCAATTTTACCTGCATCTTTTGTTGCTTGTCTTTGGCTATCATTAAAGTAGGCGGGGACAGTAATTACTGCATCTGTAACAGCCTCACCCAAATAATCTTCAGCAGTTTTTTTCATTTTCCTTAAAATTTCTGCAGAAATCTGAGGTGGTGCCATTTTTTCACCTTTTATTTCAACCCAAGCATCGCCATTATCTGCTTTTGCGATTTTATAGGGCATTAAACCTATATCTTTTTGAACTTCATCTTCCTTAAATTTTCTACCTATTAAGCGCTTTACTGCGTAAATTGTATTTTCTGGGTTTGTAACAGCTTGTCTTTTAGCAGGCGCCCCAACAAGTGACTCTCCTTCTTCTTGGTAAGCAACAATTGAGGGAGTGGTTCTTGCTCCTTCAGCATTTTCAATGACTTTTGACTTTCCATTTTCCATAACTGCAACACAAGAGTTCGTTGTTCCTAAATCAATTCCTATAGTTTTTCCCATTTAATTATTTCCTTTTTATTTTATTTTTTTTTCGAAACTGTTACTAGCGCAGGGCGCAGGACCCTATCATTTAACTTGTATCCTTTCTGAATAACAGACAGTACTTGGTTGGCTGTTTTTTCAGATTCCACCATTGCCATTGCTTGATGAAAGTTTGGATCAAATACTTCATCTTGTGGATCGATTGGCTTAATATTAAATTTATCAAAAATACTTACAAGTTGTTTTAGAGTAAGCTCTACTCCATCCTTATAACTTTCTACTGTGGCAGTCTCTACCTCAATCGCAGCGTCTAAACTATCTTTTACTAGTAATATTTCTAAGCATATTTTTTCGATTGCATATTTTCTTGTTTTTTCAGTTTCCTCTAAAGATCTTTTACGTGCATTTTCTGCCTCTGCTTTTCCGTAAAGAACTGCCGCCTCTAGCTCTGCTATTTTTTCATTTTGCGAATTACTTTTTTCAATATCCTTTACGACAATTTTGGACTTGCTAGTAGATTTAGTATTTTTTTTAACCATTATGTAAATTATTATTATTAAGTTAATTTCATATATGGTGTCGAAATTTTAAATTTCAAGCTTTAGATTTAATTTTTTTCATTTTATTTTAGTTTTATCGTTAGTTAGTATTTCAAGAAGATTTGACTTAACTGTAATTTTTAATTGATAATGGTCAGCTAAACTTAACATTTAAATATTATGAAACAATCAATCATTGAAATAACAGAGAGAATAAAAGAGAAAAGCTATAAGACAAGGTCTGAGTATCTTAAGAAGCTTACCGTAATGAAAAATCGTGACCGAGGCACAGATAGGTTGGGTTGTGCAAATGTGGCTCATGCTATTGCGGCTCTCCCATCAGGTGATAAATTTAAGATAGTAGAGGAAAAAAAACCAAATTTAGCAATTGTTACATCCTACAATGATATGTTGTCAGCTCATAAACCCTATGAGGTTTATCCTCAAGTAATCAGAGAAGCCGCCAATAAATATGGGGCAACTGCTCAGGTCGCTGGTGGTGTTCCAGCAATGTGTGACGGAGTTACTCAGGGCGAACCTGGTATGGAGTTAAGTCTCTTTTCAAGAGATAATATTGCGATGGGAGCGGCTATTGGGTTGTCACATGACGTTTTTGATGGCATGTTAATGTTAGGTATATGCGATAAAATAGTACCTGGATTACTTATTGGGGCATTACACTTTGGCCACCTTCCTTCAATCTTTATTCCTGCAGGACCTATGTCAACAGGTATTGACAATACATCCAAGTCAAAGGTGAGGGAGAAGTATGCTCAAGGACAGGTTGGTAGAGATGAGCTATTAAGCTCAGAATCTGCCGCTTACCATGGAGAAGGGACTTGTACTTTTTATGGAACAGCCAATAGTAATCAAATGTTAATGGAAGCCATGGGGCTTCACGTTCCTGGTGCCGCATTCATTCATCCGCATGAAGGGATAAGAAAAAGTATTACTGAGGAAGCTGTAAGACTAATTATTAATAATATTACGAAAGAAGAAACTATATCGATTGGCGAGCAAATAGACGAAAAAGTTATAGTTAATGCAATGGTGGCATTACTATCGACAGGTGGCTCAACCAATCACTTGATTCACTGGGTTGCAATTGCAAGGGCAGCTGGAATTATTATTGATTGGACCGATTTTAATGATTTAGCTATGGAGGTACCACTTCTTGCAAGCGTATATCCTAATGGAAAAGCAGATGTTAATGAATTTCAAGAAGCTGGTGGGCCAGCCTTCGTTATAAGGGAATTAATAGGCGCTGGTTGTATGTATCCAGATGCAGTTACAGTGAGTCACGGTGGTTTAATTGATTACACAAAAAAACCTATATTAAAAAACAATGCTATTTATTGGTCTGACTTACCAGAGCAAAGTGGCGATGAAACTGTTGTTAGAAAAGCAGATAATCCATTTAGTGAAACCGGAGGTCTGAAATTGTTAAAAGGAAATATTGGAAGGTCTGTTATTAAAATATCAGCAGTTCCATTGGAAAAGCATATTATTGAGGCTCCTGCTCTAATTTTCAATAGCCAAGAAGAATTATTAATTGCTTTCGATGAAGGAAAGTTAGATCAAGATTTTATAGCTGTTGTAAGATTCCAAGGTCCAAAGGCAAATGGAATGCCCGAACTTCATAAATTGACTCCACCACTTTCAGTAATTCAAAGTAAGGGTTATAAGGTTGCAATTGTGACGGACGGCAGAATGAGTGGAGCGTCAGGCAAGATACCAGCCGCCATTCATATGAGCCCCGAGGGTGCAGCTGGAGGGGATATCGCTAAAATAAAGACTGGAGATTTAATTAGAGTTGACGCAACTAATGGTACCTTAGATGTATTAATCGATTCTAAAGTTTGGAAAGAAAGAAAAATAGAGGAAATGACTGACGCTCAAAAAACTCAAAATTCACAAGGTATAGGTAGGGATCTTTTCTCAAGTATGAGGAAAAATGTACTGTCTGCAGAAGAGGGTGCCATCACTTGGGTCGGTTAAAATAAATTAATATATATAAAGAGAAAAAATGAAAACAATAGATTTAGCTAAGTATGGACCGGTAATTCCGGTTATTGTAATAGATAATATAGATGACGCAGTTCCGCTCGCAGAAAGTCTATTAGCTGGGGGAATAAAAGTTTTAGAGGTTACCTTAAGATCTGAATGTGCATTAAAGGCTATTGAAGAAATATCAAAAAAAGTCCCAGAAGCAATCGTAGGCGCGGGTACTTTGAGAACTCTTGCAGATGTTACTAATGCAAAGCTTGCTGGAAGTAAATTTGCAGTTAGCCCTGGGTATACATCAGAAATGGGCGAAGCATGCTCTAAGATTAATCTTCCATTGCTACCAGGAGTTTCAACAGGTAGTGAGGTAATGAAAGCCAATGGAGATGGTTTTTATTTTTTAAAATTATTTCCGGCGGTCGCAGTAGGCGGCATTAATTTATTAAAAGGTTTTTCAGGTCCATTTTCAGATATTAAATTTTGCCCAACAGGAGGGGTCACAGTTAATACCGCTAAAGATTTTTTAGCATTGCCAAATGTTCCTGTATGCGGTGGCACTTGGCTAACACCAAAAGAATTAATTAAGAAAAAAAATTGGGAAGAAATCACAAAGCTAGCTCAACAAGCTAGCTCAATTTAATTTATGTATGATTGATTTAACTAAATACAACACAATAATTTTTGATTGTGATGGTGTTATTTTAAATTCAAATTTCAAAAAAATAGAAGCTTATAGGAATGCTGCACTAGCTTATGGCGCAAGCGTAAAACAAGCCGAAGCACTTGTTAAACATCATGTGGAGTTAACTGGAATTTCTCGTAATATCAAATTTAAGTATTTTTTAAAAGAAATTATGTGTGAAGAAGTAACAGAGCAATCGATGAATAAATTAATTAACAGTTTAAATGATCAGGTAATACATTTACTTAAAGATTGTGAAGTAACATCAGGTTTAACTGAACTTAAAAACAAAACCAATAATATTTCATGGATGGTTGCATCGGGAGGTGACCAAGATGAGATAAGATATTTGTTCAAAAAAAATAAATTAGATTTATTTTTTAGTGAAGGCATCTATGGAAGCCCAAGCTCAAAGCATGAGATTATAGAAAAAAAATTAAAGAATCATAACTTTCTTCCAGCATTATTTTTAGGAGATTCCTTGTATGATATTCAAACAGCAAAAAAATATGATTTAGATTTTGTTTTTATACATGGGTGGACGGATCTAGAGGGGTGGGAAAAAGTTTGTGAAGATTATGGTTTAGATTATATTGAGAAAGTAAAAGATTTAATCTAACCTAATTTATTAATAATCTTAGTCGTACTTTTCCCTTTTACAATAGGTATTAAAATTACCTTTCCGTTCCATTCTTGAATTTCAATTGCACCAACAACATTTTTTTTACTGTAGTCATCACCCTTCATTAAAATATCAGGTTTTATTAATTTTATGAGTTTGATGGGCGTAGATTCATTAAATAAAATAACAGCATCGACTGATTCAAGACTACATAAAATCCTAGCTCTATCACTTTCATGGATGATGGGCCTTTTGGGCCCTTTAATCTTTTTTACTGAATTATCTGTATTAATCCCAACAATTAAGTAATCAACTTTTTCTTTAGCTTTCTCTAAATATGTTACATGCCCAGCATGCAGAATATCAAAGCAACCATTTGTAAATCCAATTTTCTTATTTTTATTTTTTAATGCATTAGTTTTATTTAATAAAACACTTTTTAAAATAATTTTATTTTCTTGGCCTTGTTTTTGACTTTGCAGTTCTTCAAGTAATTCAGTATTTTTAATAGGCATAGTACCAATTTTTCCAACTACTATACCAGCAGATATATTCGCTAATTTGAAGCTTGCATCAACTGAGACTCCTGCAACTATACTCGCTGCTAGTGTAGATATTACTGTATCTCCAGCACCTGATACATCAAAAACTTGCCTGGATGATGAGGTTGGGTAATTAATCGCTTTATTACTATTTACGTATTTTATTCCAAAGTCGCCCATTGTCATCGCAATAAATTCAAATCCATATTTTTTTACTATTTTTTTTAGTGAATATTCAAGCAATTCTTCATCCTTATTATGAATATTTGATAGCAAAAATGCTTCTTTTTTGTTTGGAGTAATAGCGGTAGCACCTCGGTACTTTTCGAGATCTTTACCTTTTGGATCTACTAGAACAGGAATTTTTTTTCTAGCAGCAGTTAGTATTATTTTGTGAAGAATAGGTTTTGTTAATAAACCTTTTTCATAGTCTGAGATAACCACTACACTTGGATTTTTTTTAATTAAGGTTAATATTTTTTTTAATTCGATGTTACTTATTCCTAATGAAGGCTCTTCATCATCGATTCTAACAACTTGTTGCTGCCCACTCATAATCCTAGTTTTTGTGGTCGTTGGCCTTTTAGTTTTAATTAAAAATTTAGTAGAGATTAATTTTTCTTTAAATAATGTAGTAAGCTTTTTTCCAGAAATATCATTACTAATTTCACCAACTAAAATTGGTTTGATCCCGAGCCCTTGAAGATTAAGGGCAACATTACCTGCGCCACCAATCCTTTCAATTTGTGAGGTCTTCTTTAATATGGGAACTGGGGCTTCAGGAGAAATTCTATCAACATTACCAAAAATATATTGGTCAAGCATGATATCCCCAACAACTAAACACCATTTATTTTTAGCATTAAAATTATTAGTAACTACATTAATGAGATTATCTTTCAATTTTATGCATACCTATCTTTTTGCAGAAGATAATTTTGGACATAGTCTGTGACCCCTTCTTTCAAGGTGTTTAATTTTAAATCAAAACCCAACGATTCTATTTTATCAAGGTTAGCTTGAGTATAGTACTGATATTTGTTTCTTAAATCATTTGGCATATCAATATACTTAATGTCTGAATTTTTTCCTTTAACATTATGGATGACTGATTCAGCAAGTTCTTTAAATGAACCAGTGTGGCCTGTCCCAACGTTATATAGCCCTGAAATATTATTATTTTTTAAGAAAAACATCACAAAATTAACTGCATCTTTTACATAAATAAAATCTCGTAACTGCATGCCATCATCGTAATCAGGGCGATGACTTTTAAATAATTTAATCTGACCACTTTGTTTAAATTGTTCAAAAGCATGCAGAACCACACTTGCCATTCTATTTTTATGGTATTCATTTGGTCCGTAAACATTAAAAAATTTAAGCCCACACCATTGAGGCGGAATTAATTTTTTAGTTTTAATCTCATTTTGAATCCATCTATCAAAAAAATGCTTTGAGTATCCATAAGGATTGAGTGGAGAAAGTTGGCTTAATGTTGATTCATTATCTGTGTAACCACTTTCACCATCGCCATAAGTTGCAGCTGAGCTCGCGTAAATAAAGGGCACATTTTTATTGGCACAAAAATTCCAAAGCATCTGGCTAAACCTAATATTATAATTTAACAAGTTATTAAAGTTTGTTTCGGTTGTTGCGCTTATCGCACCCATATGTATCACAGCAGAAACTTTATTGGCACTCTTCAAAAATTTAGCAAAATCTTTTTTTTCGATATAGTCAACAAATTTTCTTTTGGAGATATTTTGTTCTTGTTCTTTTTCTTGAATTTCATCAACAATTACAAATTGATCTTCGTTTAAAATTGTATTCAAATGCCAGGCAATCATACTTCCAATCATTCCTGCACCGCCAGTAAGTATTATCATAATTTTATTTTTCTAACTCTATTAAATTCTTGTTTAGTTTTGTTTGAGTCTTTTTTTTGTTTAGTACTTGACCACTTTTGATCTATCCATCCATGTATATTTGTATCAATTATTTCTGACATTGCATTAATCCATTCTGCATTAGCATTTAATGCAGGAATATAATCATATTCTTGTCCACCATGTTCCATGAATATATTTTTACCTTCAATGTTTATCTCCTCTAATGTTTCAAGACAGTCACTTGAAAATCCTGGGCACACAACATGAATTTTTTTATTTTTTTGTTCTTGACCAAGTGCGCTAATAATATCTGTAAAATACGGTTTTAACCATTCCGCTTTTCCAAAGCGCGATTGAAAGCAAATTTGATATTCATCCTCTTTTAATTTTAACGATTCAGCCAAAAGCCGACCTGTTTTAAGGCATTCACAATGATAAGGGTCTCCTTGCATTAGAGATTTTTTTGGTACCCCATGAAAACTTATGACAAGTTTGTTTGGCTTGCCATTCTTTGCCCAGAAATCCTGCACAGATTTTTTTAAAGCTGTTATATAAGGAGGTTGATCGTGATAGTTTCTAATTGTTCTAATTTCAGGAACATTCCTTGATTTTAATAAAATACGCCAAAGACTATCCATCGAAGAAGCTGTAGAGGATGCTGCATATTGAGGGTAAAGAGGAAATAGTAAAATCTTTGTACAATTTTTTGATCTTAATTTGTCATAAGCTTTATCAAATGATGGTTGTCCGTAGCTCATTGCTAACTCAACCTCTATTGGCTCTAAATATTTTTTTTGTATTAAGATTCGTAATAACCTAGTTTGTTCTTTTGCATTAACCATTAATGGAGAACCTTTGTTGGTCCATATTTGCTTATATTTTTTAGCTGAAGCTGAAGGCCTGAATACTAAAATAATAAAATGAAGAATTAACCACCAAATAAATCTTGGTATTTCTACAACTCTTCGGTCCATAAGAAATTGACCCAAGTATCTCCTTAAAGCTCTAGGGGTAGGAGATTCTGGAGTTCCAAGATTGGAAATAATGATTCCAATTTTTGGAGTGTCACCATGTTTATAGGAAGGCTCGGATCGAAAGTAACTCATATTTTAATCTATATTATTTAATTGATTTGCCTAACAGTTTAGCAGTGATATCAACAATTGGAATGACTCTTTCGTAAGCCATTCTTGTTGGACCTATAACTCCCAAGGTCCCAAGAATCTCTCCATCGGACTTATAAGGAGCTGTAATAATACTGCATTCGTCTAAAGCTTGGTAGCCTGATTCTTCCCCAATAAAAATTTGAATCCCATCAGCTTGATGGCTTTTTTCAAGTAATTGTAACAAGTTTGATTTTTGTTCGAAGATTTCAATAATTTTTCTGATACTTGATACATTTTGAGACAGCTCTTCATTATTAAGAAGATTTCGTTGCCCAGCCATTATCAAATTATTAGTTTGGTTGCAGTCCTCTGTTGTCTTAATTGCTGCACTCATGAGTGCAGTCATTTTATTTTTCATTGATTTTAGTTCGATTAATAACTTGCTCTTAACATCCTCAACATCACAACCCATATAATTCTCATTAAAGTAGTTTGTAGCTTCTATTAGTGCAACTTGATCATAATCTTTTTCAGTATCAAGAACTCGATTTTGAACAGCACCATTATTTGTCACAATAATAACGAGAATTTTATTTTTTGAAAGATTTAGAAATTCAATATGCTTGAATGTTAATTTTTTTAAACGGGGAATCATCACTACACCAGCAAATTTGGTTAGATAGGAGAGTGTATCGGCAGCTGTGTTTATTAAGTCCTTGTTGTCTGACGGAGCTAAATTACTTTTAAGAGAAAGTATTTCAGAGTCATTTAATGTTTTTTTTGAAACCAAGCTATCAACAAAAAAACGGTAGCCTTTTTGTGTTGGAACTCTTCCGGAAGAAGTATGCGGACTCGCTATGAAGCCTGCTCCCTCTAAGTCCTTCATAATCGTTCTTATTGACGCAGAACTTAGGTCTAATCCAGTTGTTGTGCATAATGTTTTTGAAGCCACTGGGTTACCATCATTAATATGATGGGTTATTAATGCTTTTAAAAGAATTTGTGCTCTTTTATCAAGTTCCATGTAAATAAGTAATTAATTAGTTAATTGAATTGTTATTGCTTTAAAATACCAAGTATAAGTTTCATTTTACTGATTCAAACGAAAGATAGCTAGCTTTTATAGATAGATATGAAATTACAAAAAATTGCAATTATTGGTAAATATCCGTCAACCATTGAGTCGAAGGATATTCATGCACAAATCATTGAGCTTATTACCCATCTTAGTAGTAGGGGATTCGACTTGTTTATCGAAAAAAAAACACAACAACAGATTAAGTTAAGTAAATACATAACTATTGATTTAAAAGATGTTGGCTCTAAAGTGGATGTTGCAATTATTGTTGGCGGCGATGGGACCATGCTAGGAGTAGCAAGGTCTTTGGTTGACTTCAATATTCCATTAATTGGGATTAATCAGGGCCGCTTTGGATTCTTGGCAGATATAAGTGCTTCTAATATGCGACAAGCTATCGATAGTATTTTGGACGGAGAATTTATACAAGATAACCGTATGTTACTTGATACAAAAATTATACGAAACAATAAAACTATCTATGAGTCATTTTCACTAAATGATGTTGTGGTAAAGAGCGGACTTAGATTAATTGAGCTAGAAGTTAAAATTGATAATAAGTTTGTTCATACCCAGAGGTCAGATGGGATAATTGTAAGCACACCTACGGGAACTACAGCATACGCACTCTCTGCTGGAGGGCCTATTTTACATCCAAACCTTGATGCGATTTCAATTGTGCCAATCAATCCTCATACTTTAAGTAATAGACCTATAGCTGTAAGTGGTAGTAGTGAAATTATAATTAAGATAATCCAAATGCATGAAGCAGCATTAAGTATTGATGGCCAAATTAAATTTCCTTTAGACTTAAGAGATACCATTATAATTAAAAAAGCTAAACGAGAAATATCAATTTTACACCCAAAGGATTATTGCTATTTTGATATGCTAAGAAAAAAACTAAACTGGGGCTAGGCTTTTATGCTCGAAAATTTAACAATTAAAAACTACGTAATTGTAAGTGAACTTAATCTAACTTTTTCTGAGGGTTTCTCGGTTTTAACAGGAGAAACTGGAGCAGGAAAGTCTATTTTAATAGATGCTCTTTCTTTGGCATTAGGGCAAAGAAGTGAGAGTGGAGTGGTAAGAAAGAATTCAGATAAAGCAGATATATCGGCATCATTTGACATTAAAAATAATAAGTTTGCTCAGGAGTGGCTCTCTGAAAATGAATTCGATTCCGAGGAAAATGAACTTATTTTAAGGAGAGTCATTTATGTCGATGGAAAATCAAAAGCCTTCATAAACGGCATACCAGCAAATATTTCACAGGTTAAGGCATTAGGAGAGTACTTGGTCGATATTTATAGTCAGAACTCTCACCACTCACTTTTAAAGATTTCAACACAGAGAGAGATACTGGATAGTTTTTCTGGGCATAATAAAGAAGTAGCTGAAACAAAGTTATCGTTTAAAGTTTGGCAGGAACTCTATTCTGAGAATCAGGAGTTTGAGAAAAATAAAGAAAACTATGTTGAAGAATTGAGAGAGCTTCAAGACAAAAATTCAGAGTTTTTAAAGTTAGATTTTAGTTCTTCGGGCTGGGAAAAACTACAAAAAGACCACAAGATTCTTGCTAGCGGGAATGAGCTTATAGAAGGCGTTAAGATATGTCTCTCTAACCTGGAGTTAGATGATAATTCATTAAATAAAACTATGAGTAAATTGGTGTCACAGTTTAAGGGTCTGGTTGCCATAGATAGTAGACTTGAAACTCAAAAAAAAATAATTGATTCATTAGATATTGAGTTACTAGAATTAAGCAGGGAGCTCAATAATTATTTACATTCCCTTGAGACTAATGAAGGGCTGCAGGATGAGATTGAAACCAAAATACAATCTGTATTTGATTTTTGTAGAAAATACCGTATTAAGCCGATTGAATTAGAAGCTCAAAGCCGAGAATGGCACCATAGATTGGAAAAATTAAATATTTTACTAGGCGAAGAAGGGGCATCTCTTGCAGTTAAGGATGCAAAAGTTAAGTATGATCGATGCGCAAAAAAATTAACAATAAATAGAAAAAATACGGCAGCTTCTTTAAGTAAAATTATTACAGAAAAGCTTAATCAATTATCTTTTAAAGATGCAGATTTTTTAGTAAGTCTAAAACCAATTCAACCAAGCCTTAACGGAAATGAACAAGTTGAATTTTTAATTTCTACACATATGAATGCTGATTCTAAGCCAATTCAAAAAGTTGCTTCTGGCGGAGAGTTGTCAAGAATTAGCTTAGCGATAAGGGTTGCATCTATATCTGAAGCAGATGTCCCTTCTATGATTTTTGATGAGGTAGATGTTGGTATTGGAGGAGGTGTTGCGGAAGTTGTTGGAAAATTGTTACAAAATCTTGGTAACGGAAAAAATAGGCAAATTTTTGTAATAACTCATCTTCCTCAAGTTGCTGCTCAATCAGTTCAGCACTATAAAGTAACAAAAGAAATTATAAATAATGAGACAGTAAGCGCCATTAAACTACTTGACGAGAATCAACGTATAGAAGAAATTGCTAGAATGTTAGGCGGGTTAAAAATAACTGAAGCTACAATTGATCACGCTAAAGAAATTTTAAGTTAATTTTATTTGTGGCACTTATCAATATTTTCTTTTCCACCTAAGCGGCAGCTGCAAGGTTTTTTTGTGCAGTCAGCAGAAATATATAATGAATGATCAATTATTTTAAAGCCTAATTCCTCAGCAACTTCTTCCTGAAGCCTTTCAATCTCATTATTAAAAAATTCTTCTACATACCCGCATTGTAAACAGACAATATGATCATGGTGTGTTTTTTCATTTAATTCAAAAACAGCTTTTCCAGATTCAAAGTGATGACGAACTAATATACCAGCTTGTTCAAATTGAGTAAGAACTCTGTAAATAGTCGCTAAACCTACATCTTCTGAGCTTTCAAGAATTTGCTTGTATACATCTTCAGCTGACATGTGCTTATCTTTGCTTTGTTCAAATATATCCAAAACTTTTATTCTTGGGAGAGTTGCTTTTAGTCCTGAATCTTTAAGGTCTATATGATTTGCCATGCTTTATATCTCCAAATATATTTAATAACCATCCTATTCAAATGTTATATTATCAATGTTTACAAATAAAGTCCCAATCTATGCGAATAATTTTAATTTTTTTATTACTTAACTTAACAGCTTGCTCTTTAATTGGCACTACCACTAATTCCGAAGAAGATATAGGTGAGGTCGAAACTGACACTAGTATCTCTTTAGTACCGGTTATAAATTTGATTACTAAAATATTACCTGAAATTTATAGCCCTGAAGTTCAACAAGGAAATGAAATTAATGCAGACATGCTAATGAAGCTTAAACCAGATATGACAGCATCTCAGGTGAGGTTTATTTTAGGTACCCCGCTTATTCAAGATAGCTTTCATAAGGATAGATGGGACTATGTGTATGTGATGAGAAAACAGGGAAAATTAATAGAATCAAGGCATGTTGTTTTATTTTTCAAAAATGAATTGCTAAGCGAAATCAAGGGAGATGTAATTGAATCAAACAATAAGGTGGGTCTTGAGGGTGATGAAGCAACTGTAAGGTTTGACTCAGAACCACTTCCAAGAGAAGATACTGTTAATAATGACAGAGTAAAAGAGAAGGTTACTTTTGGAGAGTCTGCAACTGGCTCTATAAAGATAGTGGAAAAAAATAAAGAGTTGATGCTTAAAAATAAAGAACTAAGTCCGGTTATTAGTTCATCTGACTCAGCAGGTAACGTCGTAAGAAACGATATAGCTGACTCTTTGCCAGATGAAGATCAACCAGGATACTTCGAATTATTAATTGAAAGTATAGGATTTTAATTATGTCAGAGCCTTTAAAAGTCATTGTTGTTGGGGCCACCGGTAAAATGGGCCAAACAATAGCGCATCAAGTACATGGTGACCCTTCACTAGAGTTATTTGCAGCAATTGATCTCGATTCAACCGGGAGGATTGGCAAGGATGTTGGAGAATTAATTGGGCTAAATACAGGTATAAAAATTAGCTCAGATTTTGAGTCATCACTGGAGGTAGCTGATGCAGTTATTGATTTTACAAGGCCCGAAGCTAGTTTAAAGTTCATTGAGTTGTGCGCAAGAAATAATGTAGCTTATGTTTTAGGAACCACTGGTTTTTCTGATCAAGAAAAAATACTAATAACCGAGCTATCAACAAAAATACCGATTTGTTTTTCTCCTAATATGAGTATTGGTGTCAATGTACTAATTTCTTTAACTGAAAAAGCAACTAAGATTTTACAGCACGACTATGATATTGAAATAATTGAATCCCATCATAAGTATAAAGTTGATGCTCCTTCAGGCACATCATTGAGGTTAGGTGAGTCAGTAGCAAAAGTCTCCGGTAGAAATTTAAGTAAAGATGGAGTATTCCAAAGAAACGGCAATAATCTTAAGAGAAAAGAGAATGAAATTGGTTTTTCAACAATAAGAGGCGGGGATATAGTTGGGGAGCATACGGTCATGTTTGCAGGCGAAGGAGAAAGAGTAGAGTTAACCCATAAGGCTAGTAGCAGATCTACTTTTTCTAAAGGTGCGATTACCGCTGTTAAATTCTTAAGGGATAAGAAAACGGGTTTATTTGATATGTTCGATGTTTTAGGACTAAAGGACTGAAATTTGATGAAGTTTAAATTGAAGAAAATTCTTTAATGCTTTATAATATACACAACGGGCGGCTAGAAACCACCCGTTTGCTTCATCTAGAGACACCATAACTTCGAGGATTTTTTTTTTGCATAAATTGCCTGCCACATTGGTGCTTGCAGACGGAACAAAGTTTCGAGGCTTCTCAATTGGTTCCACCGGTTCATCAACTGGTGAAGTTGTGTTTAACACTTCAATGACTGGTTACCAAGAAATTTTAACCGACCCCTCATACTCTGAGCAACTGATAACCTTTACATACCCACATATTGGTAATACTGGAATAAATTTGGAGGACAATGAGTCTGATCAGGTTCATGCCAAAGGTATTATTATTCGAGATTTATCTCTAATTCATTCAAATTTTAGATCAAATCTTTCCCTTTCTGATTTTTTGAAACAAAAAAATATAATTGGAATAGCAGGGATTGATACAAGAAGCCTAACAAAACATTTGAGAGAGTTTGGCAGTCAATCTGGATGTATTATTGCGGGGGATATAAATGAAGAAAAAGCTTACCAAGATGCTAAAAATTATGGAGGTTTGGTTGGTTTAGATTTGGCTCAAGTTGTTACCACAAAAAGTCCTTATGTTTTTCAAGAGGGAGAGTGGTCGTTAGGAAAAGGCTTTCAAAAAAATCTTAAAGAAAAATATCATGTGGTTGCATATGATTTTGGGATTAAAAGAAATATTTTAAGAATGCTAGTTTCTAGAGGCTGCAAGGTGACTGTAATGCCGGCTAAAACTTCTTTTGAGGAAATCTTAAAATTGAAACCTGATGGCATTTTCTTATCAAATGGGCCGGGTGACCCAGAGCCATGTAAGTACGCTATTGATAATATTAAAGTGCTGCTTAAAAAAAATATTCCTATTTTTGGGATTTGTTTGGGTCATCAGTTATTAGCTCTTGCAAGCGGATCCAAAACTATCAAAATGAAATTTGGGCATCATGGTGCAAATCATCCTGTATATGACCAGGAAACCCGAAAAGTTTTAATCACAAGTCAGAATCATGGTTTTGCTGTGGATTCTAGCTCTCTTTCAAAAAATTTAAAGATTACTCATTTATCTAATTTTGATAAAACTCTACAAGGTATTGAAAGAATAGATGTTCCTGCGTTTGGTTTTCAAGGCCACCCTGAAGCAAGCCCGGGACCATCTGATGTAGGTTATCTTTTTGATAAATTTATAAAAATGATTGATATAAGGAAGGTTAATTGAGTAAAAGAACTGACATAAAGTCAATATTAATTATAGGTGCTGGACCAATCGTTATTGGACAGGCTTGTGAATTTGATTATTCTGGCGCTCAAGCATGTAAAGCTTTGAGGGAGGAGGGCTATCGAATTATTTTAGTAAATTCAAACCCTGCAACCATTATGACTGATCCAGATCTTGCTGATGCAACATATATAGAGCCAATTCAATGGCAAGTAGTTAGTAAAATAATTGAAAAAGAAAGGCCTGACGCACTCTTGCCAACAATGGGGGGACAAACTGCATTGAACTGTGCCCTAGATTTAGATAAGAACGGTATTTTAAGTAAATTTAATGTTGAGATGATAGGAGCTAGTAAAGAAGCTATTGATAAAGCCGAAGACAGACAAAAATTTAAGGAAGCAATGAACAAAATTGGTTTAGCTTCTGCTAAGTCATTTATAGCTCACAGTCTCGAAGAAGCATTTCAAGTTCAAGCAAATATTGGTTACCCAGCAATAATTAGACCATCATTTACTATGGGTGGAAGTGGAGGAGGCATTGCTTATAATCGAGAGGAATTCATTTTAATTTGTGAAAGAGGGCTCGATGCTTCACCAACAAAAGAGCTGTTGATTGAAGAATCATTGTTGGGGTGGAAGGAGTATGAGATGGAAGTAGTTCGAGATTCAAATGATAACTGCATTATCATTTGTTCCATTGAAAATTTAGACCCGATGGGTGTTCATACTGGAGATTCTATAACAGTTGCCCCTGCCCAGACCCTAACAGATAAAGAATACCAAATAATGCGTACAGCATCGATTGATGTTTTAAGGGAAATTGGTGTTGACACAGGCGGTTCAAACGTTCAGTTTGCAGTTAATCCAGATGATGGGAGAATCGTTGTTATTGAGATGAACCCAAGAGTCTCCAGATCCTCAGCATTGGCTTCAAAGGCAACTGGCTTTCCAATTGCTAAGATAGCAGCAAAATTAGCAGTAGGGTATTCATTGGATGAGCTAAGTAACGATATTACTGGTGGGAAAACACCTGCATCATTTGAGCCAACTATTGATTATGTGGTTACAAAAATACCTCGCTTTGCTTTTGAGAAATTCCCAAAAGCAGATTCTAAATTAACTACTCAAATGAAATCTGTTGGCGAAGTTATGGCAATTGGCAGAACTTTTCAGGAATCATTTCAAAAAGCACTTAGGGGTCTTGAGGATGGCTCTGATGGGCTAAATGAAATGTCTGTTAATGAAGAAGAGATAATTAAAGAATTAAGGGAACCAGGCCCTAAAAGAGTTTGGTTCGTAGGTGATGCATTTAGGCAAGGATTATCAATTGATGAGGTTTTTCAGCACTCAAAGATTGATCCATGGTTTTTGACTCAAATAAAAGATTTAATTGATTTGGAAGCCCTATTTAAGGGAAAGAAAATTGACTTAATACCAAAAGATGAAATTTTTACGCTTAAGTCTAAAGGGTTTTCTGATAGTCGTATTGCGTTTATTTTGGGAAGTGAAGAAAGTTTAATTAGGGGCTATAGAGATAAGCATAATATACACCCAGTTTTCAAAAGAGTTGATACCTGTGCAGCAGAATTTTCTACTAATACAGCTTATTTGTATTCCACTTATGAGGAAATATGTGAGTCCCTGCCTACAGATAATAAAAAAATAATTATCTTAGGGGGTGGTCCGAATAGAATTGGTCAGGGGATTGAGTTTGATTACTGCTGTGTTCACGCAGCACTTGCTCTTAAAGAGATTGGGTTTGAAGCAATAATGATAAATTGTAATCCAGAAACTGTTTCAACAGATTACGATATATCAGATCGTCTTTATTTTGATCCAGTTACATTAGAAGATGTTCTTGAGATAGTAAGAAAAGAAAATCCGTTTGGCGTAATCGTTCAATATGGAGGGCAAACTCCATTAAAAATTTCTAAGGCTCTTGAGGAGAATGGAGTCCCTATTATCGGAACCTTACCAGACGATATTGACGCAGCTGAAGACCGCGAGAGATTTCAAAAAATACTAGTTGATTTAAAGTTAAAGCAACCTCCAAATAGGATTGCAAAAACTATAGACGAAGCTGAGAAGTTAGCAGAAGAAATTGGTTTTCCTTTAGTGGTAAGACCTAGTTACGTTCTAGGGGGACGTGGCATGGAAATAGTTCATGAGAAAAAAGATTTAAATAGATATATGAGGGAAGCTGTCAAAGTTTCTCATGACTCACCCGTTTTATTGGATAAATTTTTGAATAATGCTGTTGAAGTTGATGTAGATGCTATTTCTGATGGGGAAGATGTGGTGGTCGGAGGCATAATGGAACATATTGAGCAAGCAGGCGTTCACTCTGGAGATTCGGCTTGTTCGCTTCCTCCTTACAGCGTCTCTCTTGAAGTTCAAAAAAAATTAATAGATCAAACTAAAAAATTAGCTAGAGCGCTTAGGGTAGTGGGTTTAATGAATATTCAATTTGCAATACAGGGAAGCGATATTTATGTTCTTGAGGTAAACCCAAGAGCATCAAGAACTATTCCCTTTGTTTCCAAGGCAATAGGGCTGCCATTAGCAAAGATAGGGGCTAAATGTATGGCAGGTGAAACATTGAAATCACAGCACATAACTAAAGAAATAACTCCAAAATTTTTCTCAGTAAAAGAAGCTGTTTTTCCATTCATAAAGTTTCCTGGGGTTGATACAATTTTAGGCCCAGAGATGAAATCTACTGGGGAAGTTATGGGAACAGGCGGTTCGTTTGCCGAGGCCTTTATTAAGTCGCAACTTGGCGCGTCCATGGTTTTACCAAAATCAGGTAAAGCATTCATTAGTGTTAAGAAAGAAGATCACTTGAATGTTGTTGAAATTGCTGAGTCACTTAGCAAACTTGGATTTTCATTAGTCGCAACAAAGGGAACAGCTCAGGTTCTCTCTGAGAGTGGATTAAAAGTTCATGCTGTAAATAAAGTTGCTGAAGGTAGGCCCCACATAGTTGATATGATTAAAAATGATGAAATTGACTTTATAGTTAATATAACCGAAGATAAAAGAGCTATTGAAGATTCTTATGAGATAAGAAGAAATGCCCTTCAGAATAAAATAACTTATTATACTACTCTTGCCGGTGCAAAAGCTGCATGTATTGGCATGAACTATGTTGACGAACTGCATGTGAAATCTCTGCAAGACTTGCATAATATAAAGTCTTAAAATAAACTCAATTTAAATAAACAATTATATTAAAATGAAATATTTTTTAGTTAGGAACTAATAATGAATCAAATACCAATGACGAGAAGGGGCGCTGACGCCTTAAAAAAAGAGTTGAAGATTTTAAAGAGCGAAGACAGACCTAATGTAATAAAAGATATTGCGGAGGCAAGGGCTCAAGGCGATTTATCTGAAAATGCTGAGTATGATGCCGCCAAAGAAAAACAAGGCTTCATTGAAGGAAGAATAGCTGAGGTAGAAGGTAAACTTTCTAATTGTGTTGTTATAGATCCAACTTCATTAAATGCTGGGGGGAAATGTGTTTTTGGTTCTACTGTTGAGATTCTAGATCTGGAAACAGATTTACGGTCAACCTATCAAATTGTTGGAGATGATGAGTCTGATATTAAAAGTAAAAAAATTTCAATTAACTCACCATTAGCTAAATCATTAATCGGAAAGCAAGAAGAGGATGATGTTGAATTCGAAACCCCTGGTGGTCGAAAGAATTTTGAAATATTAAGTGTTAAATATATATAAAGTATGAATATTTTTTTTGAAAAATTTTCAATAGTTCTGACTTCTTTGTGGGTAGGGGGATTATGGGCGATGCTTATGGTTACAACTATATTGTTTAATAAAATACCTGGCAACTATATAGCAACTGCAATAGCATTAGATATGCTTTTATTTATGAATTTATTTGGGGTAACTAGCTCCTTTATTCTTTTATTTATTGGGTTTAAGTCAACGGGTGCTACATTTTTAAAGAGTAGTGTTTTTTGGCTAATCATTATTTTATTGCTAATTATTTCTATTAGTTATTTTGGTATTAATCCATTTTTAAAGAGTTTAAATGTTAACGATTTACCTAAAGAGCTTATGGAGAGGGTCTTTGCAGAACGTTTTGACAATTGGTATGGTATTGCAAGTATTGCTTACCTTATTGAATGCGTTTTAGGTATTTTCTTGTTACTTAAGATCCGTTAGATTAAGGTAGAGTAATTTTTGATTTTTGAGACGCTTTAAAAATTACAAATTGCCGCCCAATATGATTCACTCTTTCTGCTCGAATTTTTTCGCATAGTGAGTTTAGAATTAAATCTCTTTTAACTTTTGACTCTTCTTTAATTTGTATTTTTATTAATTCATGGGCATCTAAATTAGTTTCAATTTCTTTTGAAACCGACTCAGATAGACCTTTATTACCAATAATTACAACGGGTTTTAGTTTGTGAGATAGACTTTTTAAATATGAAATTTGTTTTGATGTAAGCATTTGATAGTAGAGTATTCTTAAATTTAAATTGATTTGATGGGTATCATAGCAGATGAATAAAACTAATAAAAATTGGATTAAAGAACATATTGCTGATACATATGTTAAAAAAGCTCAATTGGACGGATATAGATCAAGAGCTGCTTATAAATTAATTGAAATTAATCAGAAGTACAGGTTGTTTAAGAAAAATATGAACGTAGTAGATCTTGGCTCAGCACCAGGTGGTTGGTCCCAAGTTGCAGCTAAATTGGTTGGTGATTCGGGGAAAGTATTCGCAGTAGATTTACTAGATATGACTCCCATTAAAAATACTGAGTTTATTCAAGGTGATTTTAGCAATATGGATGTATTAACAAAGCTAGAAAAAAGAATATTAAATTTAGATATAGACCTTGTAATTTCAGATATGGCCCCCAATATTAGTGGTATAAAAACTGTTGACCAGTCACGGGCAATCTACCTAAATGAACTAGTTCTTGATTTTTCTGTTAATTGGTTGAAACCAAACGGAAGTATGTTGGTCAAGAGTTTTATAGGCGCTGATTTTGATAACTACATTAAATCAATTAAAACTTTATTTAAAAAAGTTATTAGAGTTAAGCCAGAAGCCTCAAGAAGTCGAAGTTCAGAAATATTCATTCTAGCTTATGAAAAATTAGAATGATTAAAATTTTAAAACAATTCTAGTTTAGAATGGTTAAGCTAGTAAATTAAAAGGTGAAACATTGAATAATAATACAATTAAAAGTATAGCAATATGGATTGGGATTGGTCTCGTTATGATGACTGTTTTCAATCAATTCTCTGGGTCTACTAGGCTAGAAAACAAATTAGTTTACTCTCAATTTATGGCGCAAGTAAAGTCTGGAAACATTGCTAAGGTAGAGATTGATGGCAATAATATTTATGGGCAAACGATAGAGGGCAAGCGATTTAAAACCTATGCTCCAACTGACCCATGGCTGGTTTCAGATTTACTTAAAAATAATGTCATAGTAGATGCTAAGCCTGCAGAGAAACAGTCTTTTCTAACTAGTATTTTTATTTCATGGTTCCCTATGATACTTTTGGTAGGCGTATGGATATTCTTTATGAGACAAATGCAGGGCGGATCAAAAGGCGGTGGTGGCCCATTTTCTTTCGGAAAAAGCAAGGCTAGGCAGATAGATGGAACGTCAAATAAAACTACTTTTTCTGATGTCGCTGGCTGTGATGAAGCCAAAGAAGAGGTTGCAGAGTTAGTAGATTTTTTAAAAGACCCAACAAAATTTCATAAGCTAGGGGGAAACATCCCTAGAGGTGTACTAATGGTGGGGCCTCCTGGAACAGGTAAAACATTATTAGCAAGAGCTGTTGCAGGTGAGGCAAAGGTTCCTTTTTATACTATTTCTGGATCAGATTTTGTTGAAATGTTTGTGGGTGTAGGTGCTGCAAGAGTAAGAGATATGTTTGAGCAAGCAAAAAAAACTTCTCCATGCATTATTTTTATTGATGAAATTGATGCAGTAGGAAGAAGTAGGGGGGCAGGCACTGGAGGCGGAAACGATGAGCGTGAGCAAACATTAAATCAATTATTAGTTGAATTAGATGGCTTTGAACCAAGTTCTGGAGTAATTGTTATAGCTGCAACAAACCGTGCTGATGTTTTAGATAAAGCTTTACTTCGACCTGGCAGGTTTGATAGGCAAATTATGGTGGGTCTTCCTGATATTAAAGGAAGGGAAGAAATACTATTAGTTCACATGAGAAAGATTCCAATGGATAAGGACGTCCAGGCAGACATATTAGCTAGAGGCACACCAGGTTTTTCAGGGGCAGACTTAGCAAATTTAGTTAATGAGGCAGCTTTGTTCGCAGCTAGAGGAAATAAAAAAACTGTAGACATGGAAGATTTTGAGCAAGCTAAAGATAAGATTTATATGGGCCCGGAAAGAAAATCTTTGGTTATGCGAGAGGAAGAGAGAATGAATACTGCATACCATGAGTCAGGTCATGCTTTAGTCGCCAAACTTCTACCAAATGCCGATCCTGTTCACAAGGTTACAATAATGCCAAGAGGTTGGGCGCTTGGTTTAACTTGGCAGTTGCCTGAGTTTGATAGGTTTAGTAACTTTAAAGATAAAATGCTTGAAGAGATTGCTATTTTATTCGGCGGACGAATTGCGGAAGAAGTATTTATGAAGCAAATGTCAACTGGGGCTGCAAACGATTTTGAAAGAGCAACAAAACTCGCTCGAGATATGGTTACAAAGTATGGTATGTCTGACAAATTAGGAACTATGGTTTATGCTGACGAAAACCAAGAGTCAATTTTTGGTGGCTCCAAATCTATTTCCGAGGCAACACAGCAAGTTGTTGACTCTGAGATTAGATCTATATTAGACGATCAGTATAAGGTTGCTAGAAAACTAATAGAAAAAAATAAAAAGAAAATTGAAGCCATGGCAAAAGCTTTACTTGAGTATGAAACAATAGACAGTAACCAGATTAATGATGTGATGGCCGGTAAAAAAGTTAGACCACCAAAACCATCAAAAAGTAAGGCAAGCCCTAAAAATACTAAAGGCCCATCAGGGGGAAGTACTTCGACTATAACGCCCCAACCAACGGCTAAATCTTAAAAGTAGTGGGGGTTTAATCCCCCCTATTTTCATTATGACTAAAATTCATAATCTCCTTAAAAAAAATGAACCAATAGTCATGGGTATATTGAATGTCACTCCAGATTCTTTTTTTGACGGAGGTAAGTTTAATAATATAGATTCTGCATTAATACATTCTGAAAAAATGATAGCAGAGGGTGCTCATATTATTGACATAGGTGCTGAATCTTCTAGGCCTGGTGCTGAAGCAATATCAGTAAGTGAGGAGCGCCTTAGGCTGGAGCCTATTTTAATTGCATTGAGAAAAGAATTTTCTATACCAATATCCATTGATACTTATAAACCTGAGATAATGAAAATCGCAATTGATTATGGTGCTGATATGATAAATGATATATTTGCTCTACAAAAGCCAGGCGCGATCGATGTGGTTTCAAGTTCTGATATACATATATGCTTAATGCATATGCAAGGAGATCCAAAGAGTATGCAAAAAAATCCTACTTATAGTGATATTTTTTCTGAAGTTAATCAATTTTTAAAAAATAGAATCTCTTTCTGTGAAAAAAATGGAATTATTAAGGAAAGATTATTTCTTGATCCCGGTTTTGGTTTTGGTAAAACATTTGAAGATAATATAAAGTTATTTAATTCAATTAATAAATTCGAAATGAATGATGTTCCATTGCTGATTGGTTTTTCAAGAAAGTCTATGATAAAAAAAATTGTAGACGGTAATAAGGAACTTATTTGTGGACTAGGTTCATATATGGCTGCTAAAGGTATCATTGCTGGAGCAAGAGTTATTAGAACGCATGATGTTAAAGAAACAGTCGTTGCTTTAAATAAAGGAAAATCAGAAATGATGCTTGAGGAAAAATTGTTCTACCCCTTGATTGGTGAATTTGGATTTTATGAAGGCTAGAAAAAATATGACAAGGAAATATTTTGGTACAGATGGCATAAGAGGAAAAACTGGAGAGCATCCAATCACATCTGATTTTTTTGTAAAACTTGGATATGCTGCGGGGATGGTTTTAGCTCAGAATAATAATACGCAAGATAGACCTTCTGTTGTAATAGGTAAAGATACCAGAATATCTGGATATATTTTAGAATCTGCTCTTGAAGCAGGCTTTGCTTCTGCAGGCGTAGATGTTTTACTAACAGGTCCTTTGCCAACTCCTGCAATCGCTTATCAAACTCAACTTCTTGGAGCTCAAGCAGGTGTAGTTATATCAGCTTCACATAATTCTTATCAAGACAATGGAGTTAAGTTTTTTTCAAGTCAAGGAACAAAGCTTTCAGAAAAAATTGAATCAGAAATAGAGTATTTTTTAGAGAAAGAAATAAAACTTGTCTCTCCAGAGTTACTTGGAAAAGCTAGGAGGCTAGAGAATGCAGCTACTGAATATGTTAATTTTTGTAAAAAAACTGTTTTAGATGGGTTTTCTCTAAAAGGCTTAAAGATTATTCTAGACTGCGCGCATGGTGCTACATACAATGTAGCACCAAAAATATTTACTGAGCTTGGCGCAGAAGTTATTACTATTAATAACAAGCCAAATGGTTTAAATATTAATGAGAATGCGGGATCAATCCACCCTGAAATAATGAAAAAAACTGTTCTAGATAATTCTGCAGATCTTGGTATTGCTTTCGATGGCGATGGTGATCGTGTGATTATGGTTGACGATAAGGGCAATATTGTTGATGGTGATCAATTATTGTTTTTAATCATGAAGCGATATGTTGATTTAAGTAACATCAAAGGTGGCGTAGTTGGGACATTGATGACTAACTTAGCTTTTGAAGAAAAGTGCAATGAACTTTCAATCCCATTTGTAAGAGCAAGTGTTGGCGACCGCTATGTATCTGAATTTTTGAGAGAAAAAAAATGGCTTTTAGGTGGTGAGAATTCTGGACATATTCTAATGCTAGACAAGCATAGTACCGGGGATGGAATTATTTCAGCTCTTCAGGTTTTATCTTCACTCCTTCATTTTAAAAAAACCTTACATCATGCATTGCAGGAGCTTCCAATGTATCCTCAGGTTTTAATTAATATACCTTTAAAAGAAAAGATTAATTTTAATACGTCAGAAATGAAAGCTACTATCAATAAGGCAAAAGAAGTTATGGGGGGTAAGGGGCGCGTATTAATTAGGAATTCAGGAACACAGGCAATTATTAGGGTTATGGCGGAGGGCCCAGTAGAGAAATATGTAAAAGAAGCAGCTAATCTTTTAGTAAAAAAAATTAAAGAAGAAGCTAAGGGTTAGCCAAACTTCCCAGTTATATAGTCCTCTGTTTCTTTTTTAGATGGGTTTGTAAAAATTTGGTTAGTTTGATCGTGTTCTACCAGTGAGCCTAGGTACATATATGCGGTGTAATCAGAAATTCTAGCTGCTTGTTGCATGTTATGAGTTACGATTAATATCGAAAGTTTTTGCTTAAGTCCTGCCATTAGCTCTTCAATATTCATCGTTGCAATTGGATCTAATGCTGAGGTTGGTTCATCGAATAACATTATTTCTGGCTCGGTAGCAAGTGCCCTGGCAATACAAAGTCTTTGTTGTTGTCCGCCGGAAAGATTAAAGGCAAGGTCATGAAGTCTGCCTTGGGCTTCCTTCCATAGAGACGCACCTTTAAGTGCCTCCTCAACCTTATCATCAAGTACTCTTTTGTTTGTCTCACCCCTAACACGAAGTCCGTAAGCTACATTTTCATATAAAGATTTAGGGAATGGGTTTGGTTTTTGGAAAACCATACTTATACGCATCCTTACTTCAATTGGGTCAACTCTTTTATCTAAAATATTAGTATTATCTGGGTAAAGTATAATCTCGCCCTCATAACGGTTTCCCGGGTATAGGTCATGCATTCTGTTGAAAGATCTTAGGAAGGTTGATTTACCACAACCAGATGGACCTATAAGAGCTGTAATTTTGTTTTCATAAACTGGTAAATTAACTTTTTTTAATGCTTGAGTTCCATCCGCATAGAAGAAATTAAGATCTTTTGATTCAGCTTTAACAACTTCATTATGCTTTGATTTTTGGACTATTTTTTTCTTTACCATTTAATTTTTTTCCTAATGTTATATCTTATTTTAATTGCCGCGCCATTCATTAGCAATGTAAGCATAATTATTACGGCTCCAGTAGCAGCTGCATTCATATGGAAGGCTAGCTGCGGCCTTGATATCCAATTAAACATCTGAATTGGTAGAACAGTAAACCCTGCATTTAGCCAATCAAAGTTGATGAAGGGTGCTTCTAATCCAACTGGACTTGGGGGTAAAAACGCAATAAAAGTTAAGGCGCCAATTGTAATGATAGGAGCGGTTTCTCCTATAGCCCTTGCCATTCCTATGATTACTCCTGTTAGAATTCCTCCGTAGGAATAGGGTATAACATGCTGTAAGCATACTTGCCATTTTGTTGCGCCAACAGCATACGCCGCCTCTCTAATGTGAACTGGAATAGCTCTAATAGCTTCTCGTGTTGAAACAATTACTATGGGAAGCATTAGCAGAGCAAGTGTTAAGCCAGCTGTTAAAATAGTTTGTCCTAAACCAAACTGATAAACAAATAAGCCTAAGGCTAAAAGACCATATATGATTGAAGGAACGCCTGCAAGATTTGAAACATTAATCTCAATTAAATCAGACAGCCAATTTTTTTTAGCATATTCTTCTAAGTAGACTCCTGCCGCAATTCCTAATGGCACTGCACTTAAAAATGTGACTACCAGTACTAGAGATGAACCTACCCATGCTGATAAGATTCCAGCTCTTGCCGCACGTCTTGAAGGAAAGTTACCAAAAAAATCAATTGAAAATCTGGGGTAGCCATCAATTACTAAATCTATAAATAGTATCAAGAGTGTAACCGTCAAAGATGCAATAACAAAAATACCTAGTATGGCAAAAAGAGAATCAAATCTTTTATGTTTAGCAATCAATGCCCTCATTAAACCTAGATCTCTAATTGGTTTAGGCTTTTGGTTTTTTTGCATGTTTAGTAGCGCTCCGCGAATTTTTTGCGGGCAATATGCCCTAGTATATTAAGAAATAAAGTCATAATTAATAAAGTTAAACCTGCTGCAAAAATACTTTGATAGCCTATGCCGTCATGCTCTAAGTCACCTAGAGCTACAGAAACAATGTATGCAGTTATTGTTGCAGCACTTTCGACTGGATTGAAAGTGAAGTTTGGCTGTTGTCCTGCAGCAATTGCAACTATCATAGTTTCCCCAACAGCCCTACTAATAGCTAGTATGTATGCAGCAATAATCCCAGAGATTGCTGCAGGGGTTATTACCCTAACAGCTGTTTGAAATCGAGTGGCTCCCATTGCATATGCACCCTCCCTCATTGCCATTGGGACTGCTCTCATCGCATCTTCCGCAAGAGAAGCGATATAGGGCACAATCATTATGCCCATAACAATCCCAGGCCCAAGCATATTAAATGTAGTTAAGTCTGGGTAAATTTTTTGTAAAAAGGGAGTTACTAGCATTAAAGCAAAGTAACCAAATACTACGGTTGGTACTCCGACAAGAAGCTCTAAAACAGGCTTAATTGTTTCCCTTACTTTATGTGTAGCAAATTCTGATAAATATATGGCAGTAATTGTTCCTAATGGAACAGCAACTACAAGAGCAATACCAGTGGTCGTTAATGTCCCTGAAACTAGGGGTAAAATCCCGTAGTGTTTGATTGAAAAATTAGGAGTCCACACCGTATCAGTTAAAAATTCATAAATACTGACATGCTGGAAGAATGGAATAGCTTCAGAAATAAGAATATATAATATAGCTATAGTAATTAATACTGCGATTATTCCTGAAAATAAGAGACCTAACTCAATTAATCTTTCAATAAAATTTCTTCGAAAATTTTTTGCGAGTCTAGGGCTGATTGTTAAATTTTCTGTGGAATTCATTTAGGTATTTTAGTTAATTTGAATGCTATCAAAATCATACTCAATATAATATAAATTACAAATAATTTAGAAAAAAAAGCAATAATTTCACAACTTTTTAGTTACTACACTTAATTCCTATTTTTACATTTAACTATTTAGTTGCTGAACGCGCTAGGATTTCTTTAACTGAAAGCCCAATTGCAGGCCCATCTTTAAATGCTGTACCAGTTTTAAGTGTCTGAACATGTTGTTTTACTGCTAAATACTCTTTACTGCTTAAGGGCACGAACCCCACTTCCTCTGAAAGTTCTGCAGCATGTTTAATATAAAATTCAACAAATGCTTTAACGTTTGGATCAGATGCTACTTTTGTCGCATTCAGATATATAAATAATGGCCTGGAAAGAGGACTGTAGTTGCCATTCATTACTGTTTTTACTGATGGAAATACATATTTACCATCTTCATTTTGAATAGCTACTGCTTTTATTTTATTTTTATTTTCAACATAGTAAGCTAAACCAAAGTAACCAAGACCACCTTTATCGCCAGCTACACCTTGAACTAAAACATTATCATCTTCAGATGCAGTAAAGTCACCACGAATAGCTTTTGATTTTTTGACAATAGCTTCCGTAAAGTAATCAAATGTTCCTGAATCAGCACCTGGGCCATAGAGCCTCAAGGTAGTATCCGGCCAACCATCCCTAACTTGACTCCATTTCGTAATTTTACCTTGAGCAGTAGGCTCCCATATTGTTTTGAGTTCTGCCGGAGTCATATCTTTTGCCCAATTATTTTTTTTATTAATTACAACAGTTAGGGCATCAAAAGCAACCGGAATTTCAATAAACTCAACTCCATTTGCCTTACATTTTTTAATTTCTTTTTCTTTGATTGGCCGTGAAGCATCTGAGATAACTGTATCACCGCGACAGAATTTTTTAAAACCACCACCTGTTCCTGACACACCAACAGTAACCTTAATTCCAGTTTTTATTTGAAACTCTTCCGCGACAGCTTCCGTAATTGGATAAACCGTGCTTGACCCATCAATTTTAACGATATCAACGGCAGCAGTTACAGTCATTGATAAAGCTATTATGCTTAAGAAGGAAGCAGCACAAATTTTTTTTAAGGTTAATTCTTTCATGTTAAATGGAGCTCCTATAGTTTAAACGGTTTATAAAACATAACTAGAATAATAAAGTTAAATGACAGTTTTATGACAATATTGCGATTGGTAAATAGAGTTATAATACTTTAAATTTTTATGGCACTGAAAAGGAAAAGAATGGATCAAGAGGAAATTAATTTATTAAGGCAGTACATTTCTATTGTTGCAAAGAAATTTCAAACTCTTCGGGGGTATCTTTGACCTTGAGGCAAAGAAAAATAAGATTAAACTCCTTGAGGTACAAGAGCAGGATCCTGCGACATGGGATGATAGAGCTCTAAGTCAGAAGATTGGAAAAGAAAAAAGGACTTTAGAAGTTATTGTCACGCAGGCTGAAAATGTTTCAAGTCAACTTAAAGATAACCAAGAATTATTTGAATTAGCCTTTACCGAAAATGATAAAGAGACATTAATGACAATTCAAAGTGATACAGAAGAGCTAGAGAAATTAGTTGAGGAGATTGAGTTTAAACGAATGTTTTCTAACTCAATGGATTCAAATAACTGTTTTGTAGATTTTCAGTCGGGTAGTGGAGGCACTGAAGCCCAAGATTGGGCAAATATGCTTTTAAGAATGTATCTTAGGTATGCTGAGCGTAAAAACTTTAAGGTTGAAGTGCTAGAGATTTCAGAAGGTGAGGTTGCTGGAATTAAGGGAGCTACTATTAAAGTTACCGGAGATTATGCTTACGGTTATTTTAGAACTGAGTCTGGTATCCATAGATTAGTTAGGAAATCACCATTTGATTCTGGAAGTAGGAGACACACATCATTTGCAGGCGTTAATGTCTACCCCGAGATTGATGAATCCATTGAGATTGATATTAATCCAGCTGAGTTAAGAATTGATACATACAGAGCATCTGGAGCAGGGGGTCAGCATATCAATAAAACTGATTCTGCTGTTAGAATTACACATATACCATCAAACACTGTAGTGCAATGCCAGAATGATAGGTCTCAGCATCGAAATAAAGCAGAGGCTATGAATATGCTAAAAGCGCAATTGTATACGATAGAATTAAATAAAAGGAATGAAGTGAAGCAGGCTGCCGAAGATGCAAAAACAGATATAGGGTGGGGGCATCAAATAAGAAGCTATGTTTTAGATCAGTCAAGAATCAAAGATGTAAGAACTGGGGTTGAGGTAGGAAATACACAGGGAGTATTGGATGGGGATCTCGATCTCTTCATTAGTGCAAGTTTAAAGCAAGGAGTATGATTTGAGCGAAAATAAAGAAAACAAAAATGACGGAGTAAAACTAGATGAAAATGCAATTATTGCTGAGCGACGTTCTAAGTTAAATGAACTCAGGAAAGGTGGAATTGCATTTCCTAATAAGTTTACTCCTAAGAATTTTTCATCTGATCTACATGCATCTTTCGACGACGATGATAAAGAAACTTTACAGAATAAAAATATTGATGAAGTAATGATAGCCGGTCGGATGATGCTAAAAAGGGTTATGGGTAAAGCAAGTTTTGCGACCGTTCAAGATAAGTCTGGGAGAATTCAGCTTTATGTTTCAAGAGATCTTGTAAACTCTAAAGATGACCCTGAACTGTATGCTAGATTTAAAAAATGGGATTTAGGCGATATAGTAGGTGCAAAAGGAAGGTTATTTAAGACGAAAACAAATGAATTGACTGTTGAGGTTACAGAGCTTTTTTTACTAACCAAATCTCTTCGACCTCTTCCTGAAAAATTTCATGGATTATCAGATCAAGAAACTAAATATCGTCAACGATATGTAGATTTGATTGTGAATAAAGATACACGGGACACTTTTTTAAAGCGTTCAAAAATAATTTCTACTATTAGAGGGTTTATGGAGAACCAAGATTTTTTGGAAGTCGAGACTCCAATGCTTCATCCTATTCCGGGCGGCGCATCTGCTAAGCCTTTTAATACACATCATAATGCTCTGGATATGGACATGTCATTGAGAATTGCTCCTGAACTTTATTTAAAGAGATTGGTTGTGGGTGGGTTTGACCGTGTGTTTGAAATTAATCGTAACTTTAGGAACGAAGGACTAAGTGTGAGGCATAACCCAGAATTTACTATGATGGAGTTTTATGCAGCTTATACAGATTATGAGTGGTTAATGGATTTTACAGAAGAATGTATTCGTGAAGTTGCTAAATCTGCAACTGGAAAATTAAAGGTTGATTATCAGGGTAAGGTTATTGATTTTAGTAAACCTTTTGAACGCCTAACATTGGTTCAGGCAATAGTGAAGTATTCTGATATTTTTAAAGAAGAACAACTGAATGATAAAGATTTTATAATGAATTTTTTAAAAAAGAAGGGTATGGAACTTTCAATTCAGTCAGGTTTGGGAGCATACCAATTAGCACTTTTCGAAAATGTTGCTGAAGAAAAATTATGGGAGCCTACTTATATTATCAATTACCCAATTGAGGTTTCTCCTTTAGCAAGAGCTTCTGATGAAAACCCTGAAATCACAGAGAGGTACGAGTTATTTATTGCCGGTAGAGAGATTGCTAATGGATTTTCAGAGTTGAATGATTCCGAGGAGCAATCAAAAAGATTCAAGGCACAAGTTGCGGCAAAGGATTCAGGGGATGATGAAGCTATGTATTATGATTCAGATTTTATAAGAGCGCTTGAGTATGGACTTCCTCCAACCGGTGGATGTGGTATTGGAATAGATCGTTTGGTAATGCTAGTTACGGATAGCCCAAGTATTCGAGATGTAATATTATTTCCTCATATGCGACCAGAGTAAATTATGTATATGCATAAAAATATCGATAGACAGAATTTAAGTCCAAAGCAGGCATTAGATATACTTATTGATGGTAATAAGCGTTTTATAGGTAATGCACAGCAAAATTATGATTTATCGACTGTAAGGGCGATGATAAAAGAAAAGCAGAATCCTATCGCAGCTGTATTGGGATGCAGTGACTCAAGAACAACTCTTGAATTGATTTTCGATCAAAGCTTGGGTGATATTTTTAGCGTTCGATTAGCAGGTAATATTGCTTCTAGAAAAGCGATAGGTAGTTTAGAATTTTCCTGTAAGTATTTAGGTTCAAAAATTATTGTTGTTATGGGGCACTCAAATTGCGGTGCAATTAAAGCAGCCTGCGATCATTATAAGGGCGGTAATATTGGCGAGATAACACGTCTTATTGAGCCAGCTATTGAGCAAGAAAAAACAATTTTAGATCCAAATCGACATTCAAGAAATAATGATTATGTTGAAAGAGTATGTTTTTTAAATGTCCAAAAACAAATTAAAACAATATTAAGTGACAGTGAAATTATTAGAGATTTATTAAAAGAGCAAAAAATTGGTCTAATTGGAGGTATTTACAATCTTGATTCTGGTCTAGTTGAATTTGATACTAAAAATTTCATTCTTTCCTAGTTACTTTCTTACAAAAAATATTTAAAATAAATACTCACCAATTTACCTTACTAATATTTTGTCACATCATTGTCACATTCTAAACTCATAATTCAGCTTTAGGTTATGAAGCTAAATGTTAAATTATATTTACTAAGGCTACAGCAAGGATGAATAAGCGTATGAAATTGAATAACATTATTGTAATTATCTTATTATTAATGACAAAAAATGTTACGGCAGAAAATTATTATGCAAAAATTTCTTTTGGCCATCAAAATGGCAAAGATGGAGACCGGGATGCGAATGAAGGTGGATTTAAATTAGGACTTAAAATCAATAGTAATCTCACAACCGAGATTAAGGTAGCTCATAAGCAAAAAGATACCAAGGGGTTTGGTACAAGAATAAGTGCAGGCATTACCGGTAAAGTTAAGCTATTAGATAATTTAGACGTATATATAAGAGTTGGTGCTGGCAACAAAAAAACAAATACAAAGGTTTTTAATTTTTGGGCTATTACTCCAGGCTTAAAATATAAAATTGATAATAAATGGTCAATTAAGGGTGGCGTAAGATTTCGTGATGCATTCAATACAGATAAATATAACGACTATACAAAAACATTTAAATTTGGAGTTGGGTACAAACTTAATAAGAGCAAATCATTATCAATTGGATTTAAAAGAAAAGTAGGTGATAGTGAATATAATGCGATTGGTCTGGGATATGGGTTTAGTTTTTAAGTAAATTTTTATTCTTTAGCCAAATTAACAGTATATTTTGGAATTTCTACGGTTATATCTTTATCTTTTACAATTGCCTGACAAGAAAGCCTCGAGGTAGGAGTTAGACCCCAGGCTTTATCAAGCATATCATCCTCCATATCATCAGATTCATCTAACGAAGAAAAACCTTCTTTGATAACAATGTGGCAAGTGCAGCAGGCGCATGCTTGGTCACATGCATGCTCAATGTCGATATGATTTCTAAGTAAAACCTCGCATATAGATTCACCTGATTTGGCTTCAATCGTTTTCCCATCAGGGCATAGTTCATGAGGTAAAACAATAATTTTAGGCATTTTAAAATTCCAGTTTTTTAATAGATTGACCTGTTAGCGCTTTATGAATAGACCGATCCATTCTTTTTGCAGCGAATGGTTCGCCTTCAGTATTTAATTTTTTTGTCGCAAGATTTATTTTATCCGTATCCGAAGTTTTAAGAGCAGCAATAATTTCTGTTACAGCAATTTTAATTGCTGTTGACTCATTTTTTGTTAGTAAATCAGAATCTTCATCTATTGCTTTTTGAGTCAGATCAATTAATTGTTCCGCATCTATTTTTGCCTCAGCGAGAGATCGAGACAACTTGTCGTCTTCGGCAAGATCGAAGGAAGATTGCAGCATATTTTTTATATCATTCTCTGATAGCCCGTAGCTTGGTTTCACTTCTATTGATGCCTTGACGTTGGTTGAAGTTTCTTCTGCCGAAACAGAAAGAAGTCCATCTGTGTCCACTTGAAAAGTTACCTTAATTTTTGCGGATCCCGCAACCATTGGAGGTATATTTTTTAAAGTAAATTTTGCTAAAGAACGGCAGTCATCTACTAATTCTCTTTCACCTTGGACGACATGAATAATCATTGCAGTCTGCCCATCTTTATAGGTTGTAAATTCCTGTGCCATAGCAACAGGCAATGTAGAGTTTCTAGGAATAACCCTTTCAACAATACTTCCCATAGTTTCAATTCCCAATGAAAGCGGGGTCACATCTAACAAGAGTAAATCTTCCTCTGCATTACCTACCAAAATATCAGCTTGAAGTGCTGCACCTAGTGCAACCACCTCATCAGGATTAAGGTCATTAAGAAGATTTTGCTTAAACAAATCTTTTACTGAATTTTGAATACAAGTCATTCTTGTAGAGCCACCCACCATGACTACCCCATCAATTTGATTCAAATTAAGATTAGCATCATGCAATGCTTTTTTAGTAGAAAGGATGGTTCGACTTATGAGATCCTGGACCATCTCTTCAAATTTTTCTTTGGTAAACAGTTCTTTTATTTTAGTGCCATTAATTTCCGCATTAACTTGGACATCTTTTTTGGTGGAAAGAGATTCTTTGATTTGATTAGCTACCAACATAATATTTTTTTTATTTACCAGGTCTTTTAAATCAATTTGATATTTTTGTGCCAAATAAGATACAATTTTTTGATCAAAATCGTCACCTCCCAACTGAGCATCTCCCTGTGTTGCCAGTACTTCAAACAAACCTTCAGAAAGATTAAGGATAGATATATCAAAAGTACCGCCACCTAAATCAAAGATTACAAAGTTACCTGTAGATTTTTTATCAAGGCCATAAGCAACAGCGGCAGCAGTAGGTTCATTTATTAGTCTAAGTATAGTTAGCCCAGCGATTTTGCAAGCATCTTTAGTAGCTTGCCTTTGAGCGTCATCAAAGTAAGCGGGTACTGTTATTACCGCACCCATCAATTCACCACCTAATTTTTTTTCGGCAGTTAATTTAAGTTTTTTTAATATCTCTGCTGACACTTCAATTGGATTTTTTAATCCTTGCCTCGTCCTAATATTAATAACTCCTCCACCATCAGTTAGTTCGAGTGGGACATTATTAATATTAATATCATTAATATTTTTACCAATTAATCTTTTGACCGAAACTATCGTGTTGCTAACATCATCAACTTGATGCTCTTTAGCTTCATTTCCAATCAATATTCTATCTTCTGCATAATGTACTATTGAGGGCAATAAATTAACTCCATCTAATTGCGAAAGAATACTTACCGAGCCGCTAATAACTGAGGCAATAAGTGAGTTAGTTGTACCGAGATCAATACCAATTACTCTTTTATGCTCATGAGGCATTGTGCTTTTACCTGGTTCAGATATTTGTAAGAGAGCCATTTAGTTAAGTAATTCCTGGCTAATTTTACTAACAAGTTGTTCTACAAACTGAAGCTTATGAACAGTAATTGCTGCCGCATCCCAATCTTTTTTTTGATCAATTTGATTTTGTAGTAACTTCGAGTAGTCATTCTTTTTATCTTTAATCATTTTATGAAATTCATTAATCTTTTCTTTTTCAGTTTGAATAGATTCAAAGTATTCTTCCCACTCCATTTGTTGCATTAAAAAATCAGGCGGAAGTATAATTTTTTTATTTTTATGATGTAGAGAAATTAAATAATGCGCTCTTTTTAAAGGCAGCTTCATTGTTAGGTAGGCATCATTAACTTGTGTTGATTTAATCATAGATTGAATTTTTTCATTTTCAGTTGAAGTTGTAAATTTATCTGGGTGAATTTTTTTTTGTATTTCTCGATAGTTGTCTTGCAATAATACTAGGTCAATATCGAACTTTTCTGGAAGGTTAAATATTTCAAAATAATTTTTGGTCAAACCGTAAAGCTCTCTCCACAACCACAACTATCTTTCACATTGGGATTGTTAAATTGAAAGCCCTCATTAAGTCCTTCTTTCACAAAATCTAATTCTGTGCCATCAATATAAATCAGACTTTTTGGATCTACTAGTATTTTGATGCCATGACTTTCAAAAACCTGATCTTCGGGCAATAGCTTGTCAACAAACTCTAAAACATATGCCATACCTGAGCAGCCTGTTGTTTTTACTGCAAGTTTGAGCCCAACACCTTTACCTCTAGACTTAAGGTATTTTTCAGCGCGCTTAGCAGCATTTTCTGTTAAAGATATAGCCATATTATTTTTGTTTAGATTTCAAGTCTGCCACAGCTGCTTTAATTGCATCTTCAGCTAAAACTGAACAATGTATTTTAACTGGAGGTAAAGCTAATTCTTCAACTATCGAAGTATTTTTGATAGCTTGTGCTTCATCCAGGGTTCGACCTTTAAGCATTTCTGTAACAAGTGAGCTTGATGCAATAGCTGAGCCACATCCATATGTTTTAAACTTTGCGTCTTCAATAATACCATTTTCACCCATTTTAATTTGTAGCTTCATAACATCACCACATGCAGGCGCCCCTACCATGCCAGTACCAACATTGGCATCACTTTTATCAAATGACCCAACATTTCTTGGGTTTTCATAATGATCTAAAACTTTGTCGCTGTAAGCCATTTTAATTCTCCAATAAAATAATTAATGTTCTGCCCATTCCACTTTTTCTAAATCTACTCCATCTTGAAACATCTCCCAAAGAGGAGACAAATCTCTTAATTTACCAATCTTTTCTTTTAAAAGGTCTATTGTATAGTCAATATCAGATTCTTTGGTAAATCTTCCAATAGAAAAACGTATAGAGCTATGTGCTAATTCATCAGATCTACCAAGAGCTCTTAATACGTAACTAGGCTCTAAGCTTGCAGATGTGCAAGCTGAGCCACTCGAGACTGCAATTCCCTTAATTGCCATAATTAACGATTCCCCTTCCACATAATTAAAACTAATATTCAAATTATGTGGAACTCGTTTTGCAATATCTCCATTTACGTATGTTTCATCAATTTCTGTTAACCCGCTTAGTAAACGATTTTGTAAAATTTTAATGCGTTTATTTTCGGATTCCATTTCTTCTCGAGCAAGCTTAAATGCTTCTCCCATACCAACTATTTGGTGTGTAGCAAGCGTTCCTGAACGCATACCTCTTTCATGCCCACCTCCATGCATTTGAGCTTCTATACGGATTCGAGGCTTTCTTCGAACGTAAAGAGCACCAATGCCCTTTGGCCCATATGTTTTGTGTGCAGAAAAACTCATTAAATCGACAGGTAGTTTTTCTAGGTCAATGTTGACTTTACCAGTTGCTTGAGCAGCATCAACATGAAAGATAATTTTATTTTCACGACATATATTCCCAATTTCAGTAATGTCTTGAATGACACCTATTTCATTGTTTACTAACATAATTGAAACAAGGACAGTTTCTGGTTTTATTGCGGCTTTAAATTTTTTTATATCAACTAGTCCGTCTGGCTCAGGCGCAAGGTAAGTTGCTTCAAACCCAATTCTTTCCATCTCTCTTACAGCATCAATAACAGCCTTATGTTCGGTTGCTAATGTGATGATGTGTTTGCCTTTTCCAGAATAAAAATTACCAGCACCTTTAATCGCTAAATTATTTGATTCTGTTGCCCCTGATGTCCATATAATTTCTCTAGGATCAGCATTAACTAATGCAGCCACTTCTTTTCTGGCGTCTTCAACTGCTTTCTCAGCTGTCCAGCCGTAAGGGTGACTTCTGGATGCTGGATTTCCAAAGCTTTCTGAAATAAATGGAATCATTTTTTCAGCTACCCTAGGGTCTACTGGAGTAGTTGCTGAGTAATCCATGTAAATTGGCATATTTTGAGGTTCGTTTTTCATATTATCCTTAATCTATTTGTTAAGCTGCAACAGCTGTTAGTTGTTTTAGTCTTTCAAGTTCCTGCCTTAAAGCTTTAATAAAATCATCAATCTGTTCTTTACTGGTCTCAACTCCTAAGCTAACTCGTAGAGCTGATTTTGCTTGATCTTCATTAACACTCATTGCTAGTAAAACGTGACTAGGTTCGCCACTGTTACTTGAGCAAGCTGATCCACTTGCTATTGCAAAACCTTTCCTGTCAAGTGCTGTGAGAAGAGTAGAGCCATCCGTGTCTTTGAATGAGAAAAAAGTAGTATTACTTAAACGATTACTTTCTTTCCCAAAAATTATTGCGCCCATTTTAATCAAAGCATTCTCTAATCTAGATTGAAGTATTTTTACTTCTTCGTGAAATCTGACCACATTTTGTTGTGATAGTTCGCAAGCTTTCCCAAAGCCAATAATTGCTGCAATATTTTCAGTTCCACTTCGAAGGCCTTTTTCTTGACCACCTCCAAGAAGGTGAGGATGCAGGTCAATTTTTTTATTTAAAATTAGTGCAGCAACCCCTTGCGGACCATAAATTTTGTGACTTGATATTGTCATTGCATCAACACCTAGACTATCAAAGTCCACATTTAATTTTCCTAAAGCTTGAACTGCATCAGTATGAAGAATTATGTCATTATCCTTTGCCCAGCGATTAATTTTAACCATATCCTGGATAACTCCTGTTTCATTATTAGCCATCATTATTGATAAAAAAGAGATGGAGGCAAGTTCGTCTTGAGAAAGATTGGTAAAATTAATCAAACCCATGTTTGTAACAGGAACCTCTGTAGCCTTAAAACCTAGTTTTTTAATTGCTTCAATTGGTTTACTAATACAAGGGTGTTCAATAGCGCTATAAGCAAAATGTGTATTTGGATATGATCGAGCAATGCCATTGATAATAGTGTTATTGGATTCGGTACCACTTGCTGTAAATATTACTTGCGATGGGTGAGCATTGACGGCTTCGGCAACTTTATCACGTGCATCCTCTATGGCTGTATGCGCTCGCCTACCATAACTATGGTTTGAAGCGGGGTTGCCTTGTTGCGATGAAATAAAAGGCATCATTACTTCGATTACTTCTGGGTGCGGGGCCGTGGTAGCATTATGGTCAAGGTAAATCATATTAAATTAACACTTTTAACAAATTTTAAGTTAGATTTTTCGAGACTTATATTCTGCGTGTTACTTTCCATTTTATTTCCCTGAGATTCCATTAGCTTTGCTAAGGTGAGCTCATCAAGATAGGTTAAGATTTTATTATTTAAAGATGCCCATAGGTTATGTGTGATGCATCTGCCACCTTCGTTGCAGTTTTCACGACCTTTGCATTGTGTTGCATCGATTTGCTCGTCAACTGAGGTAATAATATCTTTAATTGTGATATCTTTACAGCTAAGCGCAGTTAAGTAACCTCCACCAGGGCCACGAACACTTTTGACTAAACCCTGCTTTCTCATTTTACTAAAGAGTTGCTCAAGATAAGAGAGTGATATTGATTGCCGCTCACTAATCTGGGCAAGCTTTACCGGACTCTGGTTCTCGTTAAGAGCTAAGTCCAGCATTGCGGTGACTGCAAAACGACCTTTTGTAGTTAATTTCATGATACAAATTTTATGATACTTGACTAATTTAGTCAAGTATTTGGCCCCAACAATATGGTAGGTTATTTTTTTGTAATCTTTAGGATTTTAGCGTTTAAATCGTCAAGAGCTTTTTCTTGTTTTGCGACCTTTTCAAGTAATGCGTTGACTGATTTAATCATTGGGTCACCTTCATCCTTTGCAACAGCATAAGGACGAAATGTACTTGTCTTAATTGAATTATCTTTGACTAAGCGAGCTGGAATGCCAACGGCGACAGTATCTGCAGGAATATCTTTAATTACAACTGCATTTGATCCAACTTTAGCACCTCTTCCAATGGTAATTGGTCCAAGAATTTTAGCTCCTGCACCAATTACAACTTTATCCTCAAGTGTCGGATGTCGTTTTCCTTGCTTCCAGGATGTTCCCCCCAATGTTACACCGTGATAGATGGTGCAATCATCTCCAATAATACTCGTTTCGCCTATAACCACACCCATCCCATGATCTATAAAAAAACGATTTCCAATTACAGCTCCTGGGTGTATTTCTATACCTGTAAGAAAACGAGATATATGAGAGATTGCTCGTCCTAGCCAAAAAAATTTAATTTTCCATACCTGATGAGCAAGACGATGAAATAGGATGGCATGAACCCCGGGGTATGTGGTTAAAATTTCCAAGTATGATCTTGCGGCAGGGTCTCTTTCGAAAACAATTGCCATATCTTCTTTTAATTTTTTAAACATTCAGTCTCTTCAATTATTGTTAATAACTATATGAACACATTATCTCATGAAAATTAAAACATAAATATTTCAGTGCGATTAGTTAATCATTATTTTATTTTTTTTTGTATTTCACTCAGTATTCCTCTGAGAATATTAACCTCATCTTTTTCCATCTTTATTCGATTAAATAATAGCTTCAATCGGCGCATCAGTCTTTCTGCTTGAATTTTTTTTAAAAAACCAAGTTGATTGAGCATTTGTTCTAAATGGATATAAAATCCGTTTTGCACTTCATGGGACGCGTAATCTGTATTGCTTCTTTTTAATATGCTATTTTTACTTGGCAATGTGGACATCATTCTAATTTCATGACAAACGATTTGCACAGCTTGAGATAGGTTAAGGGAAGAGTAATCCGAATTAGCATCAATGAAACCTAGTGACTGGCAGTGTTCAATTTCACTATTGGATAATCCGTTTGTTTCATTACCGAAAACTAAAGCAATTTTATTCTTCTTAGAAACAGAAATAAGCTCTTCTGCTGCTTCGCGAACATTCATATGTTTTTGAGTTAACTCTCTTTTTCGGGCAGTAAAGCCTATCACATAGTTTATATTTTCAAGTGCTTCTTCCAAGCTCTTAACTACTATAGCTTTTTTCAGAATATCTTCTGCACCTGCCGCTAAAGCATTAGCGTGATTACTTGGAAAGTCTTTTGGGTTAACAAGATATAGACTGGAAAACTCCATGGTCTTCATGGCACGTGCAACAGACCCAATATTTCCTGGATGACTTGTTTTGCAAAGCACTATTCTAAAATTATTTATAAATTTTGATTTGGTTGGCATCTAATTCCCTGTAAAGTGCTATTTTATCAAGAGTCTCTTAAAAGTCTCTAATTAATTTATTTAGGTTTTATTATGCACCCAATGTTAAATACAGCAATAAAGGCGGCCAGAAGAGCTGGATCAATAATTACTAGGGCCTCTGAAGACGTTAAGTCTCTCACGATTAGTAATAAAAATTTCAATGATTTTGTTACGGAGGTTGATTTAGCCTCTGAAAAAGAAATTATTAGAATATTAAAAGATGCTTACCCTAAACATGGATTTTTGGGAGAGGAAACTGGATTATCCAAAGATGCTGATGATATTTGGATTATCGACCCCCTAGATGGAACTACTAATTTCTTACATAATTACCCTCAGTATTGTGTCTCTATTGCTCTTCAGCAAAAAGGTGAAATTACTCAAGCAGTTATCTATGATCCAAATCGAAATGACTTATTTACTGCCTCAAAAGGAAATGGCGCTTATTTAAATGACAGAAGAATAAGGGTGACAAATAAAATAAAGTTACAAGATTGTTTGATTGGAACAGGGTTTCCTTTTAGAGACTTTACTCACTTACCTGAATACCTAAAAATATTTGAAGATATTGTTAGAAGTACTTCAGGGGTAAGGCGACCAGGCTCCGCTGCTCTTGATTTAGCTTATGTTGCTGCTGGGTGGTTTGATGGCTTTTGGGAAATAGGGTTGTCTCCTTGGGATATTGCAGCTGGCGGATTATTAATTCAAGAAGCAGGTGGAATTGTAAGTGATTTTTCTCAAAACAATGAATGGCTTAAATCAGGAAATATTGTTGCCGCAAGTCCAATAATTCACCCATTTTTAATTGAAAAAATTCAAAAACATATCTCTGATGATTTAAAAAACTAGTGGTGATGCCCACCTTCTCCGTGCACATGCTTATGTTCTGTTTCTTCTTTGTTTGCTTTTCGAACATCTTCAACTGTTGCTTTAAAAATAATCCTTTGCCCGGCCCAAGGGTGATTACCATCAACCTCAACTTTTTTATCAGCAATACTTTTAACATAGTAAATAATTACATCACCAGATTCATCTTCACCTTCAAAAGCCAACCCTACTTTTAAGTCTTTTCCAGGAAAAGCACTGATGGGCTCGATTTGAACAAGTTCTGCTTTGTATTCTCCGAATGCATCTGCAGGCTCTAGGCCAATTTCAACAACTTCTCCCTTTTTCTTTCCATGCATCTCTTCTTCGACTTTTGGAAATATTTGATCATATCCCCCATGAAGGTATGTAACTGGATCCTTACTTGATTCCAATATATTTCCATCACTATCTTTTAGTTCATAAGACATTGTTACAACAGTATTCATGGCGATTTGCATAGTTTTAGTCCTTATATTAGAGGCATTTTACGGTTTATAATTTTAAATTTATTTTAACATTTAAGTTTAACGAAGGGTTATGTCCACAATTATTTTTATATTTTGAATGAGATGCTTTCTCAATTAGTTAATTTAATTTTTCAAATTCTTAGGGACTAGTATTGTTTCTTTTGCATCCTTTAGGGTTTTAGGAAAATCTTTACTATAATGTAAGCCTCTGCTTTCTTTTCTGGCAATAGCTGATAAAACAATTAACTCTGAAACTTGAAGTAAATTTCTTAGCTCAATTAAATTTGGAGAAATCTTAAAGTTAGTATAAAACTCATTTACCTCACTTCTAAGCATATTTATTCTGTGGAGAGCTCTAGATAATCGTTTATTTGTTCTTACAATCCCAACATAATTCCACATAAACGTTCTCAATTCGTTCCATGTATGGGTTATTAGAATCTCTTCATCTGCATCTGTAACTCTGCTTTCATCCCAGTCGGGGAGTGCAAGACTATGACTAAACTTATCTTTAAGTATTTTCTTAGCAACAGCGTCTGCGTATACAAGGCATTCTAATAAAGAGTTACTCGCAAGTCTGTTTGCTCCATGAAGTCCTGTGTAAGCAACTTCACCTATAGCAAATAGTTGCTGAATGTCAGTTTGACCATCAAGATCTGTCATTACACCACCACAGCTATAGTGCGCCGCAGGTACAACCGGTATAGGTACTTTTGTGATATCTAAACCCCGCTCCAAACATCTTTTATAAATCATTGGGAATCTATTAGTGATAAAACTCTTTGGGTGATGGGTAATATCAAGGTAGACGCAGTTTAATCCTCCTTTTTTCATTTCAAAATCGATAGCTCTTGCAACTATATCCCTTGGCGATAAATCTCCCCTGGAGTCATATTTATTCATAAAACTTTCTCCATTTGGAAGAATTAATTTAGCGCCTTCTCCTCTTAGGGTTTCAGATATCAGAAATGACTTATCTTTTGAATCAAAAAGACAAGTCGGATGAAATTGGACAAACTCCATATTTGCAATCTTACAACCTGCCCGCCAGCCCATAGCAATTCCGTCACCCGTGCTTACATCTGGATTTGTTGTATAAAGGTAAACTTTACTTGCTCCACCTGTTGCAAGAATTACATTGAAAGCTGAAATTGTATATACACGATTTACCTGATTGTCTAGTATGTATGCACCTAAGCATGTATTTCGCTTTAATTTCCCACCTACTTTATTTGATGTAATAAGGTCTACTGCAATATGATTTTCAAAAGTTGTGATATTTGGGTGACTTAACACTAAATCAATTAAGCAGTCCTGAATTGCTTTTCCTGTAGCATCTTTTACATGAGCTATTCTTTTATGAGAATGCCCTCCTTCTCTGGTTAGGTGAAGGCCTTGCCCATTTTTCTCTTTTGTAAACTTTACCCCGATCTTGGTGAGCCAACTCAATGCTTCTTTACTGTTTTCAGTAACAAACTTTGTGACATCATCTTTACATAATCCAACGCCAGCAATTTTAGTGTCATCTATGTGCGACTTAGTTGAATCATTTTCTGCTAAAGATGAGGCTATTCCTCCTTGCGCCCAATGACTAGAGCTATCTACGAGCTTAGATTTACTTATTACTGCAATCTTTTTTTTGTTAGCTAATTTAAGTGCGGAACTAAGGCCCGCTAAGCCACTCCCAATAATAAGGACATCAAAATTTAATTTATTCATTTCTATTTTTTTTAGGAACTTAATTTATAAAATTGCGGTCAAGCTATTGTAACCAATAAAAATAAAAGAAAGTGTAATTTTATGATAAATCTATTAAAGGTCGTATCTAAATCATCCGAGGTGTACAATGCTCCAATTGTTAATACAGAAGCAGTCAAAATAAATATGGAAGCACGCCCAATAAGTCCTGAAAGAGCTATTGATCAAAAATTAGTAGAAAAAGCACAAAAAGGCGATAAGCAGGCTTTTGGTATTTTAGTAGAAAAGTATCAGCTAAAATTAAATCGACTTATCTCACGAATGGTCAGGGATCAGTCTGAGATAGAAGATATTGTGCAAGATTCTTTTATTAAGGCTTATCGAGCTATTAATAATTTTAGAGGCGATAGTGCTTTTTACACTTGGCTTTATCGCATAGGAATTAATACCGCAAAAAACCACTTAGTGTCGCTCGGCAGAAGACCCAAAGCTATGGATGCAGTTGATATCGAAGAAATTGAGAATTTCCAAGATGCACAGGACCTCAGAAGCGTTGAAACACCAGAAACAACTATGATGAATAATCAAATTACAGCTACAGTAAATAACGCCGCGGAAAGTCTCCCTGATGAACTTAAACAAGCTTTTAAGTTAAGGGAAATGGATGGTCATAGTTATGAAGAAATTGCAGAAATGATGGGTTGTCCAATAGGCACAGTTCGATCAAGAATTTTTAGAGCAAGAGATGCTATCGCAGAGAAATTAAAACCATTAATTGAAGAAACTAACAAGCGTTGGTAACAAAAGGAAATTAAACTTATGAATGAAAAAACATCATCACTTTTTGACAATGAAATACAGGTCAATGACATAGATAGCCTCCTATCAAAAAAAGATAGAGGTATAAATGTTCGTGAAGCCATGCAATCTTATCAAATGATTAGTGACGCAATTCAAGGCAAGCGATTATCCAAAAATAATTTAACGGATAAGATTATGGCTGCCATCGATAAAGAACCTACTCAGTTAAGTGGTTTTTTAGCTACCAAAGAATCTTTAAGGCAATATACTGCCCCATCAGAGTATTGGCCCATGGCCGCTTCCTTTGCTGCGTTATTTGTAATAGGACTTACTGTATTTAATGGGGATAGCATTAAAGCTGGAAATAACCCTATCTTAGCTAAAGGCGATATTCCGGAAGACATCATTATTGCGCACCATTCTTCAACATCAACAAATATGAATTATTTCATTAAAACAAAAGATTAATCAGAGGCACATGACAGTCAAAATTATAATCAGTTTCCTTCTTTTATTTACACTTAATCCTGTTTCCGCCCTCGATAACCCTTGGGATATTATCAATAAAGCTGCGGAAGCATCAAAAAAATTAAGTTATAAAGGAATTTTCCATAGTCAGCACTCAGATGATATTAAATCAATCGAGATTACTCACGCTTTTCGTGGGAGTGATGAGTATGGAAGTGATGAGTACACAAGAATTAATATGCTTGATGGGGATTTTGGAGAAGCCCTTGCTGATGGTAAGAATGTCGTTGTTTATCACTCCCATAAAAATGATGTAATTATGCAAAAAAGAAAAAATCAGCATTTGTTTCCAGCTATTTTTCCTGTAAATCCAGAAATTTTGAAAGATAATTATGAGCTAGGTTTTGGTGATAAAGAGAGAGTTGCTGGAAGAAATTCGCAAATTGTAGTTTTAAGGCCGCTAGATAAATATAGAAATTTCTATCATTTTTGGTTGGATGAGGAGACTTCAATCCCATTAAAAATGATTGTTAGTGATGGGGATAATAATATTTTTGAACAATCAAGCTTTACAAACATTACTTTCGCACAAAGCTCAAATTTGTCCTGGTTTAAGCCAAGTATCGATAATAAAAAACAAGATATTATTGAAAAAAAATTAGAGGAAACGACTACAAACAATAAATTTTGGAAGTTAAAAAATATCTTGCCCGGATTCAAGGAGGTTGATCAAATTACTCAGCGTATTCCAGGGTTGAACATACTTAGTCATCAGCTGGTATATTCCGATGGTTTAGCATACGTATCTTTATTTATTAGGCCTGTAGCTAAAGATAAAAGACCTAAAATTGGTGAGGTTAGAATCGGTTCAACTAACATAAGTGCCAGATATTATAATGGCTATCAGATAATGTCTGTGGGCTCAGTTCCTTTTAGTACCGTCAAACATTTCAGTGAATCTGTGGAATTTTAAGACTATAAGTCGAAGACATGAGCTGAATTTGCCTCAAAAAAAAGATAAATAGATGAATACTAAATCATTGATTTAAAGCCATACAGTTTATACGGTATTATAAAATTACATTTTCATTTTAAAAAGGATCAAGGTCTTGAGAGCTTTTCAAATTTTTCAATTATTACTTATATCTTTACTTTTTTCACCTTATGCTACCTCTGTTACGTTACCTGATTTCACTGTTTTAGCAGAAAAGCAAGGGAATAAAGTGGTAAATATTAGTGCTATTAAGGAAAGAAGTAGTACTCAGAATAGAGCTATCTCGCCTCAAGAGGAACAAATGCAAGAGTTTTTCCGAAGATTTGGTATTCCTCAGTTCCCAGGACTTCCTAACAGTGAAAGCCCACAACAAAAACAGATGAGTGCTACTGGTTCTGGTTTCATTATTGAGAGTGATGGCTATATTATTACTAATGCACATGTTGTCGCTCAGGCTGACATTGTCATTGTTAAGTTAGCTGATAAGAGAGAATTTAAGGCCAAGCTGCTAGGTGTTGATAAAAGAACTGATGTAGCACTACTGAAGATTGAGGCTAAAAATTTACCAACTGTTAGCGTGGGTGACCCAGAAAAGGTTAAGGTTGGTGAGTGGGTTGCTGCAATTGGCTCTCCATTCGGCCTTGAAAATACCATGACTGTAGGTATCGTTAGCGCCAAAGGAAGGGCGCTTCCTCAAGAAAATTTTGTACCATTTATTCAAACAGATGTCGCTATAAATCCTGGAAATTCCGGCGGACCATTATTTAATACTAAGGGCCAAGTTATTGGAATTAATTCACAGATATATAGTCGCACAGGTGGTTACATGGGCCTATCTTTTGCTATTCCAATTGATGTTGCGATTAATGTTGCTGAGCAATTAAAGTTAAATGGTAGGGTTATAAGGGGTTGGTTAGGTATTGCTATTCAGGATATTAACAAGGAACTTTCTGAATCTTTCGGTATGAAGGACACTAAAGGAGCTCTGGTTGCCGGCGTGGAAAAAAATTCACCTGCTGCAAAAGGCGGATTACTTCCTGGAGATGTTATATTGCAGTTTAATAAAAATGACATTGTAAATTCGTCTGATTTACCTAAATTTGTTGGTACAACTAAGCCCAAGTCGATGGCACCTGTTGAAGTTATGAGAAAAGGCAAGAAGTTGAAATTAAATATTGTAGTCGGGGAAATGCCTAGCGATAAAAAAATTATCGTTGCAAAAAAACCCAATAAATCTGAAGTTAACAGGTTAGGTCTAGTATTAAAAGCAACCTCAAAGCAAGAAAAAAAGACTTTAGATGGCAGAAATGGCTTATTAGTTGTAGACGCAAAAGGCAAAGCAATTTCTTCACAGATTAGACCTGGAGATATTATTTTAGCTTTAAATAATTCACCAGTCACTACCGTTTATTCGTTTAATAAGGAGTTGAATAAAGCCCCTAATGGTAAAACAATTGCAATACTGATTTACCGAAACGGTGACACTCTTTTTATTCCGATAAAAATAAGTGATTAAAAAATACATTAATAAATGTATAGATATAATGTAGAATTTGCATTCTTTAAAGGCCATTTTTAGGGCCTTTGTTTATAATTCTAATAGTTTTTAGGTGCCAAATAACCCTTTATGGAAAATATAAGAAATTTTTCAATCATTGCTCATATTGATCATGGTAAATCAACTTTAGCTGACAGAATTATTCACTATTGTGGTGGTTTAGCAGATAGAGAGATGGAGCAACAAGTTCTCGACTCTATGGATCTTGAAAGGGAGAGGGGGATTACTATTAAAGCCCAAACAGTGACTTTAGAGTATAAAGCTAAAAATAATGATATTTATACATTTAATCTAATTGATACTCCTGGGCATGTTGATTTTACTTATGAAGTTAGTCGCTCACTAGCCGCTTGTGAGGGTGGATTACTAGTGGTTGATGCCTCTCAAGGTGTTGAAGCTCAGACCGTTGCAAATTGTTATACTGCTTTAGATCAGGGCGTCGAAGTCCTTCCCGTCTTAAATAAAATTGATCTGCCTTCCGCAGAACCTGAAAGGGTTAAAAAAGAAATTGAAGATGTTATTGGTATTGATGCAACAAATTCAGTCTTATGCTCGGCAAAAACAGGGGTGGGTGTCGAGGATATTTTAGAGGCAATTGTGGAAAAAATTCCATCACCTCAAGGCTCTATCAATAAACCATTAAAAGCTTTAATTATTGATGCATGGTTTGATAATTACGTTGGCGTTGTAATGCTAGTTAGGGTGGTTGACGGAGAAATAAAGCCTAAAGACAAATTACATTTGATGGCCACGGGTGCGGAATACACATGCGAGGAAGTAGGTGTATTTACTCCAAAGTCACTTGTAAAAAGCTCACTAAAATCTGGTGAAGTAGGCTTTGTTATTTCTGGTATTAAAGAGCTAGCTAACTCCAAAGTTGGCGATACCATAACTCTTGCAAGAGATAAGGCGACAGAATCCCTACCTGGGTTTAAAGAAATTAAGCCTCAGGTTTTTGCTGGTCTTTATCCTATCGAGTCAAATCAATTTGAGGGTTTAAGAACGGCATTAGAAAAATTAAAATTAAATGATGCGTCTTTAAATTTTGAGCCAGAAAACTCTACTGCTCTTGGATATGGATTTCGGTGTGGCTTTTTAGGCCTCTTGCATATGGATATTATTCAAGAAAGACTAGAACGTGAATATGAGATGGAATTAATTACAACAGCTCCAACCGTAATATACGAATTACTTCTTAGAACCGGCGAGACAAATCTTATTGAAAATCCATCACGTTTACCAGACGTCTCAGTAATTGATGAAATTAGAGAGCCTGTAATAAATTTAAATATTCTTTTACCTCATGACTATGTCGGTCCGGTTATGACTTTAGCTAACGATAGAAGGGGTATACAAAAAAATATGCAGTACTTGGGACGCCAAGTAATGATTAGTTATGAAATCCCTCTAAGTGAAGTGGTCCTAGATTTTTTTGATAGATTGAAATCAGTCTCAAGAGGTTACGCTTCCATGGATTATGAATTTTTAGAATTCCGTTCAGCTGATTTAGTAAAGCTAGACATTATGGTAAATGGAGAAAGGGTCGATGCCCTATCCTTGATAGTTCATCGGTCAAATAGTATTTTTAGAGGCCGGGAGTTAGCTGCCAGAATGCGTAAACTTATTCCTAGGCAGATGTTCGATGTTGCCATTCAGTCTGCAATAGGTGCTAATATAATTGCAAGAGAAACTGTGAAAGCTATGAGGAAAAATGTACTTGCAAAGTGCTATGGTGGGGATATTTCTAGAAAGAAAAAGTTATTAGAAAAGCAAAAAGAAGGTAAGAAAAGAATGAAGCAGGTGGGTAATGTTGATATTCCTCAGGAAGCATTTTTAGCAATTTTACAGGTGGACGATAAATGATTTTTGCAATAATTTTAATGTCAGTTACAGTATTCACAGGAATAATAACTTTACTTGATTGCATCTATTTCAAAAAAAGAAGGTTAAAAAAAGCAAAAGAACCTTTTTTAATTGAGTATTCTAAAAGTTTTTTCCCTATATTATTGGTTGTTTTTGTAATTCGCTCTTTTATAGTCGAGCCCTTTAAAATCCCGTCTGGCTCTATGATGCCCACTTTAATTTCAGGTGATTTTATTGCTGTTAATAAGTTTTCTTACGGCATTCGTCTTCCTGTATGGAATAAAACTTTAATATCTCTAGGGAGTCCCAGCAGAGGTGATGTTTTTGTATTTCACTACCCTAAAAAACCCTCTATTGATTATATAAAAAGAGTGGTTGGACTTCCTGGAGACGAAATTAAATATATTGATAAAGGGTTGGTTGTTAATGGAAAGCCAATAGAACTAAAATTTAAAGGTAAATATAAATATGAGACAAATGATGGTCAGATTATGAGTGCCCTCGAGTTTGAAGAGTTGTTAGTTGACTCAACACACTCTATTTTAACTCAGGATAGACCGTCAGAAAATTATCAATTTAATGTCCCCGAAGGTCATTATTTAGCAATGGGAGATAATCGTGATAATTCATCAGACAGTAGGGTTTGGGGATTTGTACCTGAGGAATTACTGGTGGGTAAAGCGTTTATAATTTGGCTTAACTTTTCAGAACCTGGCCGAATAGGTAGCTGGATTCATTAATTGATTATGAATAAAGAACAATTACAGTTATTGGAAAAAGTTATTGGTTACAAGTTTAAGCAGCAGGATCTTCTTGAGCTAGCTTTGACGCATAGAAGTGTTAGAGGAAAAAATAATGAGAGATTAGAATTTTTGGGCGATAGTATTCTCAATTTTATAATCGCTGATTTTTTGTTTAAAAAATTTGAAGATATTGATGAGGGAGATCTTAGTCGCCTGAGGTCCCAGCTGGTTAAAGAACAAACTTTAAGTGAAATTGCGGTTACTATTAATATAAGTGATTACTTAAAGCTAGGGGAAGGCGAACTTAAAAGTTCAGGCTGGAGGAGGCCTTCAATAATGGCTGATACTATTGAGGCAATTATTGGAGCTTTATTTTTGGATGGAGGAATTGATGCGTCTCATCAATTTATTTCTAAATATTATGAAAAAAAAATAAAAAGTATTGATCCAAAAAAAATAATGAAAGACTCTAAATCTGTTCTTCAGGAGTCACTCCAGGCAAGAAAAATTTCTTTACCTTTGTATGAGATAGTATCAATTGAGGGAGAAGATCATTCACAGATTTTTAAAATAAGTTGCTCAATTCCAAAGTTAGAAATACAGAGTCAAGGACAAGGAACCAGCCGAAAGATTGCTGAGCAGGAAGCTGCACTTTTAGCGCTAAAATTAATAGAGAGTAAATCGAATGACAAGTAAATTAAAAGCAAAAAGGTGTGGAACAATAGCTATTGTAGGTAAACCAAATGTCGGTAAGTCAACTTTATTAAATTACTTTATTGGAACAAAATTAAGCATTACATCACGAAAGGCACAAACAACTAGGTATCAATTAATAGGAATCTCTACAAACAATGATACTCAATATATTTTTGTTGATACACCCGGTTTTCAGTTAAAGCATCTGAACACTATGAATCGTGGATTAAATAAAACAGTTAAACAAGCTTTAAAAGACGTTGATGTAATTTTATTTTTAATAGAGCCAAATGAATTAGATGAAACTGACAAAAAAATATTAGATATGATTCCTGAGTCTACACCCACAGTCTTAGTTATAAATAAAATTGACCAACTTAAAGACAAAAATAAATTACTCGGGTTGATGGGTAATTTAGGTAAATTAGAGTTATTTAAAGAAATTATTCCGACTAGTGTTAAAAAAGAGAGTAATTTACCGGAACTGCTAAAATCAATCCGCCAGCTCTTACCTCAACAAAATTTTATCTACAAAGAAGATGAGATCACTGATAAAAACGAAAAATTTTTAGCATCTGAAATCATTAGGGAGAAAGTTTTTAGACTAACAGGGCAAGAGCTTCCATACTCTGTAGCCGTTGAGATTGAAAAATTTGAAGTCGAAGGCAATTTAAGAAGAATCTTTGCAGCGATTATTGTAGATAGAGACTCTCATAAGCCAATGATAATTGGTAATAAGGGTGAGCGACTTAAAGAAATTTCTAGTAGTGCGCGAAGAGATATGGAGAAACTATTTAATGGTAAAGTTTGGCTGGAAACTTGGGTTAAGGTTAAGAAAGGTTGGTCCGATGATATTCGTGCTCTTAAGTCTCTAGGCCTATAAAAGTATGGCTAATGCTTTATCTAAACAAGAAAATCAAAATGTATACATACTTCACACTTATCCTTTTAAGGAAACGAGCCTGATTGTTGAATTATTTTCTGAGCATCACGGAAGGATACCGGTTGTTGCCAAGGGGGCTAGGAGGCCGCGCTCTATACTTCGTGGAATGCTTCAGGCATTCCAGCCACTTCAAGCTACCTGGTCAGGTAATGGGGATATAAAAACATTGCATAACATTGAGTGGAGTGCTAAATATTTAGCGATTGATGGTGATGCACTTATTTGTGGTTTTTACCTCAATGAATTACTTATTAGGCTTTTATTAAGAGAAGGCACACATAGTGGCTTATTCAAGTTTTATCATGAAGCAATAGAGATGCTTTCTTTAAAAAATAATTTAAGTGTTACTTTAAGGCGATTTGAATTAAGATTATTGCAGGAATTAGGTTACCAAGTTCCCTTGAAGCTTGATGGAAATTCTCAGCCTGTTTTGGCTGAGAAAGTCTATAGGTATCAAGCTGAGTATGGAGCTGGTGATTCATCTGAGAGTAAAGATGGCATTAAAGTAATGGGACAAACATTAATTGATATGAATGCGGATAATTATGAAAGCTCTCAAACAGAAAAGCAAAGTAAATTATTGATGAGATATTTAATTGCACACTATTTGGGAAATAAGCCCCTGAACTCGAAACAACTTTTTTCACATATACAGGGTGTTGAGTAAATGAATTTAGGTGTAAATATTGATCATATAGCTACCATAAGGCAAGCAAGGGGTACTTCTTATCCAAGTATAGTTGAGGCTGCCATTAAAGCTGAAAAGGCAGGCGCTGACAGCATTACATTACATTTAAGAGAGGATCGCCGTCATATGCAAGATATTGATCTTTATGAGCTCAAACCTCTTCTTAAAACAAAAATGAATTTAGAGTTAGCTCCTACTAGCGAAATGATTAAAATTGCTTTAGATGTTCTTCCTGAGGATGTTTGTCTGGTTCCGGAAAGAAGAGAAGAAAGAACCACAGAAGGCGGGCTTGATCTTATTAATAATTTTAAGGGGATTAAAGAAGCTGTTGACTCACTAAAAAATAGTGGGATAAGAGTTTCACTCTTTATTGCACCCGATGAAAGACAAATTGAAAAAGCTGTCGCTTTAGAAGTGCCGGTAATTGAAATCCACACTGGGCATTTTGCAGATTGCGAGGAAGGCCCTGAGAAAGAGAATGAATTAAAAAAAATTAATGATGCCGTTCTTTTTGCACATAAAAGTAAAATTATTGTTAACGCAGGTCACGGGCTACACTATAAAAATGTTCAAAGAATTGCTTCAATTACTAAAATATGTGAATTGAATATAGGTCATTCTATCGTTGCAGAAGCTTTATTTGTAGGCTGGGAGAATGCTGTAAAAAAAATGAAAAGAATTATTATGGAGCACTCAGTTAAATGATTTATGGAATAGGTACTGATGTAGTTGAGGTAAAGAGAATAAAAGGGGCTATTGAAAGGTTTGGGGATGCTGTTGCAAAAAAAATACTTAATAACGCCGAGTATTCTATTTACAGTAAAACAAAAGTTAAAGAAAACTTTTTAGCTAAACGGTTTGCTGCAAAAGAAGCTTTTGCCAAAGCTCTAGGAACCGGGTTTAGAGGGATGGTGACTTTGAAATCGATTGAAGTGACTAATAACTCTCTCGGTAAACCTAGTATAAAAATGACTGCAGGATTGCAGAATTTAGTCGACAGCCTCGATATTAAGAGTTGCTATTTATCTATATCTGACGAAAAAAATATTGCTGTAGCATTTGTTGTCCTTGAGCGTGGGTAGTAAAAAAATAGATATAGAAAGACGTTTCGGGGGGGTTATTCGTTTATTCGGAGAAACTCAATTTAATCAGTTTCAATCTAGCCATGTTTGTATTATAGGGATTGGTGGAGTTGGATCATGGGTTGCAGAGTCTATGGCAAGACATGGTGTAGGAAAAATTACTCTTATTGACATGGATCATATTGCAGAGTCAAATATCAACCGACAAATTCATGCTTTAGATTCAACAACTGGTGGGTCAAAGGTGGAGGTAATGAAAGAAAGAATTCTAGATATTAACCCAAGCTGTGACGTAGTTTGCATTGATGATTTCCTTACTGAAGAAAATATTCCAATTTATATTAAAAATAATCTTAGTTTTGTTATTGATGCAATCGATCAAACAAAAGTTAAAATTTGTTTAGCAGATTATTGTTTAAATGAAGGCATTAAGTTTCTTATGGTTGGAGGTGCCGGAGGAAGAAAAAACCCAGAACTTGTAAAAATCACTAATATTTTTAAAACTTTTGGCGATCCTTTGTTAACAAAAATACGTCATTATTTTAATAAAAAAATATTTAATAAAAAAATAAATAAAAATTTCCCTGTTATTTTTTCATCCGAGGTTATTCATAAGCCAAGTAAGGGTGAGGCTAACTTTCCAATAAATGGCCTAAATTGTGATGGTTATGGGTCGAGTCCAAATGTAACTGGGACATTTGCATTTATTGCAACCTCTTATGTGCTCTCTAGTTTGTAAGGATTACAAAACCTTACTATTGAAAAAAAATATTTTGCCCCCATTTAACTCTATACAATTAATCGTAAAAAAATTCATTTAGGAAATATGACATGACAGTAAAAAAAGAAACATTAAGTTTTCAGACCGAAGTTAAGCAACTCCTTCAGCTAATGATTCATTCTTTATACAGTAATAAAGAAATAGCCATAAGGGAGCTGATTTCAAATGCAAGTGATGCATCTGATAAATTGAGATTTGAGGCACTTGAAAACAGTAAGCTTTACGAGGATGATACAGAGCTTAAAATTAATGTAGATTTTGATAAAGAAAAGCGGACCATTACTATTTCTGACAATGGTATTGGTATGAACCGTGATGATATTGTTAATAATATTGGCACAATAGCAAAATCTGGAACAAAGGAGTTTTTGAGTAAGCTTTCCGGAGACCAGGCAAAAGATGCAAACCTCATAGGTCAATTTGGCGTGGGATTTTATTCCGCTTTTATTCTAGCTGATGAGGTTATTTTGGAGTCTAGAAAAGCTGGAACCAAAGATGGTTTTCGTTGGACTTCATCTGGAGATGGAGAGTTTACATTGGAAGCTATTGATAAAAAATTAAGAGGCACTACTGTTACTTTGATTCTAAAAGAAGACGCAAGCGAATTTTTAGATGATTTTCGTTTAAAGGGAATTATTAAGAAGTATTCAGACCATATTACTTTGCCAATTTTGATGAAAAAGACCGAATTGAAAGATGGCGAAACAATTCAATTAGATGAGAGTGAATCAATTAACGACGCCTCAGCTATCTGGACAAAAAATAAGAAAGATATTAAGGGCGAAGAATATGATGAGTTTTATAAAAGCTTAACCTATGATTCAGAGCCGCCTTTAGCCCACTTTCATAATAAGGTTGAAGGTAGTCAGGAATATACCTCCTTACTTTATATTCCAAGTAAAGCCCCTTTTGATCTCTATGATCGGGATCGCCATCAAGGAGTTAAACTTTATGTTAATCGTATTTTTATAATGGAAGCTACTGAAAAATTAATGCCAAGCTATTTAAGGTTTGTAAAAGGGGTAATTGATAGTAGCGACCTACCTTTGAATGTTTCGAGAGAGATACTTCAAGATAGCAAGGCAGTTGAATCAATAAAATCAGGAACCGTAAAAAAATTACTTTCATCTATGCAGGACTTGGCTAAAAAGAAGCCAGAGAAATACCAAAAATTTTGGAATGAGTTTGGGCGAGCATTAAAAGAAGGGCCAGCTGAGGATTTCACTAACAAGGAGAAAATTGCAGGTTTATTGAGATTCTCTAGTACAAATAGTAAATCTGACGAACAAGATGTGTCTTTGACTGACTATATTGAAAGAATGAAGGCTGATCAAGAAGTGATTTATTACATTACTGCAGATTCTTTGATGGCAGCTAAAAATAGCCCGCATCTAGAAATTTTTAAAAAGAAAGACATAGAAGTGATATTGCTTGGTGATAGGGTGGATGAATGGATGATCGCGAGTTTACCTGAATTTTCAGGGAAAAAACTCCAGTCAATTGCTAAAGGTGACCTAGATCTAGGTAAGCTTGAAGATAAAAAAGAAAAAGATAAAAAGAAAAAGATAGAGGATGATGCTAAAAATTTAGTAGAGAAAATAAAGGAATCACTAGGAGATAAGGTTGCTGAAGTAAAGGTAACGCACAGACTAACAGATTCTCCAGCTTGTTTAGTTGTTGGTGAGAACGATATTTCAGGCAATCTTGAGAGAATTTTAAAAGCAGCAGGGCAAAATACACCAGATATTAAGCCAATATTAGAAATAAATCCTGAGCATGACTTAATAAAGAAATTAGATAGCTATCAGGGCAAAAAAGAATTTAATGAATATAGTTCAGTTATTTTCGATCAAGCCTTGCTATCAGAGGGAGGACAGCTAGAAGATCCTGTTAGTTTTATTAAGAAAATCAATCATCTTTTGGTTAAATAAAAATAGCTTAGATAATGTTTGACAAAGGATAAAACTAACTGCTATAGTCACGCTTCTTTGCGACAAGTGCGCAAACAACGAAAGAAAAATACGAATTTAAAAATGAGTATAACTCGTTGATATTTCGATCGCGGGGTGGAGCAGTCTGGCAGCTCGTCGGGCTCATAACCCGAAGGTCACAGGTTCAAATCCTGTCCCCGCAACCAAAATCGAAAAGCTCTTTAACAATTTAACAACTGATAAGTGTGAGTACTTATTGATGAGGTTAAAGTTAGGTTTCCTTTAAAAGAAACTTAATTCTCAAATATAAAGTGCTTACACTTCAAAATTTGTGACAAGACCACACTAGCTATTTATAGCTAGTTAACCTTGGAAATGAATTTGAGTAAAAGCATAAGCGATACAAACTGCTTTTCAATTTATTGGAGAGCAGAGTAAAAAGTTAGATTAAACTGAAGAGTTTGATCATGGCTCAGATTGAACGCTGGCGGAATGCTTTACACATGCAAGTCGAACGGCAGCATAGAGAGCTTGCTCTCTGATGGCGAGTGGCGAACGGGTGAGTAACATATCGGAACGTGCCTAGTAATGGGGAACAACTAATCGAAAGATTAGCTAATACCGCATACGACCTACGGGTGAAAGCAGGGGATCTTCGGACCTTGCGTTATTAGAGCGGCCGATATCTGATTAGCTTGTTGGTAGGGTAAAAGCCTACCAAGGCGACGATCAGTAGCTGGTCTGAGAGGACGATCAGCCACACTGGAACTGAGACACGGTCCAGACTCCTACGGGAGGCAGCAGTGGGGAATTTTGGACAATGGGGGCAACCCTGATCCAGCCATTCCGCGTGAGTGAAGAAGGCCTTCGGGTTGTAAAGCTCTTTCGCAAGAGAAGAAAACTTATTATTTAATAAATGGTAAGTATGACGGTATCTTGACAAGAAGCACCGGCTAACTACGTGCCAGCAGCCGCGGTAATACGTAGGGTGCAAGCGTTAATCGGAATTACTGGGCGTAAAGCGTGCGCAGGCGGTCTTATAAGTCAGATGTGAAATCCCCGAGCTCAACTTGGGAACTGCGTTTGAAACTGTAAGACTAGAGTGTGTCAGAGGGGGGTAGAATTCCATGTGTAGCAGTGAAATGCGTAGATATGTGGAGGAATACCAATGGCGAAGGCAACCCCCTGGGATAACACTGACGCTCATGCACGAAAGCGTGGGGAGCAAACAGGATTAGATACCCTGGTAGTCCACGCCCTAAACGATGTCTACTAGTTGTTGGTGGAGTAAAATCCATGAGTAACGCAGCTAACGCGTGAAGTAGACCGCCTGGGGAGTACGGTCGCAAGATTAAAACTCAAATGAATTGACGGGGGCCCGCACAAGCGGTGGATTATGTGGATTAATTCGATGCAACGCGAAAAACCTTACCTGGCCTTGACATGTACCGAATTTAGCAGAGATGCTTTAGTGCTCGAAAGAGAACGGTAACACAGGTGCTGCATGGCTGTCGTCAGCTCGTGTCGTGAGATGTTGGGTTAAGTCCCGCAACGAGCGCAACCCCTGCCATTAATTGCCATCATTTAGTTGGGCACTTTAATGGGACTGCCGGTGACAAACCGGAGGAAGGTGGGGATGACGTCAAGTCCTCATGGCCCTTATGGCCAGGGCTTCACACGTAATACAATGGTCGGTACAGAGGGACGCCAACCCGCGAGGGGGAGCTAATCTCAGAAAGCCGATCGTAGTCCGGATTGTTGTCTGCAACTCGACAGCATGAAGTCGGAATCGCTAGTAATCGCGGATCAGCATGTCGCGGTGAATACGTTCCCGGGCCTTGTACACACCGCCCGTCACACCATGGGAGTGGGTTCTACCAGAAGTAGTTAGTCTGACCGCAAGGGGGACGATTACCACGGTAGGATTCATGACTGGGGTGAAGTCGTAACAAGGTAGCCGTATCGGAAGGTGCGGCTGGATCACCTCCTTTCTAGAGAAAAACCTCTCTTTAAGTATTCACACTTATCAGTTGTTTGTTATTAGCACAAAGAAAACATTTGGCCCGATTTTTGGGTCTGTAGCTCAGCTGGTTAGAGCACCGTCTTGATAAGGCGGGGGTCGTTGGTTCGAGCCCAACCAGACCCACCAGATTTAAATTACTCTTCGGGGGATTAGCTCAGCTGGGAGAGCACCTGCTTTGCAAGCAGGGGGTCATCGGTTCGATCCCGTTATCCTCCACCAATTCTTTGTATAGAAGGAAGCCTCAAAGGTTGTTATTGCAATCTTTGAGGCTGGCTTTTAAGCTAGTATGTTCTTTAAAAATTTAGAAGAAGTAAACTGAAATCATAAGATTGTGATGAGATTATGATTTCAAAATGGGTAATGATTGCAAAATCAAAACTAAATCAACAAATAAGCTAAGAAGTTTTAGTATTTATAGTTGTTTTAAGCAATGCTTTAGAAAGAAACTATAACGATCGTCTCATGCGAGATAACTTAAGTTTAAAAGGGCTTAGGTTTTAAAGTTATAGGATCAAGTGAATAAGTGCATATGGTGAATGCCTTGGCGATTACAGGCGATGAAGGACGTGGTAGTCTGCGAAATTTTTCGGGGAGCTGACAAACGAGCTTTGATCCGGAAGTGTCCGAATGGGGAAACCCACCCGTAAGGGTATCCGTCTCTGAATACATAGGAGGCGTGAAGCAAACCGAGTGAACTGAAACATCTAAGTAACTCGAGGAAAAGAAATCAACCGAGATTCCGGCAGTAGTGGCGAGCGAAACCGGAACAGCCTGTTACTTTTAGCACACGCGTTAATAGAATGGAATGGAAAGTCCAACCGTAGAGGGTGATAGTCCCGTATATGAAAGCCCGTGTGTGGAACTAGGGTAACGACAAGTAGGGCGGGACACGAGAAATCCTGTTTGAATATGGGGGGACCATCCTCCAAGGCTAAATACTCGTAATCGACCGATAGTGAACTAGTACCGTGAGGGAAAGGTTAAAAGAACCCCGGAAGGGGAGTGAAATAGATCCTGAAACCGTATGCATACAAACAGTAGGAGCGGACTTGTTCCGTGACTGCGTACCTTTTGTATAATGGGTCAGCGACTTACATTCAGTAGCAAGCTTAACCGATAGGGGAGGCGTAGCGAAAGCGAGTCCTAATAGGGCGATTCAGTTACTGGGTGTAGACCCGAAACCAAGTGATCTATCCATGGCCAGGATGAAGGTGCCGTAACAGGTACTGGAGGTCCGAACCCACAAATGTTGAAAAATTTGGGGATGAGCTGTGGATAGGGGTGA